>FWPU01006869.1_pt1 | contig 15666 bp, 16 predicted proteins | sample 2228361 | NCBI WGS metagenome assembly FWPU01 (sample SAMEA103939777, study PRJEB20133) | metagenome
TTGCGTCTAGCCACCTCCAGTTCAGCCAGATTCGGGGCCGCCAGCCCTACTCAATTGTGCGAAAGATTCTGTACGTCATCCGATTGCTTCAGCGGGATCGGCTATTTCACCGATCTTGCTGTTCGCCCGAAATGAGGCGTTATCGAGGGGTAACTACTTCAACAACGTGCAATTACGAGAAAGGTAGTAACGCTCAGCTTTTGATTTGCGGAGGGCCTCGTCATCGATCCACTTTGAGGAGTCGAGGAGAATGCCGTTCTTCCTTTTGACGATGTTATCAAACGCCTCCTGCATCGCTTTTTCGAATACTCGGCCGATAACAAAGTCGGCGCTTGGTCCGGCAAGCAACATCGTCACTCCAATCGGCGCTTCCTTGCTCACAGCTTCCGGCGAAATTTGGCGGTTCTTCAGGGCGTCTATGAATTCGCGGCCTGCATGTAAACCGACTTCAAAAAGTTTGGCTTGTTCTTTTTTATTACCAGAGAGTTCGGCATACGCGGCACATTCGAACGCCGACCACATTGTGCGCGCAAGGCGAGCCTTCTCTACGCCGACTTGGGCGCAGACCTTGATCGTTAGGATGCTGACAATGAATATCGCTAGGCCTATAGCCGAAGCGGTTTTTGTGACCATGGCAAAACCCTCAAGAACATTCGCGCAGGTTGGAGGTACCCCAGGTTTCCGTCAATTCAAATTTAGTGGCGACAAAGCATTATTTCGCCTGATCCCGTGCTGAGTGCGACTTCTGTTGGCGCCCCATTAGCGGATGCGATTTCCAGCGCGTTGCGACGGCTTTATTGAGCCGCAGGTTAATGGCTATGCTGGGCTCATGAACCTCTCCATCCTCCTCCTCGAGCGCGAAGCGGCGGGAAGGCCGGTAACCGTCGGCCTGATCGGCGCCGGCAAGTTCGGCGCCATGTTCCTCGCCCAGGCGCGGCTCACGCGCGGCCTGCATGTGGTCGGCGTCGCCGATCTGAATGTTGAACGGGCGAAAAGTCAGTTGCAGACGGCGGGCTGGCCGCGCGCGCAATTTTCCGCTCCCTCGCCCGCGGACGCGCTCAAGCAGCGCAGCACGCACGTCACAGCCGACGCCGCGGCGCTGATCGCCTTCGGCGGGATCGAGGTTATCGTCGAGGCGACCGGCATTCCCGAAGCCGGCATCAAGCATGCGTTGGCCGCCATCGCTCACGGCAAGCACATCGTCATGGTCAACGTGGAGGCGGACGCGCTCGCCGGTCCCTTGCTGGCGCAGAAGGCGCGCGCCGCCGGCGTCGTCTACAGCCTCGCCTGGGGCGATCAGCCGGCGCTGATCTGCGAGCACGTGGACTGGGCGCGCGCCGCCGGATTCAAGGTGGTCGCGGCGGGGAAGGGGACTCGCTACGAGCCGCACTATCACCAATCCAACCCGGACACGGTGTGGGAGATCCTCGACAAGTACCTGAACATTTCGGACCGCAAGTCGATCAACCCGAAGATGTTCAACAGCTTCGTCGACGGCACCAAGTCGGCGATCGAGATGACCGCGGTGTGCAACGCCACCGGCCTTGTCCCGCAGAGCAACGGCCTCGGCTTCCCGCCCGCCTCGCGCTTCGAGCTCGCCGAGGTGTGCAAGCCGCAAAGCGCCGGCGGCACGCTGGAGAAAGAAGGCGTGACCGAAGTCGTCTCCTCGGTCTATCGCGACGGCCGCGACGTGCCACACCATCTTGCGCTCGGCACCTATGTGGTGATCGAGGGCGAGACCGAATACGCGCGCCGGTGCTTCAAGGAATACGCCATGCTGCCCGACCGGAGCGGCCGCTATGCCGCGCTCTACCGACCAATTCACATGATCGGGTTGGAGCTCGGCATCTCCGTTGCAAGCGTCGCGTTACGCAAGGAGCCGACCGGCGCGCCCACCGGCTTCCGCGCCGACGTGGTCGCGGTCGCCAAACGCAACCTGAAGCGAGGCGAAATTCTCGACGGTGAGGGCGGCTTCTGCGTCTGGGGCAGGCAGACGCCGGCGGAGGTTTCCCTCGCGCAACGGCATCTGCCGCTCGGGATTGCCCAGAACGTCAAACTCTTGCGCGACATTACCGCCGGCACGTCGCTGCAATGGAGCGACGTGGCCTATGATCCCAACGATCCGGCGGTGAAGTTACGCCGCGAGATGGAAGCCGAGTTCGCCGGTCGGAACGCCGGGGCTGCGGCTGAAAACTAGCGCGAATACCGTTTTGCGGATACCGGTTCCATGCAATCGCCCCCTCCGTTCGTCCTCGCGCAAGCGGGGACCGAGGGGCCGCAAGCGAATGGAAAAATCATGGATGCACTTTCGCTATTTGGCGTGTTCGCCGTAACCGCGATGCTCGTGTTTTACGCTTTGGAGGACTATAGCCGCTGGTTCATTCTCGCCTTCGCCGGCGCGTGTGTGCTCGCCTCGCTCTACGGATTTCTCCAGGGTGCCTGGCCCTTCGGAATCATCGAGGCCGTTTGGGCCGGCGTGGCGACGCACCGGTGGCGGAACCGGATGCTCACGTCGCGCGCGGCGTGAAGAAACTACGCGACCGCATTGGTGCCCCTGGCCGGACTCGAACCAGCACAGTGTTGCCACCACCAGATTTTGAGTCTGGCGCGTCTACCAATTCCGCCACAGGGGCTTAAGTTTAATCATAGTCGCGGACATCCCGGGGTCAACTTGACGGGGCGCCGAGCGGCGCGCGGTATCGACAGATGCGGGCGGCGCCGCTATGTCTCCGCGGGTTGGGAAAGGCATGATCGCCGCCTTGTTCAAACTCGATCGCAGCGAGCCGCGGATGACCGCGGCCGTCATCATTGCGGCCGTGGGCGCGGCGGCTTTGCTTGGGGCCTGGTTTTTCCAATATGTGGTCGGGCTGGCGCCCTGTCCACTCTGCCTTGAGCAGCGCGTACCGTACTATTTCGCCATTCCGCTTGCGGTGATGGTCGCGCTCGGCGTCTCCTACGGAGCCAAGCCGCGCGTGCTGCAGTTCGCGCTGCTCGCCATCGCCGCCGGCATGCTGTGGAACGCCTACCTCGGGGTCTACCATGCCGGCATCGAGTGGAAATGGTGGACCGGCAGCGAAGCCTGCGCCGGTGCCGTGCCGAATTTCCGCGCGCAGCCGGACATCATGGATCGCATCGGCCGCACCGCCATCGTGCGCTGCGACGAGGCGCCATGGCGTTTTCTCGGCCTCTCGCTCGCCGGCTATAATGTGCTGATCTCGCTTGGCCTTGCGGCCGCGGCGGTGTGGGGCGCGCTTGCCAGGCGTTCCGCGGCTTACGGATCGAGCTCGGTATCCCAATAGAGATAGTCGAGCCAGCTTTCGTGCAGGTAGTTCGGCGGGAACAGCCGGCCGTTCCGATGCAGGTGGCGCACCGTCGGCTGGAACGGCATCTGCGCCGGCCACATGCCGGATTCTTCGGGCGTCATGTTGCCCTTCTTCAGGTTGCACGCCGAGCAGGCGGCCACGACGTTGACCCACGTCGTCTGCCCGCCGCGCGACCGCGGCACCAGATGATCGAACGTCAAATCCTCGCGCGAGCCGCAGAACTGGCAGGAAAACTTGTCGCGCAGGAACACGTTGAACCGGGTGAACGCCGGCTGCGTGGACGGCCGCACGTAGTTCTTGAGCGAGACCACGCTCGGCAGCTTCATTTCCAGGCTCGGGCTGCGCACCGCCTTTTCGTACTCTTCGACGATGTTCACCCGCTCGAGAAACACCGCCTTGATCGCGTCCTGCCACGACCAAAGCGACAGCGGGTAATAGCTGAGCGGGCGGAAGTCCGCATTCAGCACCAGGGCGGGCCACCCGCTGGGAGACACATGCGCAGTCACAACGTCCTCCGACGCCCTATTTGCTGCTTTTCCGGCAGCTTTTCAATCCAGTCTATAGGCGAGCATGAGCGGAATGTGAAGCGCGTCGGAAGGTCGATTTCGACGGTTAATCAACCCCTGAGCCCGAATCGACACCTCAGAAACTCGCCGCCGTGGCGCAGTCCTTCGCCGTCGATGCCGTGGCCGACCCCGGCGGAAAGATGCCACTCGACCGGGACCTCCAGCGCCGCGAGCCCCTGCGCCGCATGAAACAGCGCCTGCGGCGGGATCAGGTCGTCCTGGTCGCCGTGAACGAGCAGCACCGGCGGCCGCGACCGGATTTCCGCCGCAATCGACTCAGGCGGTGCGTTGTTCGGCAACACCAGCATGCCGGAGTATCCGACGATCGCCACCGGTGCGTGTGCCCGGCGCAGGCCCACATGCAGCGCCACCATGGTGCCCTGGCTGAAGCCCACCAACGCGAGGGCGGAGGGCGGGAGCTTGCGCCGGCCCAACTCCGCTTCGAGGAAACGCTCGAGCACCGGCGCCGCCTTGTTGACCCCGGTCCACCGCTCGTGCGGATCGCGAAATGTCAGCTCGAACCATTGCCGTCCCATCGGTGCCTGGGTGCAAACCTCCGGTGCGTGCGGCGACACGAAGGCGGTGTCCGGCAGCATCGTCTGCCAGGCCCGGCCGATATCGATCAGGTCGTTGCCGTCGGCGCCGAAGCCGTGCAGGAACACCACGAGGCGCCTGGCGGCGCCGCTGCGCGGCTCAAGCCGCGGTCCGTCGAGCTCGGCGGCCACGGCGCGCTCCGTTGGCTTGAGACGGCATGGGGTTGTTCGTTTGCATTCCTTGCTGCGCCCGGGCCTGCAACGGCACGCCCTCGCGCCGTTTCACGACGCGATAATAGTTCCACAACAGATGCGCCGCCACGCCGCGCCACGGCCGCCAGGCTTCCGCGAGTTTCGCCATCTGTTTGGCGTCCGGCCGGCGCCGCAGCCCGAATGCGATTCGCGCCGCCTCCTGCAGGGCGAGGTCTCCGGCCGGCCACGCGTCGGCATGTCCCAGGCAGAACAGGAGATAAAGGTCCGCGGTCCACGGCCCGACACCATGTAACCCGACGAGCGCCGCATGCGCCTCCTCCGCGGACAGGTTGGCGACCGCATCAAGATCGAGGTCTCCCTTGGCGACCGCGGCGCTGATCGTCTTCAGCGTCTTGATCTTCGGCTTGGAAAGGCCGAGCCGCGCGAGCGTGCTGGCGCGTGCCTGCCGCAGGCGGTCGGGATCGAACGGATCGAAGGCGCTGGACAGCCGCCCCCAGATTGCCGCCGCGCTCGCCGTCGAAAGCTGTTGTGCGCAGATGATCGCGGCGAGGCCGGAAAATCCTGCCGGCCGCCGCCGCAGCGCCGGCATGCCGGCGGCCTCCAGCACCGCCGCAAGCCGCGGATCGCGCTCCACCAGCGCCTTTATTCCGGCGCCGAGGTCGGCCTCGCTGCGAATGTAGGTCGCCATGCGGCGTCACATCACCGTACGCAGTGCAGCCGGATGATAACGGTACGCATCGCCCTGCCTGGCGAGGTAGCCGAGTCCGGGCCACGGGAAATGATACGCGACCATCGGGATGCGTTCCGCCGCCAGCATGTCGAACAGGCGCAAGCGCGAGGCGACGGCCTGCTTGCCGTCGGTGTCAAACGCGAACTCGGCGCGCGGCCGTTCCGTGGAAATAATGTGGTGATGTGCGATGTCGCCGATGTTGCACAGCGAGCGGTTCCCCGAAGCGATCAGGAAGCTGGTGTGACCGACCGTATGGCCCGGCGTTGCGATTGCCTGAATGCCGGGCACCACATCCTGCCCGTCCTTGACGAAGGTAATGCGGCTGCGATTGGGCAAAAGCTGCTTGCGCGCGCCGCCGATCATCTGCTTCAACACGTCGTTCGCAGCGTTGGCTTCGCTGGTCCAGAAATCGAAATCGGCTTCGGACATGAAGATCCGCGCGCGTGGAAAGATGCGCGCGCCGCGCTCGGTCATGAGCCCGAAGCAGTGATCTGGATGCGCGTGTGTCACCACCACTGCGTCGATCTGCTTGGCGTCGATCCCGGCGGCTGCAAGATTTGCCAGAAGCCGACCCGCGTTGGATCCGAACGCCTTGAGCCCCTTGCCGGCACCGGTGTCGAACAGGACCAGGTTGCGGCCGGTGTTGATCACGAGCGCATTCTGGTCGAGCTCCGCATTTTCTGTCGGCAAAAAGTTGGCGGCGAAAATTTGTACCATTTCCTCTTTGGAAATACCTTTGAAGATGTCGGCCTTGAGCGGACCGAGGTTGAGCGGCCCGTCGGACACGATCGTGGCCTCGAAGTCCCCCACCTTGAAACGGTAGAAGCCCGGCGCCGGCCTGTTGGTCATGGGCGCGCGGGCGAGCCCGACGCCGGCCGTTGCTCCGAGCGCCGCCGCGGCAGCGCCCATCAGCAACGCCCGTCGCGAGAGGGTGTTCCGATCGTTCATGGCAAGTCCTTTTCGTGGTGCTGGTTCCTATTGCTTGCGACGCGGGTTGCTTGCGACGCGGGCAATTTAGCGTCAACAAGACCATGATGGCATAACAATGTTGGGGCAGCCGACGCAATGACCGCGCCCGTGTTCCGCTTTGCGCCGAGTCCGAATGGCTACCTGCATCTCGGCCACGCATTCTCGGCGCTGCTCAATGCCGACATGGCGCGTGCTGCGGGCGGCCTGCTGCTGCTGCGAATCGAGGATATCGACGCCGCCCGCTGCCGTCCCGAGTTCGAGGCGGCGATTTATGAGGATCTCTCCTGGCTCGGCATCGAGTGGCAACAGCCGGTCCGCCGGCAGTCCGAGCACCTCGATGAATACCGCGCGGCGCTGCACAGACTTGAGTCAGACGGATTGGTCTATCCGAGCTTCGAGAGCCGCGCGGAAATCGCCCGGCTGGTCGCCGAGCGCGAGGCGACGAAACCGTGGCCGCGCGATCCCGACGGCGCGCCGCTCTATCCGGGTTCGGCGAAGCTGCTCGCCGCAGATGAAAGGGCGCGCCGCATGGGGCGCGAACCCTACGCGCTTCGCCTTGACATGGAAGCCGCAATCGCCCGCAGCGGCGAGCTGTCATGGATCGAAACCGGCGCCGGACCGAACGGCGAAACCGGCCGCGTGCTGGCGCAGCCGCGCGCCTGGGGTGATGTGGTCCTGGGCCGCAAGGATACGCCGACGAGCTATCATCTGTCGGTGGCGATCGACGACGCGCTGCAGGGCGTCACCCACGTGGTCCGGGGCCTCGACCTGTTCTGGTCGACCAGCGTGCATCGAATCTTGCAGGAGCTGCTCGGGCTGCCCACGCCGCGCTACCATCATCATCGTCTGATCCTCGATGAGAGCGGCAGGAAGCTGGCGAAATCCACGCGCGCGACCGCATTGCGCGAATTGCGCGCCCAAGGCATCACCCCGGCGGAAATCCGGAAGATGGTCGGACTCTAAGGCAGGCACCGTTTCTACGGAGGCGACCGCTGCTGCGTGCGTCCCCGTGCCAGCGGCGACCCAGGGGCTGCAAACGCATGAGCAAATGGCCCTAGGTTCGCACTTGCGCGGGAACGAGCAGGGGCTCCCAGGCAGCCGCAATACGCTCCGGCCGCGCCGCTCAACCGGCCTTGCGCCGCGCGTCGCGAACGGCCGCATTCAGCTCGCCGCCGTAGATAAAGATCAGCGCCGACAGGTAGAGAAACATCAGTGCGATCATCGCCGAGGCGAGCCCGGCGTAATAGGTGACGTAGGCATAGGCGAATTTCGCGAGATACCGCCCGAACAGTTCGCCTGCCAGCAGCCAGCCGAACAACGTGAAGAGGACCCCCGGCGCAATCTCGGCCAGCCGGCGCCGCCCGGCAGGCAGCCATTTGTGGACGAAGACCAGGGCCACCACCAGGACCACCGAAGCCACTACCAGGCGCAAGAAGTCGATCATCGGCGACAGCGGTTCGAGCCAGCGGGCATACTTGACCGCGGCAGCAAAGATCAGCGGTCCGAGCACCACGAGAAATGCCAGCACGAGCAGAGTCACGGCCCCGAGCAGGACGTAGCCGATCGACTCCAGTTGCAAATACCACCAGCGGCGCTGCTCGGTGTCGTTGTAGGCCCGGTTCAACCCGATGCGCACGCTTTCAATGCCGCTGGACGCGAAGTAGACACCGAACACTGCGCCGATGGTGAGCACGTCGCCGCGCGCAGTCGTCAGCACGTTGCGCACTTCCGTCGCGATCGGCGACGCAACTTCGACCGGCCACGTTTCGAGCAGGATTCTTGCCACCTCGTCGGCAAGCTCCTTGGAGCCGATGAATCCCGCGATCGCAGTCACTACGATCAGGAACGGGAACAGCGACATGAGCGTGGACAGCGCGATGTGGCTCGCAATCGCCCAGCCGTCATCGTCATTGAAGCGGCGGAAAGCATCGAACGCGATGCGCTGGCATTGGCGAAGATAATGCACGGCCGTGCCCGTTCACAGCGAAACCGTCCTGCCATCGCGGATTGCCGCGCATTTTGCAAGGCCACCCTGTGCGCAGCGGCAGGGAGGATCGGAACCTAGGTGGGATGACCTAAGGATCGAACCGTGTTCCGCCAAACGCGCCGAGCCCTGAACGGTGCCGGACCAGCGGTGCGCCGTTCGCGCTTCGCGCTCACGCTGCACCGCATCCGGAGCACGTCAACCTCATCGCATCATGCTTCAGGCGGCTTGGACCTCGGCGAGAAAATGGCGCACTTCCGAATCGAGGCTCTCCGCCTCCACCGCCAGCGTGTCGGCAAGCGACTTGACGTCGACGGCGGTCGCCCGCGCGCCAGTGCTGGCGCCGGCGACACGGGTCATCGCGTCGGCGCCACGCTGCGCCTCGAGCGAGGCGCGGTTGACGCCTTCGGCGATGGTCGCCACGGCCTTGTTCTGCTCTTCCACAGTGACCGCCACTGCAGCGGCGATGGTGGACATCTCCCTGATGATGGCGTTGACCTGCTCGATGGCCTGGCTCGCGTCGGCGGCGGCCGACTGGATGGCCCCGATCTGCTCGGCGATTTCCTCGGTGGCCTTGGCGGTCTGCCCGGCGAGCGACTTCACCTCCGCGGCCACCACCGCGAAACCGCGGCCGGCCTCGCCGGCCCGGGCGGCTTCGATGGTGGCGTTCAGCGCCAGCAGGTTGGTCTGCGCGGCGATCGCCTGGATCAGGCCGATCACCTCGCCGATGCGGTTGGCGGCGCTGCCGAGCGTGACCATCGTATTCACGGTACGCTGTGCTTCGGCGACGGCGCGGTTGGCGACCTCGGTGGATTTTGCCGCTCGACCCGCGATTTCCCCGATCGACGACGCCAGTTCCTCGACCGAACCCGCGGCCGATGTGACGTTCTGCGAGGCGGCACCGACCCGGTTTTCCGCCGCCTGCGCCTCCGCGGTGACCGCATCGGCGGCTTCGTTGAGCTTCGCCGAGGAGCTTTCCAGGCGATGCGCCGCCCCGCGCAGTTTGGCCAGCGCCTGTTCGACGGACCGCTCGAACCGCGCGATCGTCGCGGCGATCTTTTCGCTCCGCTGCTCGCGCGCTCGGTTGGCTTCCTCCTGCGTTGCGGATAGCCGTGCGCGTTCGATCATGCTGTCGCGAAATACCACCACCGCCCGCGCCATTTCCCCGATTTCGTCGGTTGCGTGGGTGGCCGGGATCTTCGCGGAGGTATCACCATTGGCGAGCCGCTTCATCACCGCGGCGAGCCCGTCCAGCGGTTTGGTAATGCTGCGCCCGATCACCCAGCTAAAACCGAGCCCGAACAGAACCGCCGAGATGCCGACCAGGATGATGACGAGTTTGGTCCGGCTCTGCGATTGCGCCAGCGCCGCCGCCGCCGCTGTCTCGCCTTTGCGGGTGGCGGCAATGATGACGTCGGCGACGGGCATCAGGTTGCGGGTGTCCACGTCGATCAGCACGATATAGGGATTGATCGTGTTGGTGCTCTGCACCCAGGCGGCGAACGTGTTGGCGTAGGATTGCACCTGCTGCTGCAGCTGCTCCTTGAGGATCGCGGCTCCAACGATGTCGTTCAGGAGCCGGTTGAATTCTCTTACTTCGTTCAAGAATGCTTGTTCAACGAGGTCGCTCCGGGTTGCGCGGTACTCACTCTCATAGAGGCGCATGGTCACAAGCGAGAGCATGAGTTTTTGTGCGTCGCCGTCGCGCAACCAGGAAAAGTCGTCGTGGATCAGGCGCTCGATCGCCGTCGTGGCTTGGCGAATGGCGTGGCGCAGGCCTTCGTCGTCGCTGAACCCGAGCGTGTTCTGCTCCCGAACGAGAGAGTCGAAATTGCCTTTGACGGCGGTCAGGCGCATGCGCACGCCGGGAATCTCCACCCGTTCAGCCCGAGGGAGCTCGCGCTCGATGGCATCCAGGCTGTCCATGGCGCGGCGATGGCTTTCCTCGAACGCGTCGATGCGTTCCTGGCTCGGCCGCGTTGCAAAGTCACGCGCACCAATGCGCATGGCGGCGAGCGCATCCTTGAACTGCTGGCTCGCCTCGCTGAGCACCGCAGCGCGCTTGACGCTGTGCAGGGCGTTGGCCACTTCGCTTTCGCCGACGGTGAAGGAAATGCCGTTCGCCAGAAAGCCGACGACCGGAATCAGCGCCAGGGCGATGATGCGGTCGCGCACCGAAAGCCAGGGGACAAATTTAGACAGCGACATGAAAGTGCCGGTGCGCACAGCCTGTTCGGTCGCGGCGCGCCGCCCGCCGCGGGGTTGCGAGAAGCAGTGGGTTTCGGTGAAAAAACAAAGCGCAAATTGGTTAAAAATGTCGCAAACGGGGCCGCGGTGACGGTCGAATGGGGTTGCGCCCATGCGCGCCCCCTGGCGGTTTCGCCGCCCCGCCGGTAAACGAATTCTTGATGCCGGGAGGCGGTGCGTGCGCGCCCGCGAGTCAACCGCCGCTGTCAGATCGGGAGGCTATTGATGCTGCTTGCCGGCCAATCCAACCGCGCCGGCACAGACCTCGTGACCGGCGCGCGCGAGGCGGTCGCCGCGGCCGAATCCCTGCTCGCGGAAGGTCTTGCCAATGTGCGGGCGCGGTTGGCCGAGGGCGACCGTCCGTTCGGCCCGCCGATCGACCGCGAACAGCGCGCCACGCACGGCCTTGCCTGGCTGGCCACGTATGTGGAGGCGATGCGCCAGGCGGCCGCCTACGCGGCCGAGCTGAACTCGGAGGGAAGGCTCGGCGAAATCGAACGGCTCACGATCTGCATCGGGCTCGGCGAATGTCTGGCGCAGGTCGTCGGCGGCATCCCCATGAGCCCGGGCGAAATCCTGCGCCCCGCCGATCTCGGCCTGAGCGATGAGGTCGTACGCGCGCGCGTGACACCTGCGGCGGTTGCGCTGATGGCCTCCGGCAATACCGCGGACAACCGGCGGCGCTTGGTCGAGCTTCTGCGCGCACGTCCGGATGCCGAGATCGGCTCGAGCGAGCGCGACGAGACCCTGGTCGCGATGCGCGAGCAGATGCGAAAGTTTGCCAACAGCCGGATTGTTCCGCACGCCCAGCGCTGGCATCGCGAGAACGCCTACATCCCGCTGGATGTTCTCGCAGCGATGGCGGAGCTCGGCGTGTTCGGCCTCACCGTCCCGCTGGAATACGGCGGGCTCGGGCTCGGCAAACAGGCGATGTGCGTGGTGTCGGAGGAGCTGTCGCGCGGCTACCTCGGCGTCGGCTCGCTCGGGACGCGCGCCGAGATCGCCGCCGAGCTGGTGCTCGCCAACGGCACCGAGGCGCAGAAGCGCCGCTGGCTGCCGCCGATCGCCGCGGGCGAAGTCATACCGACGGCCGTGTTCACCGAGCCCGGCGCAGGTTCGGACATGGCTGCGGTGCGCACGCGCGCCGTGCGCGAAGGCGACCGCTACAGGGTCTTCGGCAACAAGACCTGGATCACACATGCTGCGCGCGCCGACCTGATGACGCTCTTGGTGCGCACCGATCCGGCGTCCAGGGACCATCGCGGCCTTTCCATCCTGCTGGCGCAAAAACCGCGCGGTACCGACGCGCAGCCGTTCCCGGTGCCCGGCATGTCGGGCAGCGAGATCGAGGTCATCGGCTACCGCGGCATGAAGGAGTTCGAGATCGCCTTCGACGGCCTTGAGGTGCCGGCGGAAAACCTGCTCGGCGGAGTCGAAGGACAGGGCTTTCGCCAACTCATGCAGACGTTCGAGTCGGCGCGGATTCAGACCGCGGCGCGCGCCATCGGCGTGGCGCAGGCGGCGTTCGAGCAGGCGCTGAGCTACGCCGAGGTGCGCCGGCAGTTCGGCAAGCCGATCGTCGAATTCCCGCGCGTTGCCGACAAGATCGCGATGATGGCCGCGGAAATCCTGCTGGCCCGCCGCCTCACCTATCACGCCGCACATGCGAAGGATTCCGGCCGCCGCAGCGACCTCGAAGCCGGCATGGCGAAGCTCTACGCTGCGCGCGCGGCCTGGGCCGCCGCCGACAACGCGGTGCAAATCCACGGCGGCAACGGCTTTGCGCTGGAATTCCCGGCCTCGCGCATCCTGTGCGACGCGCGCATCCTCTCGATCTTCGAGGGCGCGGCCGAAATTCAGGCCCATATCATCGCCCGCCGTCTGCTCGACGGCTCGAACTAGGGGCGAGGCGTCGGTGGTAGGGTTGTGAGAAAATGCACTAGCCGCGATATCCCAGTTCGCGCAGGGCTTCCGCCACCGCTTGATCGAGCGGCGTGTGCGGGATCTCGCCGAGCGCCGAGGCAAGCTTCGTCCCGTCGATCCGGTGCGGCACGCGCCAGAGATATTCGAGCTCGGCAAGCTCGCGGCCGATCGCCAGTATCCGCCCGAACGATTTCAGCATCCACCAGCCCATCTGCCGCACGTTGCATTTGCGCCCGGTCGTCCGCTCGATGGCGGCGATGAGCTCGCGCCCGGTCACGGCGTGGCCCGGAAATCCGAATGTCTCGAACGCGCCAAACCGCTCGCGCATCGCCGCGAGCTTAACCAGCGTCGCGGCGAAATCCGGCAGATAGGCCCAAGAATGCACGACGTGCAGCGGCCCCGGATAGGTGAGCCGCGTGCGCGGTAGGTCCTTCACGATCACCAGATCGAACCAGGAGCCGCGCCCGCCGCCGAAGAAGTCGCCGGCCCGCAATATGATGGCGCGCATGCCGCGATCGCAGGCTTCGCGGATGCGCTGCTCCATCTCCACGCGCATGCGGCCCTTGCGGGTGGTTGCATTTTGCGGCGTGCTCTCGTCGAGCACCGGCGGCATGTTGCGGCCGAAATTCCAAACGCTGCCGGCGAACAGAAGCGTGGCACCGTTACTCTCCGCCGCTGCAATCGCTCCGTACACCAACGACATCGCGTTCTGCTGCCACTTGGTGATCACGGGATTGAGCGCGTTCAGCACCACGTCACAGCCGCGCGCCGCCTCGATCGCCTCGTCGCGTGTCACCGCTTCGATCGGTTCCACCCCCCGCGGTACCGCATAGGCGCGCTTCGGCCGCACCAGGCCGCGCACGTTCCAGTGGGCATCGCGAAAGGCTTGCGCGGCCGTATAGCCCAGCCGCCCCGCGGCGCCGAGCACGAGAATTCGCCGGTTCATCTCAGCGTTTTTATCGCGGCCATGGAATTATTGCCGCGCCGATGTTACATGACAGCCAAATGGCTGATTTTTTCTCGGGCGCGCTCGTGCCGGTGGCCATCGGCGCCGTGGCTTTGGTGCTGGTACTCGGCATGATCAACATGATGCGCGGCGGTCCCGCGAACACCTCGCAAAAGCTCATGCGCCTGCGCGTGCTGCTTCAGTTCATTGCCATCATCGTCATCATGGCCGCGATCTGGATCAATATGCGCTGAGGTACGGCGGGGCCGGCTGCCTGAATGCCGGGGAAGTTACCGGCTCGGGACCGCGCGCATATATTCGACCTTGGGCGACCGCTTGCGTTTGGCCTTCTTCTTCGGCGCCGGCTGATCGGCGGCGGTGGCCTGCGCGAAGACGGGCGTTGCGTCGACGGAAATCGCCGCCGCGGTGCCGGGCATCAGGAGACCGCCGGCAAGCAGGGCAATCGCAATGGTTCGCATGAGCGCCTCCTTGAAGTGCGACGTACTCGCTTCGGAAACCGTGATAGGATAACTGATAAGAGCGAAAGCAAGCAGATTCTGCCAAGGCGCGCCATGGTCGTTCTCAACCGAATCTACACCCGCACCGGCGACGACGGCACCACCGCGCTCGGCTCCGGTGCCCGGCGCAAGAAATACGACCTGCGCGTCGCCGCCTACGGCACGCTCGACGAGGCCAACGCCGCGATCGGCGTCGCGCGACTCTACACCGCCGAGGACGCAGTCCTTGATGCCTCGCTCGCCCGCATCCAGAACGACCTGTTCGACGTGGAGGCCGACCTGTGCCTGGCGGAAAAAGGCCCCGGCGGCGCGCGGCTTACGGTTACCGACACGCAGGTGGCCTGGCTCGAAGCCGAGATCGACAGGTTGAACGCCGAGCTGGCGCCTCTGCGTTCGTTCGTTCTGCCCGGCGGCAGCCCGGCTGCCGCCTATCTGCACCTTGCGCGCACGATTTGCCGGCGCGCCGAGCGCCTGATGGTGGAGCTGAAGGACAAGCCCGGCGAAACCGTCACCGAAGCGTCGCTCAAATACGTCAACCGCCTTTCCGATTTCCTCTTCGTCGCCAGCCGCTACGCCAACGACAAGGGCAAGCGTGACGTGCTCTGGGTTCCCGGCCAGAACCGCTGAGCAAGGAATTTCCGCATGGTGATGCCGCTTTGGGATGAGAATCCCTTCACCAAACCGGTGAAGCCGGTGATGACGTGGCTCGTCATCGTCGCCAATGTTGTCGTCTTTCTGGTCGAGGTCGGATCGGGCGAGGAGAGGGCGTCGATTCTGATCAAGACATACGCGCTCACGCCGGCCGTGCTCACACAGCCGACTTCGTTCTTCGCCAGCCTGCCCGCAGATCTGACGCTCGCCACCTACATGTTTCTGCACGCCGACGTCGTGCACCTGCTCAGCAACATGATCTTTCTGTTCGTATTCGGCGACGACGTCGAACGGGCGCTTGGGCGCCTGCGGTTCACCGGTTTCTATTTTGCCTGCGGCATCGTCGGCGGGTTGGTGTTTGCCGCCAGCGCCCCACACTCGGCAATTCCCTTGATCGGCGCGTCGGGTGCGGTATCCGGCGTGATCGCTGCCTACCTGATGTTGCGCCCCTGCGCCAAGATCAAGGTGATGGTATTTCCGTTCTTCTTCCGCTTGAGCGCGTTCTGGGTCATCGGCAGTTACGTGGTGATCCAGGTGGTTCGCCTTGCCGCACAGCCCGACGACGACGTCGCCTATTGGTGCCACGTCGGTGGGCTGCTTGCGGGGGCGGCGCTGTTTCCGATCATGCGCCAGCCCGGCGTCGAGCTGTTCGAATGCATCGAGCCGCGGTCGGCGCCCGTCGAACCGCCGCCGGAGACAACCTTGGGCGGTGTGCCGCGGGAGCCCACGATCCGTTGACATCGGCTTGGCGCCGCAAGTACGTTGCGGCGCTTTCCCCGAGGGGCCGATGAAAATCCTCGTACCCGTCAAACGGGTTGTCGACAAGGACATCAAGATACGCGTGAAGGCGGACGGCTCGGGCGTCGAGCTCGCCAACGTGAAAATGTCGATGAACCCGTTCGACGAGATCGCGGTCGAGGAAGCGATCCGGCTGAAGGAGGCGGGCAAGGCAAGCGAGATCGTCGCCGTCTCGATCGGGCCGCAGCAGGCGGCGGAGACCATTCGCACCGCGCTCGCCATGGGCGCCGACCGCGGCATCCTGGTGAAGGTCGACGGATATGTG
>FWPU01009304.1_pt1 | contig 15658 bp, 10 predicted proteins | sample 2228361 | NCBI WGS metagenome assembly FWPU01 (sample SAMEA103939777, study PRJEB20133) | metagenome
CACCGGTTTTGAAGACCGGGGAGCCCACCGGGACCCTACCACTCCCACCCTTAAGCATACTCCAGCCCGTTGTATTCGTCAAACCTTCTGTTCAAGGGGAGATCACCCAATCAAATGAATCCCGCAGGTTGATCTCTCGAATTTCTGCCAGCACATTCTCGCTGCAATCCATTGCCCGGGCGTGATAGAGGGCTGGGGGTAAAAAGAAAATCCGCTTGCTGGCGGGTAGAATGCTTTCGACTTTACCAAGTCGGTCATCCCCCCATTCTTCGCCAGTGGTAATGTAAAGGTAGCAAATTTCCTGAGAGGTTTGGTTGGTTACCCGAAAAAGGGCATCACCCTCCTTGCCGATGATGATGCGTTTGCTTTGGGAAATCTGGGTTTCGGAATAAATGGTCTCTTCCATACAGGAACGCACCAGCAAGTCATATTCACCGGCTTCAAGAACGAAGGTGTGGCTGCTGCCGATGGGAATTATTTCACCTTCGGATAATTGATTATCGCCAAAATCGGCTTGCTGGTGTGGAGAAAGATAAACTTCACAAACGGGCAGGCTACTCTCATTTTCCAGCTGAATTTCCAGCGGGGTGGTCTGACAGGCACAAAGCAGGAAGAATCCAAAACCGATGGTGATCCACCCTTGAAGGGAGAAAAATCCGCGCCTGAACATGGGTTGAAATTACCCGAACAGAAAAGGCAGAACGGCTTGCATCCACTCGCGTGCTGAGAGGAACACCCCTCCGCTCACCAAACCCAGAGCCATACCAGCCAGCACATCCGATACATAGTGCATACCGGTGAAAATGCGCGAGAGGCTGACCAGCACTGCCCAAATCATTACACAAACTGCTACCCAAAGAGGGGCGTTTGCTGTCACAACCGATGCGATCATCACTGCACGGGCGGCATGACCGGAGGGGAAAGAATGCGGGTCGGTGTTGCGGTAGATGCTGCCCCATTCGCCGGGCGGGCGACTGCGGCGGACCAGGAACTTGATGCTCATCACCAGGACAGCGAGCAGCAGAATATCCACTATCAAAAAGGCGGAAAACCCCCTCCAAGCGTTGGAAATCAACCACACAACACCCAAACCCAGCAGCCAAAACCAGGAATCGCCGGAGTGGGCTAAAAAGGCCACCAGTTTCCATTGGAAGGAGTCGTCCACTTCCATGCGCAGCCGATTGGACAGTTTCATATCCAGTTGGATCAATTTTTGCAACATTTGAAGAAAACCCCGTAACCGCTATTTGAAAATCCCAACGGGAGTATACCTTGATTGGAGAAAGTTGACCAGCAGTCACCTTACTGATTTGTCAATTCCAAAGGGCTATACTTCCCGTATAATTACCTTGGAAAAACATCTCCGTGGTTCGGGGTGTTGCCCAATCGGGAGGTTTTTGGGAATCACTGCCTTATAAAGGGAGTCGGGCGTCTCATGATATATTCACCTTCGATCCTCGATGGAAAAAGTTCACTGGGTTTTTGCGTTCTCATTCTGACGATCAGTCTCATTCTGAGTGCCTGCCAACCGCTATCCTTGCAGGTTGAACAGGCGCAGGCCTCAGTCAATTTACAGCGATTGCGGGCGCCGGATTGCTCCTACGGAGGAGCGATACGGTCGGTTGAAGCGGTGGATGATTATACGGTGCGCTTTACGCTGTGTAACCCCGACCCGGCCTTTCCGGCGAAATTGGCATTCCCGGTTTTTGCCATTCAAGACGATGCGTATTTGAATGACCACCGCGGTGATTCGAAGGAGATGAGCCGCCAGCCAAACGGCAGCGGAGCCTACCGTCTCGTGGAGTATGTGCCGGGAGTACGGGTAGTTCTCCAACCGAATCCGGATTATTGGGGTTTACCACCCCGAATTGAATCCTTGACCTTCCGATGGGCGACCACCTCGCTCTCGCGGCTGGTTGAAGTCAGCACCGAAAAGGCTCAGGCGATGGACTCGCCCGACCCCAATTCGTTTTACAGCATTAATCAAGATAATGCCTTGACCCTGGTTTATCGACCCGCGTTGAATCTGGCGTTTGTTGGAATGAACAACCGCTTTGCGCCCTTCAATGATGCCCGAGTGCGTCAGGCAATCAGCATGTTGATTGACCGGGAGAGAATTGTCAACACGATTTACCCCGCTGGAACTGAGGTGGCCGAACAATTCCTTTCGCCAGTTTTTCAAGTGGGTTACACGCCGTTATATACCTGGCTGCCTTACGATCCACAGCAGGCGTTGGATTTATTGCGGCGGGCAAACTTCGATTTTGAACAGGAATTAACCCTGTCCTATTCTTCGCAGGGCAACGAATTGTTGCCCGATCCGCATCGGATTGCTCAAACGATTCGTTCACAGTTATTGCCTTACGGTATCAATGTGCGATTAAATCGCATGGAGGCAAATGAGTTCGAACAATCCGTTCAAAGTGGAAACGAGGCTTTCTTCCTCTACTCATGGTATGCGGATTACGCCGACCCCAACAGCCTCTATACAACCATTTTTTCCTCCGATGCCAAACTGCTGGGGGATGTCTATCCGGATGTGCAGTTCATGGCGAATGAGGCCGGGCGAACCAGTGATCCTGACCAGCGCCAAAACCGATATAACCGAATCAATGAGATGCTTAGAATGCACGCACCGGCAATTCCGCTGGCTCATGTGCGTACGGCTGCAGTGTTTCGCCGCGAAGTGCAGGGGGCTGCGGTCAATGCTTATCTGGAAAATCTGCCGGAAGTGATCACTCCTGATGGAACACTGGTCTTTCTCCAATCGGCCGAACCAGAATCGCTCTGGCCTGCGGATGCCACCCGCTGGACGACCTTCAGGGTGACCAGTTTGTTGTACTCCACACTGGTCGAAAATGAGTTTGATGGGGTCGGTTTGCGGCCGGGCGTGGCGGAGTCGTGGTCATCCAACACAAATGCAACTGAATGGACCTTCAACCTGCGCTATGGTGTTCGTTTTACCAATGGGGCATTGCTAAATGCCAATGATGTGGTGGCTTCTTTTGCGGCAATTTGGGATGCTCAAAATCCCAATCACACCGGAGATAGCGGCCAGTTCCAATTCTTCCAGCGCTTTTTTGGTTCATTCCTCAATCAGCCTTGATGAATCGGGATTGATGCAGGGCTGAATTCAACGCTCGAGGGCTGCCTGTTTTTCCGGCAGCCCTTCTTGAAACTTATAATGGGCAAAATTCGTCTGATTGGTGAATCTGTCTGTCCTGCTTCAACAAAATTCGTCTTAATTTTTATCGGTTCAAATTGTGGTAAAGTAAAGTTAGTTCGCCGAAAAAAAAGAGTGACATTTACGGAGGAGCCCACAATGAGAAACAAAACTCAGCCGGGTTTGTTTCGGGTGATGATGACGCTGTTTGGGTTAATGGCGTTGGTAAGTGTTTCCTGCAACTTGCCCTTTGGGGGAGGGATAAATCAGCCCCTTGCAACGCAAACGGCTGCCCAGCCCACCCAACTGCCTGTGCAACAAGAGGAGCTGCCCCCGACGATTTTGGAGGTACAACCGGAACCGGGTAGTATTCTCACTTCGTCCAAAGGAGTGGTGGTAACGTTCGATCAACCGATGGACCGTCCCTCGGTAGAAGGTGCTCTGGAGGTACAGCCGGTCATGGCCGGTCGTTTTGAATGGCTGGACGACACCTCGGTGCGCTTTGTGCCGGATCAGACTCTGCCATTGGATACTCCCATTACGTTCACATTGCAGACAACCGCAAAGGATAAAAGCGGCAAGAACCTGGCCCGTTCGTTTTCTTTCGTGTTTCGCACGGCGGGGGAATTGCGAATTACCGAGCGTCTCCCTCAGCCGGATGTGCAAGATGTTGACCCCACCTCGATTATCGCGGTGACCTTCAACCGACCGATGGTTGAATTGGGCGAGGTCGGTTCATCCGAACCGGCGGCGTTTTCCATCCAACCAGCAGCCGATGGGGAAGGCCGCTGGTTGAACACCAGTACCTTTGTGTTCACTCCCCGGCCGGCACTGGAAGGCGGTAAGACCTATCAAGTTGATCTGAATACCGCTCTGGTAGGTGTGGATGGGATGTCTCTGGCTGATGATGAATTGGTGAACTGGCAGTTCAGTACGGTGAAACCGGCTTTGATTGGCATTGAGCCGTCTCTGGACGCTCCCCAGCCGCTGGATGTTGAGCTGCGCCTGATCTTCAATCAGCCCATGAACCGGCGCAGTGTTGAACAGGGTTTTCGCTTGAAGAGTGAAGATGGCAGCACCATCAATGTGACTTATGAGTGGAGCGAGCGGGATACCGTTATTGCGATTAAGCCTCAGCAATTGCTGGAACGAAATCGGGAGTACCGGATTGAGATGGGTCGGGTTGAAGCGTTGGGCGGGGTGGCCATTGAGGAGATGATGAACCAATCTTTCCGAACAGTGGGGCAGTTTCAGGTTATTTCCACTACCCCCTCAGCCGGACAAGATTTGGACGTGTATGGGGATTATGCTTCCATGCTGGTAGAATTTTCAGCCCCTCTGGCACGCGCTCAAAACCTGAACGAGCGGGTCATTCTTGAACCAAAAGTTGGTAATTTTTATTTGTTCAGTGATGAGCAAGCCGGATTTTTGTATCTTTCCGGTTTCTTTAAGAGCGGACAGTCCTATCGTCTGACCCTGAAAGCAGATCTCCAGGATCGCTGGGGACAGTCACTGGGGCAGGATTACACGATTACCTTCAAAGCCAGTAATTCGCTTCCCACCCTTAATATTCCAATCCAAAACACATACGGCACACTGTATTACGCCCTGCCGGGCGATACTGGTTTACCGGCATATGCGACCAATCTGACGTTATTGAATATCCGTCGGGCACGAATGACCTTGGTGGATGTCCTCCGCGCGGTTGAACGCACGCCTTCCTTTGAGACCTTGCCGCTGGAAGAAAACTGGCAGGTTGAATTGAATTTACCCCAAAATGCCAGTCAGGGAATTGAAATTCCGTTAAAGGCAGATGGCAGCGGTCTGGAAACAGGCCTGTATGCGTTTCGGATTTCTTCGCCGCAGTTTACCGAAACCTATCAAACGACTAATTTGCTGATGGTAGTCAGTCCTGTGCATCTGACGATTAAAGAAAATCAGCAAGAGGTGATGGTTTGGGCGGTTAACGCCTTAAACCGTCGCCCGGTGAGTGGACGAGAGATCACGGTGTATCAGGCAGGTAGCGGATTGGAGTTGGGTAAAGCCCAAACCGACGAGCAAGGCGTTGCTCGAATTTCCCTTAATGAAAGTAATCTTTACCGCACGCTGGTGGTTATGCTGGGAAAGGAGGGCGATCCCGATTTTTCACTGGCAACTACGGAGTGGAATGCCGGAATTTCGCCCTATAATTTTGGAATTAGTAGTGTTTACGATCAATCCGATATCAAAATCTATGGCTATACCGATCGCCCCATTTATCAGCCGGGGCAAACCGTTTACTATCGCTATGTTTTCCGACAATGGGACGATGCACGCTATCCCCCGGCGGATTTAAGGGAGATTACCGTAAAGGTTTTTGGGGGTTACTCCCCCGAAGAGGGGACACCTTTACTGGAAACCCAAAAACTGACCCTCTCGCCTTATGGCACGGTGCACGGAAAGGTGCAGTTACCACCAGATGCTCCAACCGGCTTATATTCCATCCAGATCGAGGAGCAGCCCGATTCGGTCATTGAGTTTCAGGTGGCGGCATACCGCAAGCCGGAAATTGATTTACAGGTTACATTTTCTAAAACGGATTATCGGCTGGGAGAAGACATTCGTGCTGAGGTGGGGGCTAATTATTTCTTCGGCGCCCCGGCTGCTGGTGTCAACGTCAGCTGGTCATTGTATGCCCGCAACGCAGAAGCCGACCTGCCGGGCGGCTACGTTTCGGGGCGGGTGGATACCTTTTGGCTTGAGCCGGACTGGTGGATGTGGATGGATTCCCCTCTTGGTGATTATGTCATCGGCGGCAGTGGAGTAACGAGGGAAGATGGGCGTTTTCCATTGACTCTCCTGGGTCAAAGCCTCAGTACTTTGCTTGAAGAAAATCGTCAGAAAATTCTGACCCTCGAAGTCACAATGACGGATGAAAGCGGCTTCCCTCTGGCTCAACGGGCGCAAACCATTCTCCACCCCGCGGATTTTGTTGTGGGAATTCGGCCGGAAAGCTGGGTTCAACCGGCCGGCAGTTCGTTCATCTTTTCCATTCTCACAGTTGACTGGCAAAATCAGCCAATTGGAAACCTCCCGCTGAGTGCCTCCTTCGACCGAGTTGAATGGGTGCAGGAGTGGAGTGAATTCGAAACTGGTGCTGTTTCCTACCGTGAGACAGTCACGCCAGTCAGTGGGGCTGATTTACGAACCGGAACGAACGGTCTGGCAACCCTGGAATTTACACCCCAAGAACCGGGGGTATATCGTTTGGAAGTGCGCGGTGAAGGAGCCGTCTCTCAGGCTTTGGTTTGGGTGGGGGGATCGGGGTCCGCTCCGTGGCCGCGTTTGCCAAACCAGCAAATTCGGTTAGAAGCCGACCGGAAGGAATACAACGTTGGGGATACCGCCCAAATTTTCATTCCGAATCCGTTGAAGGGCAACACGCTGGCTTTGCTCAGTGTCGAACGGCGTGGGGTGATTTCCTATCAAGTGCTTTCGATTGGCGAGGGAGGTGAAACGGTTAGTCTGCCCATTGCCGAAACATTTGCTCCAAATGTTTTTGTGTCCGTGACGCTGCTGGGCCTCAATGAAACCGGCAAGCCGGATTTCCGGCAGGGTTATCTCGCCATTAAGGTAAAACCCGAAGCGTTTCAACTGGATGTACGCTTGATTTCCCCCCAAACCCGCTTCGAGCCGCGTCAAACCGTTCGGCTTGATTTGCTGGTAAGGGATTGGCGTGGCAATCCGTTGCAGGGCGAGTTTTCAGTAGCGGTGGTGGATAAAGCCATTTTCGCCCTGGCTGAACCAAACGCTCCCGATATTTTCAGTGCGTTATACGGAGATCAGCCGCTGGGGGTGCTGACCAGTTGTTCGCTGGCGGCCTATATTGGCCGTATACCCCTGCTGCCGCGAGGTTTGGGTGGCGGTGGTGGTGGAGAGGCCACACAACTATCCCTGCGCAGTGAGTTTCGGGATACCGCTTACTGGTCCGGTGCGTTGGAAACCGATTCCAGTGGTTACGCTCAGGTGGAATTTAGCCTGCCGGATAATTTGACCACGTGGGTTGTCCTCGTGCGTGGACTGACACGAGATGCACGCGTGGGGGAAGCATCCACCGAGATTGTGGTCAGTAAGGATTTGCTGATTCGGCCGGTGATACCACGCTTTGCAGTAGCCGGTGATCGGATCGAAATTGGCGCCGTGGTTCAAAATAATACAGATACTCCTCTTGATGTCACCGTCCGCCTGCAGAGCAGCGGGCTGGTGCTGGAAGACCCCCAATTGGAGCGGCAGGCACTCCAACTGGCTGCCAAAGGACGTCAACGGGTAAACTGGTGGGTCAAAGCACAGGATTTGCCTTCGGCTTCGATGATCTTCAGCGTGGAAGGCGGAGGATTGCAGGATACTGTCATGCTTTCCAATGAAGATTTACCTATTCGTCGGTACAGTACTGCGCAATCATTTGTGACCGGTGGGATTTTGGAGCAAGCAGGAGAGGTTTTAGAGGTAGTCAGTCTGCCGCGTTCGTTTACCCCAACCGGGGGCAACCTGAGGATTGAGCTATCTCCCAATCTGGCAGGAAGTGTCTTTTCGGGTTTGGAAGTGTTGGAAGGTTATTCGGATGATTTTAACGAGGTTTTGCTCTCGCGTCTGCTGGCTAATTTGAGCGTTTACCAATTGATCCGGGAGACCAATTTTTCTGCCCCCGATTTAAGCGATCGCTTACAGCAAGCTATCCGGCGTGATCTCGACCGAGTGCTGAATAGGCAACAGGCCGATGGCGGGTGGAGCTGGATCAGCGGCGAACCCAGCGACTTTTTCCTGAGTTCCTTTGGCCTGTGGGTGCTCGATCAGGCCAGTGCGGCCGGTTTTGTCATTGAACCTTTTCGGATTTTAGATGCCAATCGTTTCGTTACGGCTGGTCTTTACACCCCGGAAATGGTAAAGGAAACCGCCAAACTGGATCAACTGGCCTTTGCCTATTTTGTACTCAATCAACATGGCCGCCAAAATCAAGTGCCTCCGGAGATTGTCCGTTTACGGGATCGCTTAAGTCCATGGGGGCAGGCTTTTCTGGCGTTGGCGCTGAATGGCAGTGGGGATACACCCTCGGCTGAAACCATCCTGGCCGATTTACAGGGCAGTGCAAATCGCTCGGCAACTGGTGCTTTCTGGCAGGAAGAGGATCATTCGCTCTACCGTTTTTCGAATACCTATGCTGCTACTTCGATAGTTTTGATGGCGTTGGTGGAACTGGACCCGGCATCGCCGCTGGTTGCTGACGCGGTGCGTTATCTGACTCTGCAACGCGGGACGCAAGGCTGGTTGAACAGTTACGGCAGCGGGTGGGTGCTGGCGGCACTCAGTCGGGCAGTGCGGGCAACCGGTGAGTTGCAGGGTAACTACTCCTTTTCAGCCAGTTTGAACGGCGCTGCTATTGCCAGCGGAAAAGCAGGGGGTGCGCAATCCTTTAACACTGTGCGGGCTGACGTGAACATTGCCCAATTTCCTTCTGCCCGGAATGCATTGCGTGTTCAGCGCACAGCTGGCAGCGGGCGTTTATATTACCGGGTGGTACTCGATGTTGGTCAACCGGTAGAAACGGTCCAAGCCATGGACGGTGGAATTGTCCTTAGCCGGGAATATTTTTTGGAAGGGGCTGACTGTGGAATGGATATCTGTCCCCCCGTTACCGGCGTTAACCGCTCGGCGAGCAATCCGGTTGTGCAGGTGCGACTATCCATCACTGTACCGCAGGATATAACTTATCTTGTAGTGGAGGATTATATCCCCGCCGGAGCAGAAATTGTGAATACAACCTTGCAAACTACCCCGCAAGGCAGTGAACAGGAGCAGAATCGGTTCGTGGATCAAAACCGTTTCAACCGTGGGTGGGGCTGGTGGCACTTTCATGAACCCCGCATTTTCGATGATCATATCCGTTGGGTGGGGGCGTATGTGCCGGCCGGGACATATTTGTTGAGCTATCGCATCATGCCGCTGCAAGCAGGGGAATTTCGGGTGCTGCCTGCACGTGCCTTTGCCTATTATTTTCCGGATGTTCAGGGAAGAACGGCAGGCATGGTGTTCAAGATAGAATAGGAAAGACACACTCAATCGGCTGGCGGATTGGAAAGTTCATCCAGGATAGTGGAGAGCCGTTCCAAATCCGCCAGCAGAGTTTCAAGGGCTTCATGCCGGGCGGGTGGTTGGGGCATTTCGGATCGAACGGGCTGCGGAGCGGGTTTCAACAGCAGGCTGCCGACCCATGCGGCTTCCTCTGGCGACAAATTACCCGCATTTACCAGTTGTTCCAGGCGGTATGAAATTTCCCGATTGACCAGTTGATCGAATTGATCCCGGCCAAACAGACTGGCCAGCAGGGCTGGCAGGTTTTTTTCTCCGAAATCCAACCATTTTCCGAAGGGGCTGGTTGGCAACCATCCCCCCAACCGCTTTTCAGCGCTGAAAAGGGCTTGCAACATCACCAGGGTGGTCAGGTCAACGCCGCTGTCATGGTCTATGACCTGAACTTCCTCACCCTCCCGCAAGTATTTCGCAATCTCCGGCAGGGTGATGTAGCGGCGGTTGTCGGTATCGTATAACTTGCGGTTGCTGTAACGCTTGATGTGCAGCATTAAGAGCCGGATTACTCGTTGCGTTCTTTACGCAAATCTTCAATCTTTTTGCTCAACTCAGCGATTTTTGCGCTGAGGGCTTCAATGTCCGCCTGGGTGACCGGAGCCGGCCGGCTTTTCTGGGCAGCGGCGCGGCGTTCTTGTTCCAGTTTTTCGCGTTTTTCCATGATCTCCTGAATCATCCGGCGGGCGTCCTTTTCGGCCAGTTCGCCTTTTTCCACCAGACGATTGACAAAGCGCTCAATTTCTTCCTGGGCCAGGGCGGCAGCTCCGATTCCTGCCAGCAGGATTTTCCGTGAGAGTTCGGTGAATCCACCACGATTGGTAACATCTTCGACAGATTCGTGCTCGATTCGTTTAGCCATTTCAACCTCCTTGGATAACGCATTGCGTTATTTAGAATATAACGCAATGCGTTATGTTTGTCAACGGTTTATGTTTATCTTTAACGGCCATTCAGGAAATTCAGCGAAGATGAGTTCAAAAATGCCTTCAATTGCAATTTGCAATTTTCCAGATTGACTTTTTGACACAGGGGGATATAATCAAAATATTGATAAAAAAGGTAAATAATAGTCTGTATAAAGCACATTCGTTAAGAGTAATTTCCTCAACGGACTCGTCTCTGTCCGATTTCGTGAGGTCAGAGGAAAGTCCTTTTGTTTTCAATAACATTTCTTCCTTTACGGAGAGCCTATGGAATAGAGACCCGTAACTTTGGCCAACCCTGGCCTGTTTTGCTTTAAGGTTAAGTCAGGCAACAGGAGTATTCTATGAAAGCGCGTGACAAAAAAGAAGAAGAATCATCCGAGGAGACGGCATCCCATCAGCATTCTCTGGGAGAGGAAGGAGTCCGCGAAGAAATCTCACCAGAAAATCCGTGTTCACCACCGATGGGGGAAACAGCCAATCCCAAAGCCGATTGTCGGTGCGGGGGACGTTCGCGAAAGACCAAAGAAAAAGAGCAAATCACCGAGATCCTGAAACGGGTTCCTGGGGTTAAAGTGGACGATTTTCGTAAACCGAAACAACGTCCCGGAACAAAAGCAGATTGCCTTTGCTGTGATTTGCCAACGGTGGATGCGATTGTCCCCATGATGGCAGAACTTTTTTATCGTTTCAGCAAGGGGGACAATCCGCGGGCTGGATATGAAGAAGTAATCTTTGCAGGGCTTTCGCGCCTCAACAAAAAACAACTGAAAGCATTGGGGGAGGGGTTTAAAGGTTATGAGAACTTATCACCCCGTTTGCGTAAATGTTTGTTCGATGAGCGCTTGGCCGATAAAGTCCGCGGCGATGGAGTTCAGCCGGCAGATGTGATTGAAGCCTTTATTCTGGAAGGGCTGGCTTACACTGCGCAAAGTTTGATGTCAAATTCAAAAGGTGTGAAAGGTCCCGGCCAGGTCAGAATCTGGGATGCAGTTCTACCGCCTACCCCCAATGGTTAGCAACAGCCGCGGAGTTTCAGCGGCCCGTGGCCATGGTTGACGGCCATCCGCCCGGATATTGGCGATTATAAAGAATATGGCAGCGTGGCGAGCTATCGTTCATCAATGGAAAATGTATACATCTTCCAACCTTATCAAATTGCCAAAGATTGCAGCGTGTCGGTCAATCTCAATAAACCGGGTGAACTGATTGCTAATTGCACACCCAAAACGCCGCCTCCTCCACCGCCGGGGGCCTTATTGCCTAATTTTTGTGAGGGTGGGCAGGATTACACCTTCAACGGTCAGTGTCTCCAGTTTCCAGTGGTTGAACCGGGTGCCACCTTATGCCTTCGAGGGTTCAATTTTATTACCGAGTCTGTGAAAGTATTTTTTGTAAACCGGGAAACCGGTTTGCAAATAATTCTGGATGCCCCCGTTTTCGGGGATTTAGAAACTCCAGTAAAGGATGAAAGTGGACACACCATTCATGACTGGCGAGTATCCGACTCGGTCGTGGTCAATGTACCCAAGGAACATCCTAAGCAGCCTGGAGCGCCTCTGCCTCCCGGTTTATATGATGTCTGGATAGAAGTCAATAATGTGCTCTCGGCCGTATATTCCGGTGGGGTTGCTCCGCGGTTGAAGTCGAATACGTTAATTCTTCAGATTGAACCGGATCCTAATATTGCTTTTCACTTTTGGAGCGAAAACGGTCGCTGTTATGAAGAAACCGACGGATTGGGTTCAGATGAGATTTGGTTCGATGCGTGGGTTGCCCACTTAATTCCGGCTTCAATGCCATCTGGAAAACATACCCTTGCTCCGGTTAAGCATGTGGAGTTCAATCGAGATGCCTGGGATGATATGGACTCAGGTGAAGATTCGGGATCGTATAGTGCTGATTTCTGGAACGGATCTTTCAATCGTGGTTTAATGGCAGCCGGCTTGATTGGATTTGAAGTGGACAGTGAGGCAGCAGCCAGAGATCAATTAAGGGATTTTGGATCTGCGTTTGTCCATTACCTTGAAAACATCTGGCAGGGAGCGGTTGCGATGGAAGGAACCGCCGCCTCCGTTGCAAAAATGATTTCGCTGACATTGACCCAGGGTTTGATCGTTCTGGCGGTAGTTGCTGCGTTGATTCTGATTGTGGGACTGTTCTGGGCTGCCTGGGCACCGGCTGACCGGATAGCTGTGGACTTGATCACGATGGACGCACGCAAAGCCTGGAACTTAACCAGCGCGAAAGGGCAGCTGCCTCCCGTTGAGCGGTACAGGTTTGAGGAAGTTTCTACCAGTCATAATCCCAAACCCAAGGCTCCAGATACTCCGGCAACGGTACGATATGTGGTGGAACATCGTTATGTCACACCCGAAGATGGTGAAGATTCGGACTATGGTGTCACCTTCCAACTGACTCGCATGTAAGTCGGGTCTCTTCGTTCTCCACAAAACGGTTTTGACTGGTTTATAAGCAGCAAAGCCGTTTTGTGTATTAACGGAATGGTCAGGAAAAATTTTAAGTCAATTTTGTGATGAAATTCACATGACATTCATCAAAAATAATGATATACCTATACCAGTGGTCTCGAGTTTCTCCTTTTATCGGTGGGAGAGGGGTAGGTTGAAAGATTGTTTACCGGCGCAGCGGCACTTTTTTCGATTCTGAGTCCCATATCACCGGAGGAAAAGTTAACATGCTGCATCTCTTGACGGCCGTCGGGATTCTGGTTTGTGCCATTCAGGCCATCCGCTCCCGGCGCTTGATTGTTTCGGCATTGTGGTTGGCCGGCACCAGCGCCCTGGTTGCGCTCGAATTGTACTTGCTCGGCGCGCCCGAAATTGGCGTGATTGAGTTGAGTGTGGGTGCTGGATTAGTGACGGTGCTATTTGTTTTTGCCATCAACCTGACCGGCGAAGAAGCCACCGATTTGAGGGGTTTGATCAAAGAACCGCTGGCGGTGGTGGTAAGTGTGCTGACCATTGTTTTGCTGGGTCTTTTGTTGGTGCCGGGTATTGATCGGGCGGCGCCTTCCGTGGGTGAACCAGCTTTGAAGGTAGTTCTATGGGGTAATCGTCAGCTGGATCTGATCTTGCAAGCCGTGCTGGTGTTTTGTGGTGTGCTGGGGGTTTTAGGATTGTTGAGCGAGAGAGAATCTGCCCCGACTGAACACAACCCTTTGGAGGGTGTCGAATGACCTTATCCGTTCCAAATATCGTGATTTTGATTGTAATTGGTTTGCTGGGGACGGGCATCTATGCTCTGCTGACCGTGCGCAATCTGATTAAAGTAGTGGTTGCCCTGCAGATCATGGTCAAAGCGGCCATGCTGGCACTGGTGCTTGCCGGCCGTCTGCAGGGGCAGGAAAATTTGGGTCAAAGTCTGGCGCTGACTGTGATCGTTGCCGATACGATTGTGGCGGTGGTCGGTCTGGCACTGGCGGTGCAGGTTCGTCGCGTGGTTGGCAGTCTGGACTTGAATGCGTTGACCACGCTGCGGAGGTAGCACCATGGCAATGACCTGGCTGTCGTTGACGATTGGCTTACCGTGGTTGGGGGCGTTGATCATCTGGCTGGTGGGTGACCGGGACGAAAAATTCACCCATGGGCTGGCTGTGGCATTTTCGGTTGCTGCGGGTCTTGCGGCCTTATTGTTGCTGCCCTATGGCAAAGAACGCCTGGTGTATGCCATTCCGATTGGGGGGGTGTTTGGCGATTTTACCTTTGTGGTGGATGGGTTGGGGGTGTTCCTGACAGCCGTTGCTACTGTGGTTGGCTCGCTGGCGGTCATCTTTTCGGTGGATTATATGCACGGAGAACACCAGTTGGCCCGCTATTATGCCTTTGTGTTGTTTTTTATCGGCGGGATGGCAGGCCTGGTGCTGACCAGTAATATGCTGCTGATGTTCTTCTTCTGGGAAATTACCGCCTTATGTTCGTATGCTCTGATTTCCTTTCACAACGATGATCCAAAGGCAGTTGCCGGTGGCATCAAGGCATTGATCATCACTCAATTGGGCGGGATCGGGTTGCTGGCAGGGGCGCTGCTTCTGTATGCCTATACCGGCAGCAACGATTTTCACCTGCTGCTTGAAAATCCGGCGATCCTCCCCGCAGGGGCGTTAGCCTGGGTGGCTTTTGGGTGTCTGATCGCTGCTGCGGCTAAATCGGCGCAGTTCCCCTTTCAAACCTGGTTGCCGGATGCGATGGAAGCCCCCACGCCAATCAGTGCCTTAATTCATGCAGCCACAATGGTCAATGCCGGGGTGTATCTGCTGGCTCGTTTTTATCCGGCTTTTGCTGAAGTGGCGGGCTGGCGGGAGGCCGTAATGATTTGTGGAATGCTTTCAGCTTTACTGGCAGCCGTGATGGCATTGATTGCCACAGACTTGAAGCGGGTGCTGGCTTATTCCACCATTTCGCAATTGGGTTTTATGGTTTATGCCGTTGGTGCGGGAGGGGTGTTTGCCAGTCAGTTTCACTTGCTCAGTCACTCGATTTTCAAGGCGCTCTTGTTCCTTGCTGCCGGTGCGGTGATTCACTCTGTGGGTACACGGGATATGCGCCAGATGGGTGGGTTGGGCAAGGATATGCCCCTTACCCGTACTGTTTTTGTAATGGGTGGGTTGGCGTTGGCTGGTGTTCCTGTTTTCAACGGTTTTTGGAGCAAGGAATTGATATTAGAAGCAGGCTTGCACGAAAACCCACTCTGGTTATATGTGTTGATGGTGTTGGTGGCTGGTTTGACGGCATTTTATACGGTTCGCATGATTACAATGGTTTTCTACGGTGAGGCGCCCCTCAATCGGCATATTCACGATGCGGGTTTTGCTATGAAGGTGGCGTTGATTCCCCTCGCAGTCGGCAGTCTGACGACATGGCTATTAGCCGGACCGTTTGGAAATCTCCTGGCAGAAAGTTTACCCACTCATCATCTGGAAGTTCACAGCACCCTGGCGGTGGTTGAAGAAGTCATCACTGCTCCGGCAACTTATCTGGCGCTGGGGGTGGTGGCGGTCGGCTGGCTGAGCAGTTGGCGACGCCAGCGGCTGAGCCGTGTTGGGAAGGCACTCGGCGGAGTGGGCAAGGCAGCAGCCGAGGGTTTCGGTTTTGAGACAATCAACCGGGGGGTGGTCAATGCCACCCAAAAACTGGCTGAAGCCCTGCGGGTGACTCAGCCGGGTCTGCTGAACTGGAATGTGTTTGCCATTCTGTGCGCACTACTGATTTTGCTGGCAAGTCTTGCAGTGGGAGGGCGGTAACATGGAAGCGGGCATTGCATTTCTCCTCGTCGTTGGATTGCCCCTGCTGGGTGCGCCGCTGATCTACCTGATCGGCAGGTTGGTAGAACGGAAAATGCCATCCCTGAATCCGGCTCGCTGGGTTGCGCTTCTGGTATTCCTGTCGGCATTTTATCCGCTTGGTATTGCCTTGCAGGCTGTCATTAA
>FWPU01006073.1_pt1 | contig 15648 bp, 17 predicted proteins | sample 2228361 | NCBI WGS metagenome assembly FWPU01 (sample SAMEA103939777, study PRJEB20133) | metagenome
CTTGCTCGACTATTCATGCTCGATTATATCGTCTGGGAAAGTTTTAAGACAGTCTCTCACGCAAAAAGTCCCACCCTTCGCGGGTGGGACTTTGGTTGTACTGGGTTTAATCGAACTTGTTCTGCTGAAGGAAGCTGGTAGATTGCTGCAGGTCGGGCAAAGCACCCCGCACTTTGCGGATGGCCACGCGCGTACCTTTGTACCAGGGGATGGTGGTCTTGGGGTCGGTGTAGCCAGAGGTCATGCTGTTGGAGGTACCCAGGTGGTGGTACTGCAGGGCAAAAATCATGCCCGGCCTGACCGAATCGGTCACGTACACCACAAAAGTACCGTTGCCTTCCTCGTTCCAGACCTGCACCAGGTCGCCCCCCTTTATGCCTAAAGCCTGGGCATCCCGGCGGCTGATCTCGATGTAGGGCATGGGTACCAGACTCATCTTCTCGGGCAGGAAGCGGTCGTTGTACATGGTCTGCCAGATGGCCTGGGCCCGTCCGGTGGTCATCCAGAAGGGGTACTGCTTGGCTTTGTCGCCCTCGAGGTACTTGGCAACCTCTTGGGGGTAGCCTTCCCAGTCGTCGGTGCCGTACCAGCTAAACTTGCCGTCCTTGGTGCCGAACTTCACGCTGTAGCGACGCAGGGTACCCACCGGCCTGCCGTTTTCGACGCGCACCGGCGTGCGGATGCCTTGCTGGCCCACCTGGCGCAAGAAAGCGTAGGTAACACCTTTGTAGCACTCGGCGGGCAGGGTGGCCTCCTCGCTGGCGGGAATGGCGTTGTTGGGGTAGGAGTTGCCTCCATCCAGGAAGACGTCTTCGTCGGTGCGCCAGTTCTTGCCGAACTCAAAGCGTTTGGCTTCCTCCTCCTTACCCTCGGCCCGGTACAGCTCGGCCATCTTGAGGCCCATCAGTTTGCAGATCTCCCAGTCTTGTTTGGCCTCGCCGGGCGGATCCATGAATTTCTCGTACAGGCGCAGCAAGCGGCTGTTGCAATTAATGGAGGTCTGGTTGGCCTCGCCCCAGGCGCTGGCCGGCAGCACCAGATGGGCATCCTGGGCGGTGTGGGTCAAGTAGAGGTCTTGCACCACCATAAATAGCCCGTTGGTAGCGTACAGGCCCTCCACAATCTTATTGACCAGCCCCTGCGTGGTGCCGGGTTCGCCAGACTGGCCCAGGTAGTCCGACAAGGCTTTGGTGCGCTCGCGAATACGCTTGCGGAAAAGCTGGTTGTTGGGGGTGGAGAGGTAGGGGTTGGTGCCGATCACCCAGTAGAGCTTGCCGTTGCCATCGGTGAGGTACTTGTCGACGTTGACGGGAGGCCCTCCGTTGTAAACCGAGCCGGGGGTAGGCGAAGGGGGACGCACATACCCTTCCTGGTGGCCGCCCAGGCGCCCGCAGCCAGTGCCGGCCCGACCCACGTTGTTGCCCAGCACCGCCATCTGCACGATGGCTGCCACCTGGTCGTAGTTTTTCATGTTCCAGATGATGCCTTTTTCGTAGATGGTCAGGGTGCGGCGGGCGAAGCCTCCGGCTTTGGGCTTGGCAATCCAGTCTGCGGCTTTTTCGATGTCGGCGCGCTTGACCCCGGTGATTTTTTCCACCTCGGCCATAAACTGGGCGTAGGGCACTCCCACCTTCAGGCTCTTGGCTTTGTACTCCTCAAACTTGGCCATGTCGGTGCGGGTCTCGAGGAAACGCTGATCGTAGTACTTACGCTCCCACATCACCCGCGCAATAGCGTTGGCCAGGATGTAGTCGGTGCCCAGGTTGGGAGCCAGGTGCAGGGTGCGGCCTTTGGCGGCGGTTTCGGCCACGGTAAGACTACTGGTGCGGCGCGGGTCAATGACAATCAGATACCCCGCCTCAACCGGCTCGCCGCGGCTCAGCTCCTTCTGCTTTTCGGCCAGGGTGGCCCCCTGGAAGTTGGGCAGCATGTGTTCGGTGTAGAAGACGCTGGCGGTCTCGTAGGGGTTGGCACCCCACAGCACGATGGTATCGGCCAGGCGGGCATCAATGGCGTCGTAGTTGAGCTCGTGCACCCCCCGCTCGCGGCTGCCCCAGACCTCGGAGTTGTAGGCCGGACGGTTGTGGATGGCGATGTGCTTGACGCTGAAGCCTTTGAAGAAAAGCGAGCCCACACCCCAGTTGTTCTCGAAGCCCGCTCCCGAGCCCCCGTGGTCGAAGGCTTTAACAGCGATGGCGTCGTCGTTGCCATCCCGGTCGCGGATGCCTTTGGCCACCCCAGCCAGGATGGTCAGGGCTTCGTCCCAGGTAATCACCTGGAACTGGTCGCCCATGCGCAGCAAGGGGTACTTGAGCCGCTCGCGAGTGCCACGGGCATCGCTCCAGGTAGCCACGGCATTGGTCGCCCCGCGCGAGGAGTGGTCGCGCTTGAGGTTGATGGGCGAGTCGTTGGCCGGCACGATCACCACGTGGTACTGGCGACCATCCTTGCGTGTCACAATCGAGTGCATGGTCTCGGTGTAGACCAGCCCGCCCAGGGGGTTCTGCGGGTTGCGCAGATCCACGCCAAAAGCATTCTGGTTAGCGGCCAACCCCCCCTGGGAACCTACCGGCCAGGTGTACACCTTGTAGCCGCACCCCACCGTGCAGTACTGGCAGACCGTGTTTTTCACCTCTGCGGTGGTCGGGGGGATGGGCAGTGCGTCGCGACGTCCGATGTTGCTCATGGTTCCTCCCTCAGATGTTTTTTACGCGGCCCCAGATCAGGCCGTTGACAGCTCGAGCAAAAATATCCCCGTTTTGTGCCACCCCTAGCTGAATCTGGGGCAGCCCGGTGCTGGCCAGACCCTGGTAGACGGCTGCCGCTTTGGCGGGGTCGAACATCGAGTAGTGGCAGGGACATAGGAAGCGCCCGTCTTTGTACTGCACCCCACAGCCCATGTGGGTACAGGCTGCCGAGAATGCCACAATATCGCGACCACGGCCCACACCCCCAATAGCCGGCCTGCCCAGCTTGACCAGGATGCCCTGCGAGCGGGCATCGGGGTAGTTGAAGTAGACCGGCTGGTTATCTTTAAGGGTATTGACGTTGCCAACTTTAATGGCTGGATAGGTCAGGCTGGGGGCGAACCAGAACTGCGCCTTTCCTGCGCCGGTGAGCGAGGCCATGGTGACCCCACCCAACACCTGTACCACACGCCTACGGTTTACCACCATAAGTACCTCCACTTGTGGTTGCTATGTCCGTTATTCGATACTTATTGGACGGTTTCTATTATCTTCGAATTGAATAGGCAAATGTCAATATCGTATTGCAAGACTATGCAACACGAAAATTTTCAAATAGTACGGTTTTAATGTCATGCAAAAATCAATATATAAGCAATTATTCCTTTTTGTGAAAAAGCTATCGGCAACCCTGCCCTGAAGTCGATAGGTAAACCGATATCCGAAAGTGAAATTTCTCTGGCAAAGGTACCGTAGTTCGAGTATCCTAACTTCTTGATGAACGAGCGCCTAGCCGTGCAGCGCTTCAAAGCCCTGGCCGACCCGGCCCGGGTGCGTTTGTTGCGGATTCTGGCCGAGCGCGACCCCCGCTGTGGCACAGCCTTGGGGGCTTGTTTTTGCCATCTGACCGAGCGGCTGGGGTTATCTGCCCCTACGGTGAGCCACCACCTGAAAATCCTGCGCGAAGCGGGATTAATTGAGGTGGTGCGGGCGGGGCGCTGGTCGTACTACCGTCTGCACCCTGCGGGTATCGAGGGGCTGCTACACGACCTGGACTATCTCAAGCAAGCCCACAAGGCCTTAAAGCTCGAGGTCGGCTAGGCCAGCCGTGCCTCGAGCATCTCCTGAATCTGCCTTGGGGAGGGCACAAAGCCCGATACCACCACCTCGTCCCCAATCACCAGTGCGGGGGTTTTCATCACCCCGTAGGCCAGGATTTGGGGAATCTCGGTAACTTTTTCCACCTCGAGGTTCTTGCCCATGCGTTCCAGGGCCAGCTTGACGTGGGTCTCGAGCAACTGGCAGTTTTTGCAGCCGGGCCCCAAGACCTTGATGTGGGCTGGGCTCGAAGGGGTAGGCATTTCCGATTCGATATTCATAACTTCCTCCTACAAAACCGCGTTGAACAAGTAGCCAGTTAGCACGATGCCCAGGCCCACCACCGCTACCCAGATAGCAATCAGGCGGAGCTTGAGCACCTGCCGCAGCAGAACCATCTCGGGCAGGGAAAGGGCCACCACCGCCATCATGAAGGCCAGCAGGGTGCCCATCGGAATACCCTTCTGGTGCAAAACCTCTACCAGCGGCAGGATGCCCGCCGCGTTGGAATAAAGCGGGATACCCAGCAGCACCGCCACCCACACCGCCAGGGGGTTTTCGGGCCCGGCATAGCGGGCGAATAAGTCCGCCGGAACCCAGCCGTGAATCACCGCCCCCAGCCCAATGCCCAAAAGCAGGTAGGGCCAGATCTTGCCCAGGATGCTCTTAACCTCGGCAAGGCCCACGGCAAAGCGCTCTTCCCAGCGCATGCCCAGGGCGGGGTCGAAGCTGGTTTTGCCCACTTTGGTCTGATAGACAAAGGGCTCCACGTAGCGCTCGAGGCCCATGCGGCCCAGCACCAGCCCAGCGCCTATGGCCAGAACCAGGCCGGAAACCAGATACAGTGCGGCAATTTTCCAGCCAAACAGGGTATAGAGCAGCACCAGGGCTACCTCGTTGACCATGGGGCTGGCAATCAGAAAGGTGAGGGTAATGCCCAGGGGCACACCCGCCGAGACAAAGCCAATGAAAGCCGGAACCGCACTGCACGAACAAAATGGCGTGACAACCCCCAAGATGGCGGCCAGCAGGTTGCCCACCCCGGCCCGCCGGCCACCCAGCAGATTTCGGGTGCGCTCGAGGCTGAAAAAGCTCCGCAGCACCGCCACCACGAAGATAATCGCGCAGAGCAGCAGCACAATCTTGCTGGTGTCGTAGAGGAAAAAGTGCACCGCCTCGCCCAGCCGGGTGTCTGCGCTCAGGCCCAGCAGCCTGTACACCACCCAGTCCCAGAAAGGCAAAATCGAGCGGTACAGCACCACCCAGGCCAGCGCGGCCAGCCCCAGGCTAATCCAGGGGGAGGGTTTGCTCAGACGCAGGGTATTCATAGATCCTCACAGGTGCAGGCAGTAGAAAAAGCCCTCGGGCGGGGGATGGCGTTTCGGAGCTGCTCGAGGGCTTCGGCGTTCAGCGAGTAGTCAATCCAGCGTCCCCGCCGCACCGCGTGCACCAGCCCAGCCTCCCGCAGAACCCGCAGGTGATGCGAGAGCAGGTTGGGGGCCACCTCGGGAAGGCCACTCTGAAGTTCGCAGACGCAGCGCGTGCCACTTTCCAGTAGCCCCAGAATGCGCAGTCGGGTGGGGTCGGAGAGGGCCTGAAAGCCCCTCTGTAACCCATTTTGGGGCGCAAGGCCGATTGATTCAACGATCATTGATTCAATCATAGTTGAAATATACTAGTCCAGCCCGCACCGGTCAAGGACAGATGTCCGGCGCGGCCCACAACCGAAGTTCGCCGCCCTAGGGCGGCGAACTTCGGTGCAGGTAGACAACACCGCGCTACCGCCAGCCGGATCTGGGCTACATTACCTCTTGCAAAACCTCAACCAACAGCTTGCGGCAGTTCATCAGATAAGCCCGTCCGGCCTCGGTAGCGGTTTCGCCCATGGCATTATCAATTTCACCCAGGCAGAGCTGGGCCATCTTAATCAGACTCGCATCGAAAGGCTGGCCGCTGGCGTAGGTGCTGAGCACCAGCTCGGTCAGGGACTCGGGGTTGTAGTTGAGGGCAATCTCGTCGGGCAAAGGTTCGTCCAGAAAGTCTTGAACTCGGCGTTGAAGGCTGCGCATGCCCCCGATTATAGGCTTGAGTGGGTAGAGGTGGTGCGGGGCAGGATGTTCTGCTGCTCTAGTTCCCGCAACCAGCCACGAATTTTGGCGGCGATCTGGTCGCGCACGGCGCGGAAGCGCTCGAGCTTGTACTGCTCGGGCCCCTGGGCGGCGCTGGGGTCTTCGAAGGGCCAGTAGAGCCGGTAGGTGCTGAAGGGGAAGAGCGGGCATTCCTGCTCGGCCCGGTCGCAGACCACAATCAGGTAGGTGAAGTTGTACTTGCCGCCCCAGTACTCCATCAGGCTTTTGGCGTACTGGCCTTCCATATCCAGCCCCATCTCCGCGAGCGCCTGGCGGGTCAAGGGGTTGATCTCGCTGGGGTGCAGCCCGGCGCTGTACGCCTCCAGATGCGCCCCAGCATAGTGGCGCAGCAGGGCCTCGGCCATCTGGCTGCGGGCCGAGTTGTGGCTGCATAAGAACAGCACCGAGGGCTTGCGTCTGGTCATCCTGGCCTCCTTAGGTTGGCTGGGTGAGTCCGGCGGCCTCGAGCAAGTCGGCCTCGGTGGGGATTTGGCCTTGCTGGAGGCCCCGGATCAGGCGCTCGGACATCCGGCCCAGGGCATCGCGCACCCTGCGCCATTCCTCCAGACCCTTACCCGAAGGGTCGGGGAAGGACACGTGCAGCCGGTGGGTTTTGGCCGGGTAGGCCGGGCAGTTTTCGGCAGCCGCGTCGCACACGGTAAGCACCAGGTCGAAGTTCCAGGGGTCGGGCAGGTCGAAGAGGGTTTTGGAGGTATGCCCGCCCAGGTCGATGCCCACCTCCTGCATCACCGCGATGGCGTCGGGCTTCACAAAGGTTTGTTCGGTGCCCGCCGACCAGACCTCGCAGGAAAGGCCCAGACGGCTGGCCCAGTAGCGCAGCCACCCTTCGGCCATCTGGCTGCGGGCCGAGTTGTGGGTACAGAGCACCAGAATACGCACTGCTGAACATTATCGCCCGATTGTCAGGCGCATGTCAGATAGCAGTCAGGGTGAGGGGGTGGGCCTGGGCTGGGCCTGCACAATAGCCAGGGCCGAGGCCGCGGCCAGGGCGGCAAACACCCATAGCACGGCGTTGTAGCCGCCGGTGAGTTGGTGTAGCGCGCCGGCTGCAAAGGGGGCGATGGTCTGGGCGACTGCGATGATAGAGGTCATGCTGCCGTTGATGCTGCCGTAATGTGTGGCCCCGTAGGTCTCGGCAATCAGGGCCGGTTTGGCCAGGGATATGGAGCCGTTGGCCAGGCCAAAAAACAGCACAAAGACCCACAACCCAAGCCCCCCTGGAACCCACAGCAAGCCCAGCAGGCCCAGGGTGTAGCAGCCTAGAAAGGCCGCGCTCAGATAAAAGAGCGAGCCCCTCTGGCTAAAAGGGGTATAGACGATCCGCCCGGCCAACTGCATCACCCCGACCATCCCGGCGGCGGTGGCGGCCAGCGCCGGGCTGTAGCCCTTCTCGAGGAGCAGGGGCACCATGTGGGCGGTAAGGGCGATGCTGGTGGCTCGGGAAAGGGCAAACCCCAACGAAAGCCACCAGAACGTGGGCCGACGCAGCGCTTCTTTGGCGCTCACGCTGGGTTCGGGTGCAGGGCGGCTCGAGCCTTCCAAAAAAAGCTCGCCGTCGGGTCGCTGTCCGAGATCCTCCGGGCGGCGCCGCAAAACCAGCGCGTGCAGGGGAATGGTGCCCAGGGCAAAGATGAGGGCCAGTATCTCCAGCGCCCCGCGCCAGCCCACGGCCTGCGCCAGCCAGGTGCTAAGCGGCACGAAGATGGTGCTGGCCAGCCCGGCCATCAGGGTTACGACCAGCATGGCCCGGGGGCGGTAGCGGCGGAACCAGACCGCCAGCACCGCGAAAGCCACCTCGTAGAGCACCATGGCCATGGCCAGGCCCAGGCCCGCCCAGAGCAGGTAAAACACCGTGAGGTTTTGCACCTGGGCCCAGCCCCAGACCAGCAAAGCGCCCCAGATGGAGCCCGCGGTCATGAGGCCTCGAGCCCCGTGCCGGTCGAACCAGCGCCCTACCGGAAAGGCGGCCAGCCCCGAGACCAGCAAAGCCAGCGAGAAGGCCGCCGAGGTCTCGGCCCGGCTCCAGCCCAGCTCGGCCTCCATGGGCTTTACGAACACCCCAAAGGCGTAGTAGAGCACCCCAAAGCCAATGGTCTGGGTCAGGGCCAGGGCCCAGGCGATGCGCCAGCCGTAGTACGAAGCCGGGAAGGAGGGGGAGAGCATGGGTAGGGCTTGGTCTCAACCCTGGGCTTCAGTTTCCGGTATAAGCGAGAGGGTCATGGCGATGGCGGTATCGGGGCAGGCGCCCTGGAGTTCCTGGGAATCCAGCAAGGCAGCGGGTAGCTCGGCGCGTGGAACCACAGCAAAACCGAAGCGGCTGAAAAAATCCGCGGCGGTCTCGGTGAGGAGCGAGAGCGAGGAGAGGTTTTTGTAGCGGGCCAGATCCAGCATACCCTCGGTAAGCTTGGCCCCAATTCCCATTCCGCGGTATTCCTCGGCCACCACCACCGAGCGCAAAAGGCCGCTGCCCTGGTGCGCCTCGAGGCCCGCGCAGCCCACCACCTTATCGCCCTCGAGGGCCAGCATAAAGTTCAGGATGTGATCTTCCAGGCCCGCTTGCGGCAGGCCAGCGGCGGCCAGCAGGGCCCGCACTTCCGGTAGGTCGCTCGAGGTCGCGGTGCAGTAGGTAATCATGGTTCCCCCAGGGTATTGTCCAGATAGCTCATCGCAAAAAGCCGCGCGCTACTTTTGGGCCCCCTAGCAGCAGCGCGGGGCCGCCTCCAGCTCGAGCGCCCTCGGCCCGCAACAGTCCGAAGCCCGGTCGCGGGCCTTGCAGGTCACGCCGGGCGGGGTCAGACGCACCACCAGATACTCGCCCTGCAAGCCCACCTGTCCCACGTGGTAGTGCACGGCAGGGCGTGCGGCATCGCCGTACTCGAAGCGGATCTCGGCCTCGCCCCGCACCGGCACCGAGGCCGCCACCCGGCGGTAGATGCCGAGGAACTTCTGCACGGTCATGAACTCGGGAGGGTCGGCGGGGCCCGGCCCCATGAGCTGCACCACCGTCTCGCGCCAGAAGTTGGCCCGCCCGCCGCAATCCATGCTCTCGTAGGTCGCGTTCATCACCTCGGTAACGTGGTAGCCGGGGGCTACCGTCTGGCCGTCGGCCTCGAAGACCAGGGGCCTGTCCGGGTGCTTAGCCAGGGCGTTCAGCAGTTCCTGTGTGGTCATGGGTTTCTCCTTTTCTAGCCGCCGATGGCGGGCAAAAATTTCTTCACCAAGGCGAAGCCCTGGGGGTCGATCTGGTAGTACATCCACCTGCCCCGTTTTTCACCCTTGACCAGCCGGGCCGAGACCAGGCACTTCATGTGGTGCGAGACGGTGGGCTGGGAAAGCCCGGTGACGGCCTCGAGGTCGCAGGCGCATACCCCCGGCTCGGGGCCACAGCATGCGCCCTGGGGGCTCCTCGATCAAAGTCGTATTGACGAGCAGCACACCGCCGGGGCGAATCTTCTGGACGGTACTGGCGTAGAACTCGGGTGGGCCAGAATCCTGAGCCGGGCCGGGTCGGAGAGGGCCTTGAAGACCTCGGCGGCGGCTTCGAGTAAATCCGTCTCGGGGTGCAGGAGAACCGGGGTCATGGGTTCACTATACATTGATAAATCTAAATCTGTCAATGTATGTAGCAACAACTATCCGATCGGGCGAACCCAGCCCCAACCCCGCCTACCGGTTTTTAGCCTCCCACAGCTTGCGGGTGGTAATTACCTGGCCGGCGTGGTGCTGGGCATGGGCCGCAATGTGGTCGAGCACGTACACCGCTTTGACCTGATGAGGGCCTACCTGAACGGTGCGCATGAGGTCTTCGTCCCGGAGGGCCTGCAAGCCTTCCCGAACTTGCTTAAAGTTCTGAGCGAACTCGGCCAGCACCTCCTCCGGGGCCCGCCCGCTGGGGGCCATCTCCTCGGCAGGCCGGATGCGCAGGGCCTCGGGGATCTCCTGGCCGGTGCCCCGCAGCAGCAGCCGGTAAGACGACCCACCGATATGCCGTACCAGACCCCCAATGGGGTTGGCCTGGGGGGCCGGCACCCACCAGAAGCCCTCGGATGTAAGGCCCCCGGCCCATTTCTGAACGGTCTCCTCTACTTCTTCCAGGTTTCGCAGCCAGACCGATACCAGCCAGTGCACGCCTTCTAGGTCGCCGCGTAAAAAAGGAGGGGTTTGCATATGGGCCATTCTATACTTCAGTACTTGCGGCTGGCTTTTACCGCGGTTCCGGAGGCCGTGACCATCAGCATGTTGCCCTGGCCGACGGTCTCGTAGTCTACGTCTATGCCGATGACCGCATCGGCCCCGCGGGCGATGGCGGCCTGCTCGAGCTCGCTCAGGGCAATCTCGCGGGCCTTGCGCAGCTCGGCCTCGTAGGCCCCGCTGCGGCCCCCCACGATGTCCCGCACCGAGGCCAGAAGGTCGCGGAAGATGTTGGCCCCCACAATGGCCTCGCCAAACACCACGTCCAGGTACTCGGTAATCTGGTAGCCCTCGAGCTGGCTCGAGGTGGTTAGGGTGATCTTGCGTCGCATGGCTCTTCTCCCCCGGCTATAATCTACAGCATCATGCAAGTGGCCCTTTTCGTCACCTGTCTGACCGACCAGTTTTTCGCCGAGGCGGGGGTGGCGGCGGTGCGGCTTTTGCGCCACCTGGGCTGCACGGTGGACTTCCCCGAGGGCCAGACCTGCTGCGGCCAGCCCGCCTACAACGCGGGCTACTGGGCCGAGGCCCGGCAGGTGGCGACCCACACCCTGGAGGTGCTCGAGGGCGCGGAGTATGTGGTGCTGCCCTCAGGCTCCTGCACCACCATGCTGCGGGCTTTCTACCCCGAGCTTTACCGCGATCACCCCAAGATGTTCGCCCGGGCCCTGGCTTTGAGCCAGAAGACCTACGAGCTTTCCGAGTTCATCGTCAAGGTACTGGGGAAAAGCCACCTGGGCTCGGGTCTGACGGGCAAACGCATCGCCTACCACCACGGCTGCCACGCCCTGCGCGAGCTGGGCCTCAAGCAAGAACCCTTAACGCTTTTGCGCAACGCCGGGGCCGAGGTAGTGGACTGGGCCGCCGCCGAGGAGTGCTGCGGCTTTGGCGGGCTGTTCTCGGTCAAGCTGCCCGAGGTGGCCCTGGGCATGGCCGACCGCAAGCTCGCCACCCTGCCCCCCGCGGGCCAGGTAGACCTGCTGACCAGCACCGATGGCGGCTGCATGCTGCACCTGATGGGGCGCATGCAGAACCAGAACCTTAACCTGCCCGTGCGCCCGCTGGCCTCGGTCTTGTGGGAGGCGGTGGGATGAAGCTAGCCGCCAACCGGTACCCCCAGGAAGCGGCTCGAGTCCTGCGCGAAGAGCCCCAGGTGCGCGAGTCGGTGACGGGGGCCACCCTCAACTTCGACAGCAAGCGGCGGCAGGCCTACGCCGAGGTGGACGCCGAAGCCTGGCGGCACTGGGCCGAAGGGGTCAAGAACCACCTGCTGATGCACCTGGACAGATACCTGCTCCAGGCCGAGACCCGGCTCACGCAAAACGGGGTGCAGGTGCACTGGGCCGAGGACGCCGACCACGCCCGGCGCATCGTGGCCGAGATCGCCCGTAAGGGCGGGGTACGCAGGGTGGTCAAGGCCAAGACCATGGTCTCGGAGGAGCTGGGCATCAACCCCATGCTGGAAGGGATGGGCCTCGAGGTGCTCGAGACCGATCTCGGCGAGTACATCATCCAGCTTCTGAACCAGCCCCCCTCGCACATCGTGGGGCCGGCCATCCACCTGAACCTCGCCCAGATTCGCCAGCTCTTCCACCAGCGCTTCCAGACCCCTCTCGAGGCCAGCCCCGAGCAACTGGCCGCCGTGGCCCGCAGTCTGCTGCGCGAGGGCTTTCTAAAAGCCGATATGGGCATCTCCGGGGCCAACTTTGTGGTGGCCGAGACCGGCACCCTGGCCCTGATCGAAAACGAGGGCAACATAAGGCTTTCCACCTCGGCCCCGCGCATCCACGTGGCTTTGGTGGGCCTCGAGAAACTCCTGCCCCGCTTCTCCGACCTTGCGATTTTCTTGCAGCTCACCGCCCGCGCCGCCACCGGGCAGCGGCTGGGGACGTTCGTCTCGCTCATCCAGGGGCCGCGCCAACCCGACGAGCCCGACGGCCCCGAAGAGGTGCACGTGGTGTTTGTGGACAACGGGCGCAGCAGCGTGCTGGCCGACCTCGAGGCCTGGGAAACCCTGCGCTGCGTGCGCTGCGCAGCCTGCCTGAACGCCTGCCCGGTCTACCGCCAGACCGGCGGGCACGCCTACGGCTACGTGTACAGCGGCCCCATCGGGGCCATTCTGTCGCCGGGGCTTGTAGGCCTGGAGGAAACCAAGCCCCTCCCCTACGCCTCCTCGCTGTGCGGGGCCTGCTTTCAGGCCTGCCCGGTGCGCATCCCCATCCCCAAGCTGCTGCTCACCTGGCGCAACCGCGCAGTGGCGGAGGGTCTGACGCCGCGGCTCGAGGCCGCCGCCATCCAAGGCTTTGCCCTGGCCATGACCCAGCCCTGGATGTACCGCCTGGCCAGCAAGGCCCTGCGCCTGCTGCCCGAAAAAGCCCTGGACAACAGCATCCTGCCGGTGATAAAGGCCTGGACCGAAGGCCGGGCCGGCCTCAAACCCAGCCCGAAAAGCTTTCAGCAGATGTGGGAGGCCGGAGAGGTTTGAACCAAAATCTTATGCGGTTCTTCCATACCAAAACCTCCCCCATCGGGGGAGGCAAAGCGTGGTTTTGGCTCTAGCGCCGGTAAAGCTGTCGCAGACTGGGCAGTAGGGAAACCCCCTCCAGGCCGGGCCGTTTCAGGTTTTGCGTGCCTTGCACCACCGACAGGGGCACGTTGATGTTGCTGGCGGTGGGGCGTACCAGGAGCAGATCGCCATCGGCGTTGGTATAGCCTCCTAGGTAATCCCCCGGCGTAATGTCGTCGTCACCATCCAGGTCTTTCCAGGCAATCACAACATAATCGCCGCCCGCCAGGTTGTTGAACTGATAGGGTGCACTCAGGCCTGTCTGGCTGACACGCACAACCGCTGATTTATTGAGGTCAATGTCGTTGCCTGCGATATACAGGGCAAAAACCACCGTACCCTGCACGGTGGGCGGGGGCGCAGCCGTGCCCACCGTCAGGGCAAGCCCCACCGAGCGGTTGATGCTGCCGCCACTACCGTTGATGGTAAGGTTGTAGGTTCCAGGGGTCGGGCTACCGCTCACCTGTAGGCGCAGGGTGCTGGTGCTGCCGGTGACACTGCTGGGGGTGAACTGCCCGCTCACCCCACTCGGAGCGCCGCTCAGGGTCAGGCTGACGGTATTGGTGAAACCCGCAATGCGCGCGATGCTGACGCTTATATCCACGCTGCTGCCCGAGGTGGGGCTCAGGGTGGCCGAGGTGGGGCTCAGCACCAGGGTGAAGCTCGGCGTCACGCTGCCCACAGCATTGACGGCGGCTTGCGCATTAACCAGGCCCGCACCACAGTCGCTGCTGGTGAGGGTAGGGAAGCTGGGGGCGATCTGACTCGATGGGCGGCCCGTGCAACTGGCCCCGCTCAGCGGCACCGCCGTGCTCTTGAGTATGTCCAGCGCCTCCGAATAGGTCAGGTCGGGGCGGCGCGCTTTCATCAGGGCTACCAGGCCCGCCACATGCGGACTGGCCATGGAGGTGCCCTGGTAGAATTGATATATGAATTGATCGGCCCCAGTTTTCGTATCGTCCTTGAGCGGGCTCAGCACCCCATCTACAAAGTTATCTGTGTTACGGTCTACGGATATATCCCCACCCGGCGCCATGACGTCTATACGGGTGCCATAGTTGGAGTAGTAAGAGCGAAAACCCCGGGTCTCGGTAGCTCCCACGGTAATGACCCCACTGCAACTGGCCGGGGTGAAACCGGAGGCATTTTCGGCGCTGTTGCCAGCCGCCACCACAATGATGGGCCGCTGGGGCTGGGCGGCGGCCTGGTTGATGGTATCCTGCCAGGCCGGTGCACAAGTACCCCGGCCTCCCAGGCTCATATTGACCACCGCCGCCGGATTAGGGTTGGCAGGCACGCCCGAAACCGAGAGCCCCACTGCCCAGCGAAGGGCCGCGATAATGTCGGCGTCGCTGCCCCCGCCCACGCCCAGGGCACGGATGTGCAGCAGGCGGGCCCCCCAACTGACCCCCGCCACACCCAGGTTGTTGTTGGTGGCCGCTGCAACCGTTCCGGCCACGTGGGTGCCGTGGTAGCCGGTCAGGGCCTCTTCGGGTACACCGGACGCTACGTTGCCGGTATCCTCGGGGTTGTTGTCCCGCCCTCCCCCATCGTTGGCAATCTGTGGGTTGGAGATGAAGTCGTACCCCAGGATGGGTTTGGGGATATCGGGGTGGGCTCCCACGATGCCCGAGTCTATGACCGCTACCACCACGGTAGGATCAAGCCCATCCTCGATATCCCAGGCGGCAGGCAGGTTGATGGCCGGATAATGCCATTGAAGGTTATAAAAAGAATCGTTGGGGGTTTTGAAAGCCTGGCGGATGTAGTTGGGCTGGGCGTAGAGCACATCGGCGCGGCGGGACAGGGCCTGGACGACCTCGAGGGTCTGAGGCTTGCCGGCAACGCCCCGGAAGAGTGCCATGCCCTGGGTGTCCAGGTCTTCTACCCGCTGTAGCTCCACCCCGGCTACCTGTAGGCTCCCAACCGTTTGCAGGCTCACCCCCGGCCGAAACTTGACAATCACCTCCCCAGGCACAAAATCGGTTTCACTGGTTTGGGCAAAGGGCCTTTGCGAGACCTTGATGGCCCCGGCCTGGCTACCCCCCGAAGGAAAGCCCACCAGGCCCGAGATGCTGCCCGAGGCGGGGCCCCCATCCCCACAAGCCACCAACACCACCAACAGAGCAACCACCAGCAGCATCCACACACGCAATACCCTCATCGGCCCTCCTCCTGAGCGCGGCTCTACCTACAGTTACATTGCACAACAGCTTTATTACACATCTACCGTTACTTCACCGTTACATTGAGCCCCTCATGTGATTGAGACAAAGGTAAAGTATGAGACACTAAAACCCATGGTGCGTGCCAAGATTTGTGGGATTACCCGGCTAGAGGACGCCCTGCTGGCCGAGCAACTCGGGGCCTGGGCCCTGGGCTTTATTCTGGCCCCCGGAACCCCGCGCTACCTCGAGCCCGCGCAAATTCGGCCCATCAGCACCGCCCTGGGGCCTTTTGTCGTTCGGGTCGGGGTTTTTGTGGACACCCCGCCCGAAGGGGTGCTGGATCAGATGAAAGCCGCCCAGCTCCAGGTGGTCCAGCTCCACGGCCACGAGCCGCCCGAGTGGGCCGAGCGCATCCGCCGCTTCTACCCGGTTATCAAAGTCTTCAAGCTAAAAGGCCCGGCCCAGCCCGACTGGCTCAGCTATCCCGCCGATGCCCTCATGGTGGATGGGGTGAGCCCCGGCAGCGGGCAGGGCTACCCACTGGACTGGATCACGCCCCTTCGGCAACATCCCCGGCTGATTATCGCCGGGGGCCTAAAACCGGAGAATCTGTCGGCAGCCCTGGAGTTAGCGCCCTACGCCGTGGACGTGAGCAGCGGGGTGGAGGCCGCCCCCCGGATCAAAGACCCCCACAAGCTCCGGGCTTTTCTGGCTCAGGTCGCGGCCTTCCGGTTTGAGAACCCGATTCCGGTGGAGAACCTGCGGCGGGCTATGAACCGGCTGCTGCC
>FWPU01009300.1_pt1 | contig 15645 bp, 9 predicted proteins | sample 2228361 | NCBI WGS metagenome assembly FWPU01 (sample SAMEA103939777, study PRJEB20133) | metagenome
AAAAAAATTTTAATTCTCTGTGGAAAAATTTATTCATATCTAAAAAAGTTTATATAAGATGAAATTAATTTGTCAAATTCTTCATCTTTTTTCCTTAAATCACTTATTTTTTGAATGGAATAAAGGACTGTTGTATGATGCTTATTTCCAAACTCTTTCCCTATCTCAGGCAGAGATAAATTTGTCAATTCTTTTAACAAATACATACATACTTGTCTTGGAAAGGAAACTTTTGGAGAATTATTCTTTGATTTCAGTTCTAATATCTTAATATTGAACTTCTCTGCTACAAATTTCATTATCATATCTGGGGTAATTTCTTTATCTACGAAGTCAAGAATATTTTTTAAAGCTTCTTTTGTTAGAGCTAAATCAATAGGTGTATTCTTCATGGAAGCATATGCCTTTAGTCTTATCAAAGCTCCTTCTAATTGTCTAATATCAGATTTAACTTTTGATGCTACGAAGAGAGATATATTATGAGGTATTGTTATATTGTTTTCTTCACATTTCTTTTTAAGAATAGCAAGTTTTGTTTCGAGATCAGGTGGTTTTAAATCAACTATTAAACCCCACTCGAACCTGGAGTGAAGTCTCTCCTCAAGATTCGGAATATATTTTGGGTGGCAGTCTGAGGTAATAACCACCTGTTTCTGAGCTTCGTAAAGATAATTAAAGGTGTGGAAAAATTCTTCTTTGGTTCTTTCTTTTCCTGCAAGGAACTGGATGTCATCTATAAGGAGAACATCTGTTCCTCGGTATTTTTTCCTGAATTCCATTACCTTACCATAATGAAGATGGTGAATTAGATCATTCATAAAATTTTCAGTGGTGATATAGAGAACTTGTAAATTTAAGTTTTTTGAAAATATATAATTTCCTATTGCATTCATGAGATGGGTTTTCCCCAATCCACTTCCTCCGTAGATGAAAAGAGGATTGTAAGCTTTTCCTGGAGAATTTGCTACAGCCACCGAGGCTGCGTGGGCGAATTGATTGCAAGATCCTACAACAAAGGATTCAAAAGTATATCTTGAGTTAAGGTTTGTCAGATGGTAATTATCAGAAGCCATTTTTTTGGTTTCTGAATCATCTTCTTCCTGATACATATACCTAATTTTATAATTTTCTTTTATTATATTTCTCAATCCTACGCGGATTAAACTTCCGAATCTATTCTCAAAAGTTTCTTTGAAAAATCTGTTGGGAACTTTTACATATAAGCAATCTTCGTCTTTGCCAATAAACCTGATGGGAGCAATCCATGTTTTAAAAGATTCTTCATCAATTTCCTTTTTCAAAAAATCCATTAATCTTTCCCAAATGCTCATGAAACCCCTCGAGATTTCCACAGAAATTTTAACAGCTGTGGAAATCTTTAGCAGCTTCCTCTCAAGGAAGAAGTTATACTAAACATAAAATTTATAAATTTCAAGTCCTCAAAAATCAAATCCTATCCATATTCTCGTCTTAGTAGGGCTGGATACCCGGAAATCAGTAGCTTTGACAAAGTCAATATGCAGGGGGTATCCGAAAATAAATATTTGAATTCCCCAACCATAACTGGCAATTCCGTCGATCAATTGAATTCCGTCCTCTGTAGAGATGAATTTGTAAGGATAATCCTTTACCCTCCAGCTCGCTATGTCAAAGAAAAGGGTTCCTCTTAAAGGTCCAATATTTATGATGGGAGAGGGAAGACTCTTAAAGATGGGAAACCTGAACTCGGCATTGAAAAAGAAACCTTGATGCCCTATAAGAGTTCCATAATATACAGAGCGAACCTGATTGTCACCGCCAAAATAGAAGAGATATGGGTTCTTTCCTGTGCTGGAGAAAGCATCTAATCTAAAAGCCAAAAGTGAGTCAGAACCTAATTTAATATACTTTCTCAAATCAACTTCCAAGGTGGTGTTGGATAGCCAATTAGAACTAACTGGAATCGCCTGAGAAAGCGTGAATTTGAAAGTTGTGCCATGTATAGGACCAAACTCTTTGAATCTTGTGGTTTCTCCAACAATAGAGGCGGAAAAGTTCAATAAATTTCCGTTCATGGCAAAGGGAAACTCAGCTTCAAAGAATCTGAATTGTTCTCTGTAACGATAAAAACCGAGACTGGTTTCAATGCGATAAAACCTGTTGATAGGGTAAATTCCAAAGGAATCGAGCCCCATAATTTCTCTCACTGCGAGGGCATAATCCCAGGAAAGGTAGTAGTAAAATTCTGGATTATAGTAATAATAAGGAGGATAGTAGTAAATGGCGTAGTCGAAGCCTCTTACCATAAACTGGAATCGATTTTTCTGATTTATATAACCCAAAAATATGGAACGTAAGTCACTAACAGAGAGGGCATCAAGATAGAGGATGTGGTCTTGAAAGATGTCAGTGAGGGCAAGGGAGGTCCCTCCGAGTATGGTTCCGTCATTATATATTCCTACAGAAACCGGAGGTCTACCCATAAGAAAAAGTTTCCCTATACCTTTGTGGGCTCTTATCTTTTTCTCATCTACAGCGACTCGCCATCTGGATGAAGGGCTCATTTCAGGGGTTAAAGCTTCTGTTCCTTCCCCTACCTTTTCTTCAGATGGAGAATTTTCTTTTGTTTCGAGAGGGGTGGTAAAATGTTTCTTGTAAAGATTAAAATAACCTTTATGGAAAGATGAAAAGAAGACTGTATCAGGTGAATCGGGTAAGGGGTTGGGATAGAAATTACCTGTCCTTACATCTGTGAATCTCATGCATTTGTTTTCTTTCATGTTTACTGCATAAATGTTAAAAGCGCCCTTTTCATCGGAGCAGAAATAAAGAGTGTTGCCATCCTTTGTAAAGGAAGGGGTTATATCATTCCCATCTGTGAAGGTTACCTGTCTCCTCGAGTAAAGGTTTTTACTATCAGCGATAAATATCTTGTCTTTCCCATTTATAACCACAGAGAAAGCGAGAAACTTTCCATCAGGAGAGAAAGCGAGGGATTTTTCCCTGAGAGGATCTTTCGTGAGTCGTCTAAACTTCTTTTTTTCAAGCTCCACTGAGAAAATGTCCCATTTACCATCATGGTAAGCTGTAAAAAGGATTTCCTTTCCATCTGGAGAGAAAGTGGGAGAGGAGGGCTGCGTATAAGGAGTCTCTATCCCGAAAGTCTCTTTTCCATCGATTGAGTCAACAGTGAACAAGTAGGTTTTATGACCTTTGTTTGCAAAAAAAGCAATATTTTCGCCCTTTGAATCCCAGGAGATGTCCTTGCCATAGGAGGGGTCAAAATTACCTGATATGTACTCGAAGCGAGAGGTGTAGCCCTTGGTTAAATTCTTGATGATAGCTCCGTCTTTTACTGAGAGGAGGAGGATATCGAGATCCTGATCCTTCATGTTGGCAGTAAGGATAGCAACAATTTCTCCAGAAGGAGAGAGTTCATGGGAGATATCGTATGCATAAGGAAGTTCAGGCCCTATCTTCACGGAATAATCCTCTGGGTTCTCCTTCACTAAAAAATCTTTAAATCTCTCCCTCATATACTTTTTGAATTCAAACTCGAAACTCTTGCGATCCATTTTAAAAGTTTCCTTGAAGGAAAGGCTCTTTGCAAAGATTGAAGATTTTTTTACTTCCCAGAGCATCTGTCTAATACCAGCCTTTCCGAATTTTGAATCAATAAAATCTAAAATTGCATGACCAAAATCATAAGGGGCTCTGGAATATGAGGATCTAAGCTCACCGCTTTCATCAAGAGTAGGTATAAGGTCATTTAATGTGGCATCCCTGACTATCATGAGGCTTATGGGAGACCATTTACCTGTTGCAAATTCTGCCAGCCCTTCCATTATCCACAAAGGTGGTTGCTTTACAGTGTAAATGCTACCTTTAATATCTCCATACAGGAGGGAATACTCGAATATATGGGTTAGCTCATGGGTGATCAATGCGTGGAGTTCTTCCTCAGGAAGGTTTGTGGGAAGGACTATCCTGTGAAGTATTGGCTCAGCAAAAGCAAGCACTCCCTCGGGTAAAATTCCTGGATATAGGTTCGTCTGCTGAAAATCCTTCTGATTATCATACACTATTATGGGAGTTTTCTCTTTCACATCGTGGAGAAAAAGTGCTTTAAGATTTTTGTATGCATCCTCAGCAATGCCTGCTATGAGCTCGAGACGCTCTTTTTCTGTACCGTAAAAATATATTTCAAAATGATCAGTTTGATAGGACTTCCAATCAAATTTTTTAATAATTATTTTATTCTTGCCATGGTAAGGGAACTGGGGAAAGAAGGGATGGCAAAGAATCAAAATTAAAAAAATTGAGAGAATTATTCTTTTCATTTTGTCCCCCTTTCAGTAAATTATATATCTTTCTTCCTCCACTTTTTTCTGGAACAACTCTTTTAAATATCTGCTCGCAATTCTCTGCATTATATCCATAAAACCTTTCTCAAAGGGAGTGTTGGGATCCTCATAACCTTTTTCCTCTTTGAATTTTTTGGAGGATAATGTGAGGCCAGAGGAGGAATCTATGAGAAAAATTTTTAAATCCAGAACGAAAAATTTCATCTGAACAATTCTTCTCTGAGGTAAAGTGGTATAAGGAGAGCTTTCCTGAACAATGTTTCTCTTTTCTTCCTTCATGGTAGCAGTTCCAGTAATTATAAGAGCTTTGGAGCTTTCGGCTGTTTTTTTCCAGAATTCTTTGTCTGAAAATATCTTGTCCTCATTATCCATTTTAATTTCTTTAAGACGAGCATTCGTGGAAAACTGGGATTTAAACTCATTTACTAAATAATTGGCAATTTCTCTTCCAGCTTGAAATTCCTGAGGGCTTCCGGGAACAAAAAAGTTTGTAATGATAACTTCCTGAAAATCAGAAAGGTTGATTTGCGACTCCACAGGTATCTCGATTTTCACTTTTAAAGGTTCCGAACATTCAAGCAAAAACAAAATGAAAAGAATCAGGATGAATCTCTTGCTCATTTTTTCTCCTTGGATCCCTCAATGATGGAAAGACAGGAAGAATAATTCCTCCTCACATAAGGGTTATTGTTGGAATATTGGAGAGCTATTTGATAGAGGTTAATTGCCTCGTTGAGCAAACCTTCTCTTTCGTAGGCCACCGCAAGGTTGTTATAAGCCTTCCAGTTTGTGGGATCAAGTTCTATAACTCTTTTCCACCTATAAATAGCTTCTTTCCAGAGTCCCTTCTGGGATAGGGCCGCTCCAAACTTGAGATTTTTTTGCACAAGGGTTTTGGTGTCTGTGGAAAAAAGCGGTGGAGAAAGAAGAGAAATAATTAACAAAAAATTTACTAATTTCTTCACAAGGTAATTTTTGCAGAAGAACCTTTTTATGTCAAGCATTCTGCGCACCCTAATTCCAGCATTTATAATGCAAAAAGCATGCCAAAAATAAATCATCTTAGAAAAAGGCAACCAAATGGCAAAATGTCCTTTTCTGGATACAGGTGTCCCTTGAAAATTTCACCCTTATCTGAGCCAGCCTGGAAGAGCCCCCTCTTTCCTCGCCCTCTCCTTAAAATCCTCGAAGTTTTTTTTGGCTTTTTCCAGTTCCTCCTCTGCTTCTTCTACTTTCCTTGTTGTTTCTACAATCTGAACCTGTATACTATCCCTTCTCGCAGGGTCATCGGTAGCGTAAAAATCTCGATAGAGATCGTTAAGCTTTTCTTTTAAATCTTTGACTTTTTCAATTGCCTGATCGATCTTTGCTTCCATTTCCTTTTTCAAATTTCTCCAATATTTTTCGTCCTTAACCTCAACTGCGGATTTTTCCTCGACAGATTCAGTTTTGCTTTCTTCTTTAATTTCTTCCTCGCTTCCCATAATCGAGATATTGCGCTTTATTTCTCTTAATGTTTTATTAGTTATAACCCTTTCCTTCCGGGGCTTCTCCTTTTCATCCTCCGTCTGAGCAATGAGAAAACCTGTTAGAAAAAACAATATCAAAAGTGAAAAAATCAATTTCCTCATACATTTTCAATTTAATTCATGTTTAGGTCAAAGTCAATATTTAGGTTTTCTCAGTGGAGGTATTTATTATTCGGGAGTTTTCAGAGTATTTCTCTTCTGAATCACCATTTATTCTGGAGGACATTTCAAAGCGGATTGACCAATCTCTTGACAGTTTACCAAGAGAAAAATATATTAATGAAGAAGACGAAAAATAAGGGAGAAAAAGGCGCTGTGTTGGAAAAAGTTCTCGTTATCTCCGAGGAGGAAAGAATGTTTGATTTTATTGAAAGCTCCTTGGGATCTGAAATTTTGACTGAAAAATGGAACATCGAATATAATGAGCCTGAGGAAAACTCTTTCCAGTTCATCTTTTCGGCGTGTCAGTATCACTGCGTCTTTACAGACTGTCTCAGGAAATTTCTGTTTCTCTTGAAAAAATCTGAAACTCCTTTTGCAATAATACGCCCCATATTGTTGGAGAAAGCTCGAGAATCAGGAGAGGGATTTTTGCTTTCCTTTTTTAAACAATATGAACTCTCAACTTCTCAAAAAGATATAATAAAAAGGATAAAGAGGTCTAAGCACTATGGATGTTCTCCCAATTGGGGAATTCATCCATCCAATACTCTTTTTAAGATTGTAAACATTCAAAAAACTATTGTAGAAAATCCTGCATCAAGATTTAATTTTGTTCAATTTGCAGAGTTAGTTAATTTAAACTACTCCTGGTGCTCCATGAGATTTAAAGAGTTAACAGGAAAAACCCTTGAGCAATTTCTAATGCAGATAAAATTCTGCTACTCCCTTTGGGAAATTATTTCCACGGATAAACGCATCAAGCTAATTGCAAGAGATGCAGGATACAAAGACCCACTCTCCTTTGCCAAGAGATTCAAATTTATATTTGGAATGTCCCCATCTCTTATCAGAAGAGGCTTTGACTCCATCTTGCACAATTTAAAGTCTCGTTCCCAAATTTAAAGCCTTATAAACAAATTTAAAAATCACTTGAAAACCAAAAATTTAAAATGAGAAGATTAAAAAGAAGGGGCAAACATTGGGTTATATCCTCTTTTTCTGTCTTCTATCAGGCTGGAAGAAAAATTTAAATGCCGCATTTTTAAATTTAGGGGGTTAAGATGTCTAAAGAAAATAAGAAAGTGGCTTTAGTGCTAAGCGGGGGAGGGGCAAAAGGAGAGTTTCAAGTAGGGTTTCTTAAGGGGATCAGTAATAAAAAATTAAATTTTCAATTCAGTATGTATACAGGTGTATCTGTTGGAGCTCTTAACGCTACTTTTTTGGCTCAGCATGATGATTTCCCAAAAGCAGTGGAAAATCTCATTTCTATTTGGGATGGGATCAAGAAAAACGAGGATGTTTATGAAAATCCCTTAGGAAAATTTGGTGTACTTGTAACGCTTTTTACAGAAAAAGGTATAGCTCGGGATGCCATTTATAATCCCCGACCTCTCGCAAGATTGATAAATCAATATGTAGATTGGTCCGAGCTCGAGAAAACAAAGGTAGTTTGGGCAATAGGAGTTGTTTCTCTTACAGATGGGCGGTATTATCTTATAAGCAATTCAAAAAAGCTTGTTGAGGAAGCCAATAAAAGATACCGGGGAAGGCTAAAACTACATCTCAAGAAAAATGAATATGGCTCAATTCCTGATAGAGTTGAAGATTTTGTTCTCGCTTCTGCTTCCATGCCCCTTCTTTTTCCACCTGTGGACATATACGAACACCGATTTATAGATGGAGGTCTACGAGATGTAACACCTCTTAGCTCTGTATTTCTTGCTCTTTCAGTGAATGTGGAAATCGATAGCATTATAGTAGTTAACGCCTCTCCAAAGGATCCTGTATATCGCACTGCAAAAGAGTTAGACAGTGGACAAGAGATCATCGAGCGTGCCTTAGAACTTATGGTGAACGAGATTATAATAAATGACATTGATAATGCATACAGGATTGGTAGTTTAGCGGAGACGAGTAAAAGAATGAAAATAGATGGTGTGGAGAGGACGTTTCGGAAAGTAGATATTTACGAGATCTGGCCTGACCGAGATTTTGGCTTGGACTCTCTGGAATTTTCGAATGAATTTAAGAGGATACAACTTCGTAATCATGGCAAGCAGAAAGGCGAGGAATTTGCGAAAAATCCTGATAATTTTCTTAAAGGATGAGAGTAAATCTATGTTTAGGTCCAATACATTAAGCATTTTAACATAAATCATTCGTAGGCGGAAAGTTAAATGTTACGAAAAAACTTTTTTGTTAAGGTTTGTGTACTTACTATTTTTTTAATTATTTATCGTATGCTAAACTACTATGGAAAAAAGGACTGTTATCGGCAGGGACGCCGTCAATTCCCGAATTTTGTATTAAAGACATTGTTCAAATAGAAAGCAGAATAGTCGAGCAAACCTAAAAAAATTCATTATAGAAAAAACTGTTATTCAACGAACGAAACCACCCGAACTCTTTTATCTCCAGATTTCACTTTCTACGCCCCCTGTGGATTTATTTGGACCTATTCCTTGGGATTTTAACCCTTACAATAGATTATACAACCAAACTAAATATTAGAAAGGTTAACAATAGAAAGATTATTTTCTGATTATCGAGGGGGATCGCTCACCTTTTCTCTTTAATAAATAATCTCCCTAAGAATTTTAAATGTGGCAATAAATATATAGTAATAGAAATGGAGAGCATGGACTTACAAGGAAAACTGAACGTTTTGATTTTATAAAAAAATCAGCATAAAAAAGAAATTAACTTTCTATCACTTATTTTTGCAGAAATGTCCCTGTTGATTTGTTGGGGGAGTGTGAAATAATCGGCTCCGAGTAGGATTTTAGGTTTATATATGGATCAATGAAATGATTAAAATTTATTGGAAACTGAGCAGGCGATTTCTGTTTTTATCAGAATTATCTTATCTCTTCTTCCGAATTATAGTTAAACCTTTTTCATCTATATTTTTAAAATTATAAGTTTGTTTATCGCTTTGTTTCTGCCAATCTACATTGTTAAATAGTGTTAAGAAATTGATTTCCAGATACTCAAAGTTAGAGCAAACAAAATTAATAGGATTTTGGACTAAAATAAGCCGTTTAAAATGGGGAAAGAATAGGGCAATGAAAAGGTTGGGATTTGCTTTAGCCGAGAAAATATGCATCTAAACTGTTCGATAGGAGTATACAAAATGCGTAGCAAATCTTTGTCAACGATAGGCCTCATGGTGCCAGAAGATTTTCCCGTCGAACCATACGAGTCAATCCACGCAGGTCTTATTGCTTAAAAAGACTTCTTTCCAGACTCTTGGGAACAGCATGGAAGGTGCTTGGAACGCAGTGGCATATCGTTTTCTCTCATGCGCAGAGCATGACAAATCTATTTTACTGAGTCTATCAAACGAGCTGGAGGTTCCCCTCCCCTATATGAGCGCTATATTCAGGAAATAGAGTTATTTGGCTTTTTTGTGGCAGGCTTAGTAATCGAAAGTATGTGTTATAGTTTGTATGCCATTGCCTCGATGATAAAGCCACAGGAGTTTAAAGTTGCGTCACCTCAAGATCTACGATTAATTACTCTACAAAAATTGGAAAGAAATTCGAAATATACTTGCCCACATAAGCCAACCAGAGCGTATTTTTTATTTAAATGATGAACCCGGTTCCAGCAAAGTAAGATGGAAGGTCGTCATTGCAATTGATAAAAATACTACTTCCCTCAAGGTGGGACTGGCTTTTCGAGAACTATATCAAATATAATGATTGCAATCTATGCGTTTACAAATCGTCATTTCTGAAAGAAATGCGAGTTATACTCCGATTTTGATCATAGAGAATCGGAGAGAGTGCACCATTGAGTTTGCTTCTCCAAGTTTTGCTCTTGAAAATTCCCCTTTTTTATTATTTTTAAGGTTCCTCTCCGTCTAAGCTCTCTTCTTATAAAACTCTCTAAATGACAAAATAATAACTGATGACGAACCTCTCTGCATCCGCTCTTCAGTCAAAAGAGAACAGTGGATAGATAGGAAATTGGGTTAATAATTGCTGGCAGTGCTTAAATTTTTAATGAAATAGATTAAAAATTGAGGGAACAATGAAGGAAAGAAAGGTTTTAAAGGAAATATTCACCCTCTTGAAAAATCTACTCGAAGAGTAGGGTCATGGAAAAGAAGGATTTCATAGAGAAGAAAGAAGCTTCTTGTACAAAATAAATTCAATAACAAAGATCCTGAACAAAAATACTTGCACTCACGAAATAAACACTATTTACCAGAATGAAAAACCATATAAAACCTTAGAAATGGTGTATAGGTGAAAATAATAAGTTGTAATAAAAAGAGAATTTTGCATTTATTTTTCAGTGTAATCCATCTATTTTTCTTAATTATTTGGTAAAGTTGAAATTTCAAGCCTTTAAGATTAATATTTAGTCAAATGACTTGAATTGAAAAGGAGATAAGATGAGAATAGGGACAAGAATTTTAATCAGTGTCTTTTTAGTTTTTTTAATTTTCTCATGCCTTGCTTATCTCTTTTTGAGCTCCACACTTCCCAGAAGCAAAGGGGTCATCAAAATAGATAAAATTCAAGGAAAAGTGGAAATTGAGAGAAATAAATGGGGAGTTCCTTTTATAAGGGCAGAAAATATGGAGGACCTCTTTTTTGCAATAGGCTTTGTCCATGCTCAAGACAGGTTGTTTCAGATGGATCTTACAAGAAGGCTTTCTATGGGGAGATTGTCAGAAATTTTTGGGAGCGCAACCCTTGATTCGGATATCTCTCAAAAAACAATACTTAATGAAGAGAGCATAGATAAATCCCTTGAGAAAGTTAATCCAAAAATAAAAGAATTAATGAATCATTATTCAGAAGGAATAAATTATTTCATTGAAAACGAGTCTTTGCCTTTAGAGTTTAGAATTCTCAATTATAAGCCAGAGAGATGGAGTCCCAGAGATTCTCTTTTTGTCTTTAAGATGATGGAGGGGATACTCTGTGAGAGTGGTTCAGAGTTGTCCAATTTCCGGATAGTAAAAGCTCTCGGTTTGGAGAGAGCTAAAAAACTTATTTACGGAAATTACAGCACAAGTATTATAAAAGATGAGGATCTGAAAAGAATAAACCGAAACCTCACCATTTCAGGTTTTTCCACTCTAAGAAATGAAGAGATAGGAAGTAACAACTGGGTTATTTCAGGTAAAATAACTGCGAGCGGGTTCCCTTTTCTTTCTAACGACCCTCACTTAGGGGTAAGATTTCCATCCTATTTTTATCAGATCTATGCAAATACAGAAGGAGTTGAGCTTTCTGGGAACACAATACCAGGCACTCCCTTCATTGTAATAGGAAGAAACAGAAATATAGGGTGGGGTTTTACCAACATAGGCACAGATGTGATTGATTATTTTATCCTCACTCTGAACCCTGAAAATCAAAATCAATACCTCTGGGAGGGGAAATGGAAAGATTTCAAAGTTATTAGTAAAAAAATAAAGATAAAGGGTGGCGCTGAAATTTCAAAAGAAGTAAAGCTTACAGAATTTGGAAGAGTTGAAGAAATCGATGGTATTTATTTTGGAATCCAGTCTGTAATTGATCTTCCTACAACCACAATTTCAGCGTTTTTTGAGATGAATTTTTCAAAAAATTATGAGGAGTTTTTATCTGCTCTTAAAAAATTTTCCTCTCCTGCTCAGAATGTAGTTTTTGCAGATAGAGAAGGAAACATAGGATATTTTCCTTCCGGCTTGATTCCGATGAGAGGGAAGGGCGACGGCTCTCTGCCAGTTTTTGCGAATGGCGAAAGGGATATTTGGCAGGGTTTCTGGAACGAAGATGACAAACCATATATTTTGAATCCAGAAAGGGGATATATTGTAACTGCAAACAACCCTGTTCTTCCGGAAGATAAATTACCAATTTTTTCAAAAGGTTGGGGACCTTATTTTCGGGCTGATCGTATAGAGGAAATGATCCAGGAATTTTTGATAGAGAAGGCTCGATTGGGGATTGAAGACATGATAACCATTCAGACGGACACCTTCCACAAAGGGGCGGAGTTCTTAATTAAAAAAATAAAAAATATAAAATTTGATTCTGAAAAGGCAAATTTTGTGCTGGATCATCTTAGAAACTGGGATTTCAAAATTGACAAAGGTTTCGCTCCATATCTTTTTTATACTTTCGAGAACTTCCTTGCCCGCAACATTTTTGAAGACCATTGCAAAAGTGAGAGCGAGAGAGATTTAATATCCATGAGCTGGATTTATAGGATATTGAATTATCCTTTGGGTAACGAAGATGAGGAAATTTATTTCTGGATGGATGATCTTAGAACAGAGAAAAGAGAGGATTTTAAAGAGATGATGGAGAGAAGCCTTGAAAACACATATGATAAATTCAAAGAGGAATTCAAGGAAAGAAAGTTCATAAACTGGGAGGAAATACATAAGATAGAGTATTCTCATCCTCTGAGCAGGAATCCCTTACTTAAATTTTTCCTAAATCGCGGACCATATTATATGCAGGGAGGAAGAAACACAGTTCTTTCAGCTGGATTTGCAAGGGCTAAAAGTTTTAATGTTTCAGCTTGTTCAGCCTTCAGAATGATCATTGATTTTTCAGATTTTTCCAGCTCTTTTTTGATTAATTCCTCAGGTCAGAGCGGGAATTTTCTTAGCAAATATTATGATGACCAGATCTCTTTTTTTGTATCCAACAAATACAGGAAAATGGAAGAATTGCCTCAAGGTAAAAATTTTCTTGTTCTTATTCGATGCGATTAATGATTATGTATTTTTCTTCTGGCAAGAGAAGCAAAAATGCCGAGAAAACATAAAACAGCAAAAATTATGAAGGATGTTTTGAGAGTCTGGAGAAAATCGGGGAAATATTTTGGTGTAATTTGAACCCTCAGTTTGTAGGTGGAGAAAATAAGAGTAGCAATTCCCATGCTCAACATTTGACCCATTAGTCTCATTGTTGCGAGAATTCCAGCAGCACTTCCATAAAATTTCTTCTCCACAGAGCTCATAACAGCGTTGGTATTAGGAGAGGAGAAGAGGGCAAAGCCAAAGCCAAGAGTGAAGAGAACAAAAACAATGTAATAATTTGATGTTGTCTGATTTAAAGGAATTAAAAGCAATAAGCCAAGAGCAGAAAATCCTATCCCCAGAGATGCTACAACCCTTGGTTCTATTCTGTCTGACAATTTTCCTGTAGCAGGTGAGAATATTGCCATTATTATAGGCTGAACAGTGAGAAGGATGCCGGCGATATGAGGGCTAAATCCCTTTACATATTGGAGGTAAAGGCTGAGAAGAAAGCCTATTGCAGATGTGGAGCTATAATTTATAAGAGCAGCTACATTGGAAAAGAAAAAAGTTCTGTTAAGGGTAAAAAGTTTTATGTTTAAAACAGGATGAACAAGAGAGGCCTCTATTAAGAAAAAGGAAACGAGCCCCACAGTGCCTGCCAAAATGAGGAAAAAACCTGATTTTGAAGGGAGAGAGGAGAAACCATACATTAATGAAATAATAGAAATCCCATAAAAAATAGAGCCTTTCAAATCAAAACTTTCTCCTTTAGCTCCTGCCCATTCTCCTTTTAGATTCACAAGAACCACCGATAATATAAATATTCCCAAAAGAACATTGATAAAGAAAATGCTTCTCCAGCCGAGATTATGTGTGAGCAGACCTCCTATGAAAGGGCCAAGGGAGAGTCCGAGATAAACTGCAGAAGAGTTAATTCCAAGGGCTCTCCCTCTTTCTCCAGGAGGGAAGGTGGAGGTTAAGAGAGCAACTCCTGTTCCCAGTATCATGGAACCGCCGATTCCCTGGAATATTCGAAAAAGAATGACCTGTAAAGAAGAATTCGCAACACCAATGAGGAAGGAGGAAAAAGTATAAATAGTCACCCCCAGCAGGAATGTCTTTTTTCTTCCATAAATATCCGAGATTCTACCCATAGGAACAAGAAAGACCACTGCTGAAAGAAGATAGGCTGTGGCAACCCATGCCAGCAAAATAGCATTCATATTAAATTCCTTGCCTAAGGCAGGAAGGGCAACATTGATGGAAGAGCCCATAAAGGGAGTGAGAAAGGATGAAAGAGTTGCTACTAACAAAACAACTCTTTTTTCAGCCTTAACAGCATACATTTTCACAAATAAGAAAATAAAGAGTATAAAATTGGATGTAAAAAGTCAATAAAAACGGGGAAATAGAGCCTGAACACCATTAACAAGCCCGAAGAATTTATCGGGAGGTGAAAATTTCCGAATTATGTATTATAAAACCGTTTTAGATCATAATTTATTGTCCCTGCGATAAACCCTCGTTTCACTCTCCATAGGTCTCTGATAAGGCCTCTTCGTCGCCTCATATACCTGCTTCACCGTTTTACCCCTTTTATACTTAACTCTCTCCAACAGGACATTCAAAATAGCTTTTTAATTTTTAGATTAATAGTGAAAGATTTGAAGAAGGGTCATATAGAAAGTTCGGTTGAGAATATTTTACCTTTTCAAGGACATTTTATGTGATCTAATGCAACTTATTGACATCTCATTTCTCTTTAAATAAAATCGAATAGATGGGAAGGGATTCTGCGTTTAATTTAAAATAAAGAGAAGAGAATGAAAGCATCCTTCACATTTGATGATATTATAGGTTATGAGGATGTAAAGGAGAGGGCGAGGGAGCTTTCAAAGTTCAATGAAAACATACTTATTTGTGGTGAGACAGGGACGGGGAAAAGGCTATTTGCTCACGCAATTCACCATGAATCTCAAAGAAAAGATAAGCCATTTATAACAATTCATTGTCCAAATATTCAACCAAATCTTTTTGAATCTGAGATTTTCGGGCATAGAAAAGGAGCATTCACTGATGCAAAGAAAGACAAAAAAGAAAGACAAAGAAGGGAAGATAGAGCATGCCAGAGATGGGACAGTATTTTTCGATGAGATAGGGAACATCTCCTTAGAGATTCAGTCAAAGCTTTTAAGGGTTTTGGAGGAAAGGAAATTCAGCAGGATTGGGGAGAATATAGAGAGAGAAGCCTACTGCCTATTCATATTTGCCACGAATAAAGATCTGGAAAAGATGGTGGAAGAAGGGCGATTTCTTTCTGATCTTTACTACAGGATAGAGACCTTTCCTCTTTTGATACCTTCTTTGAGGGAAAGGAGGGAAGAGGTTCCTAAGATTGCTGAAGGGATATGGAGGAGAATAAACCTAAATGTTTCGAACTACAAGCCTCTTACTGATGAAGAGACGGAGATACTTGTTGGTTATGATTTTCCAGGGAATATTCGTGAGCTGGAGGTGATATTAAAAAGAGTATTTAGATTTTCAGAGAGAAGGGATAGGAAAGAGGTGATGAAGGAAGAGATAGAGAGAAAGAAGCTTAAAGAGGTGAAAGGGGCTGAGGAAAATGAATGGCATTGCCAGAGGATATACAAAGAGATGATAGAAGGGGGGAAGAGTTTCTGGGATGTGGTATGGAAACCATATCTAAAGCATCGCCTCAACTGGTATCAGCTATTAGAGATTTTGAGTCTTGGACTAAAGGAATCGGAAGGGAGTCTGAAAGGTCTTCTTCCGAAATTTAATATAGAAGAGAGGGATTATAAGAGGTTTTTGGACTGTTTGAGAAAGCAGGGGA
>FWPU01009307.1_pt1 | contig 15644 bp, 13 predicted proteins | sample 2228361 | NCBI WGS metagenome assembly FWPU01 (sample SAMEA103939777, study PRJEB20133) | metagenome
TCCCAAGGGTTGGGCTGTTCGCCCATTAAAGAGGCACGTGAGCTGGGTTCAGAACGTCGTGAGACAGTTCGGTCTCTATCCGCTGTGGGCGCAGGAGGTTTGTGGGGAGCTGCCCCCAGTACGAGAGGACCGGGGTGGACGGACCGCTGGTGTGCCAGTTGTACGGCAACGTGCATCGCTGGGTAGCCATGTCCGGACGGGATAACCGCTGAAAGCATCTAAGCGGGAAGCCCTCCCCTAGATGAGACCTCCCACCGGGATAACCGGGTAAGGCCGCAGGCAGACTACCTGCTTGATAGGGCGGAGGTGTAAGCACGGTAACGTGTTGAGCTGACCGCTACTAATGGCCGAGGGCTTGGCTTTCGGCTTGAGCCCTGGCTAGATTGAAGTTTCGCCGCCATGCTATTCGGTTGCTTTGACAACAGAGGGTGCTTTTCTCAAGGTGCCTCTCGTGACTGGAGCGAGGCGGACCCACCCAGTCCCATTCCGAACCTGGAAGTGAAACGCCTCAGCGCCGATGGTACTGCACTGGCAGCGGTGTGGGAGAGTAGGTCGTTGCGAGAGGCATCTTTTTGTGTTGTTTCGCGGGCCGGTTTGCCGCGGCCGATAGATATAGTCGGCCTCCAGGAGTTCGTGGTGCGTTTTCATGGCCTGGAAGACGCGTGGGGACCAGCGAGCAGCCCCTTCCATGTGGGTAATGTCGTAGGATAGCCCGATCAGGGTGTAGGAGTGGGAAGCGATCGTTGCTAGGATGCGGTCGTCCCAGATGCCGGTACGGGCGAGGGGGGAAAGGGGGTATTGCCGGACAACAAGGTAGAGGGAGATCCAGAATTACCCAAAAGGATTAGTCGAACAATGTACAAAAAAAGGAAAATACCCCAAACAGGTGATTGACGAAGGGCACTTTATCGGTTATAGTAAAACCGTAAATTTAGGTCGGTGTGCTCTAGAAAGGAGGAGCAGCAGGAACCTTTCGGGCAACTCAAGACAAAGGCAATTCTGAAACAGGAGGTTTTCGATGAAAGCGCTGAAAGTTCTTACGCTCGTGTTGGTGGTCGTTGTAATGACCACGTCCCTGGTTGCCGCGCAGGGTGGAGGAGCCTGGGATTCTTCCTTCACTGTGGTCAACCTGGGGACGACCACCGCCACAGTCTCGGTTACCTTCTATGACGAAGCCGGTGCCTCCTCCCAGCCTCCGAGTCTAGGCACCTCGACCGGGCCGATCTCCAACCCCTTCTCCCTGAATGCCGGCGCCTCGGTGGAAATTCTGCTCTTCCAGACCGGGACCCTGCCCGATGGCCGGTACTCGGTCGTGATCTCGGCCGATCAGCCGATCGCCGCCATCGCCAACTTGACCAACAGCATTGGCGGCACCGCGCCCTACTTCAACGGCTCCTACAGCGGGCTTGAGGATGTGGGCCAGACGATTATGTACATGCCAGCCATCACCCAGGCTTACTATGGCTGGAACAGCCATCTCTCCATGCAGAACTTGACCGCCTCCGCGATGGATATTACGGTAAAGTTTTACGTGGAGCAGTCTAACGTCGTCTGCCACACCGAGGGGCCGCGCTCCACACCTGCTTTTGCTTCCTGGCACGTGGACGTCGGGGCGCTGGCTCTGCCCGATGCCTGCGATCCGGATGGTCATGGCTATAACGGTTCGGCCACCGTGGAAGCCAGCGGCCCTATCGCTGCCGTAGACAACCAGACGGTTGATGCTTACGGCTTTACCCAGGATTATGGTGGTTTCACCGGCGGTGCCACTACCATCTACGCTACGGCTTTGTACCATGAGTACTACGGCTGGAATAGCAGCATCAACGTCCAGAATGTGGGTACCGTCACTACCACGGTCTATGTGAACTACTCCGACGGCGTTACCAATACCCAGACCCTGGGCCCCAACGCCTCCTACCTGTTCTACCAGCCGCATGAGCCTCACCCTGCTGGGACCTACTTCTCCGCTATCATTACCGCCGACCAGCCTCTGGTGGCCGTGATCAACGCGGCGACCTCGCCGGAAGTGGGCCAGGCCCAGACCTATAATGCCTTTCTGGCCGGTGGAACCAAGTTCGGCCTCCCGTTGACCATGAAGGGTTACTATGGCTGGAACACCTCCTTCACGGTCCAGAACATCGGATCGGCCGATGTCAATGTCCAGATCACCTATGCACCGGATCCCTCTGTGGGCTTCACGGGCAAGACCTATACAGCCGGTCCGATCGAGCCTGGCGCGAACCTGGAGGTCTATCAGCCGGTCGATCCCGACCTGCCCAGTGGCTACCACGGTGCAGTGACGGTTGAGGTGGTGGGCACCGGCACGATCATCGCGATCGTCAACCAGGTCAACGACGCTAAGCTTGTGGATCCGACCGCGCCGGGCGACTGGGCCATGTCGTACAACGGCCTTGTGGGCGGCGACTAGTTCGCCTTCGTTCCAAACAGGGGGTACCGGCCTGGCCGGTGCCCCCTGTTTTATTGGGCTGGGCGGGCAAGATGAAGCGGCAGAGGAAGATCTTCGGTGCTTTCCGCTCCTATTCCCTTCCTCCGGCCTTGGCGGGGCTGGGGATTCTGCTTGCCCTCTTGTGGCCGGCTGCTGTGGGCCGTTGGTCCTCCCCTTTGAACCTTTCCCAGACGGCCGGCCGAACCTCCGGCCCCGTCCTCCAGGAAGAGGCGATTTCTGGCCACCTCTTTGTTGTCTGGACCGATTACACGACCGATGCCCAGGGCGACATCCTGCTGCGGTGGCGAAACGGTGCGACCGGGCTATGGAGTGCCATCCTGAACCTTTCGGATTCGCCCCGGCAGGATGCGGGGCCGGCCCTCTTTGCCGATTCCCAGGGTCGGGTGCACCTGGCCTGGACCCGACGGGAAACCTCTACCGGTACGGACCTCCTTTATCGAGGCTGGAAAGAGGGAGGATGGTCGGATAGCCAGATCCTGGACCATACCTCCACTTACCACCCTTCTCCCTATGGTCTGATCTTTCTCCAGGACGATGCCGGTCGCCTCTGTCTTTTTGTCACCCTGGGCTCCGGGATACGCCGGACATGCTTAGGGGAGGGGGGATGGGAGCCCCTCTCCCCATGGGTTTATGTATCCGGCATGCGGAGTTTGGGAAACCTGGTCTGGGGGTCCGACGGCCTCTTCCACGCTGCGATCCTGGGAGAAAATCCGGGCGACTTGGGCTGCGACCCCTGGCTGGATGATGTCTATTATGCCACAACAGCCGACGGCGTAAACTGGACGGTTGGGCCGAACCTCTCCGACCAGGGAAGCATCGCCTACGATACCGCCCTGGCTTTCGACACCCAGGGTCGGCTACACCTGTTTTGGAGCGACATCAGTCCCCTTTGCTCCTACGATTCGGAGCGATCCGCCATTTACGAGCGGGTGCTGGAGCAGGGGGTTTGGGGGCCTCGTCAGGAGGTCTCTGTGCCCAACGAAGGGCAAGCAGTCCAGGACCTGGCCCTGGCCCAGGACATGGTCGGCCGTCTTCACCTGGCCTGGAGCGAAGGTCTGTTCGATGAGGGGGGGGCAGCGGAGGGCTTGTCCATTCATTACCGTCGCCGGGACGGATCGGCCTGGGGAGCGGAGGAACTGGTCTACACTCCTTCGCTTCGCAGTATTCGGGTGGACCTGGTAGCGGGGAAAGACGGATCCGCCCGAGCCGTCTGGGAAGAGGGGGAAGCCTGGGAAGAAGAGGTCTTTTTCTCCGAGCGGGCAGTGGAGCGGTGGACGGTGTTTCTTCCCTTTGTCGTATCTTCTCCATCCGGCATCCGATTGCCCGAAAGATAAGGGTTGGCCGGGTCTGTTTCACTTTGGCAGGTCGGAAAGGATATCCGGGTTTCGCCTTCTGTGGTCATCTCCTCCGGCGACATTTTCATCTGAAGAATACCGATGCTTCCGGCAACATTTTACATGAGGGAATACGCGCCTTTGACAAAAGGCTTTCACTTGGGTAAGATAGAAGAAAATTCCGGCCCATCTATGGGTGTCCGGAGTTGAGGGATTTTTTCTGGAGAAGCCTCTTGCGCATCTGTCTCATCGGCCCGACCTATCCTTATCGGGGAGGAATCGCCCACTATACCACCCGACTTGCCCGACATCTGCGCCAGAAACACGAAGTTTTCCTCTATTCCTATCGTCGGCAATACCCCCGCCTGTTCTTTCCCGGCAATACGGAGGCGGATCCCAGCCTCCTGCGTCTGCGAGCCGATTGCGAATACATCCTGGACCCCCTTGCCCCTCTCAGCTGGTGGCGCACCTTTACCCGTATCCGCCGGGCTCGACCGGACCTTTTGATCCTCCAGTGGTGGACCCCTTTCTGGACACCCAGCCTCTTTGCCCTGACGTACTGGGTCCGACGTCATACGGAGGTGTCTATCCTCTTCCTCTGCCACCACATTATCGCCCCTGATGGGGGCATTTTGGACTGGTTTCTGGCGCGCTTTGTCTTCCGCCGGGCCGACGGCTTCATTGTGATGTCCGAAGAGGATTATGCCCTGCTCCGTCGAGCCTTGCCGGAGGCCTATATCCGTGGCACCACCCTTCCCATCTACGATATGTTCAGCACCGAACCGTTCGAGCCGCTGGAAGCACGAGCGCGCCTGAGGCTGCCGGCTGAGAAACCTGTCCTCCTTTTCTTCGGCTTTGTGCGTCGCTACAAGGGCCTGCGTTATCTCTTGCAGGCTCTGCCCCTGGTTCGGAAGTACATCCCGGTGCACCTCCTGGTGGCCGGCGAATTCTGGGAAGATGAGGAGGTTTACAGACGGCTGGTCGAGGAACTGGGACTTCAGGAGTGTGTGACCCTGCTCAACCGTTATATCCCCAACGAGGAAGTCGGCCTGTATTTTTCGGCGGCCGATGTCCTGGTGCTACCCTATCTAGAGGCGACCCAGAGTGCCGTGGTACAGACGGCCTTTGGTTTCGAGCGGCCGGTCATTGCCACCCAGGTCGGCGGGCTGGCCGAAACGATCGAACACAACGGTACCGGACTGATCGTGTCCCCCGGCGATATCCAGGCCCTGGCCGAGGCCATCATCCGTTACTTTGAAGAGAATCTGGGCCCCCGGTTTCAAAAGGCGATCCGTGAAATCAAAGACCGCTTTGCCTGGGAGCATCTAGAGCGCCTGATTGAGGAGATGTACGCCGAAATCCTGAGGCGACGAGGCCGCCGGTGAAGGTGGCATTCCTTTCCACATCCAGTCTGGATTACCCCTCTCCCCTGGGGCGATGGTTTCCCCTGGCCAAAGAACTGGTCCGGCGGGGCCATACGGTCCACTTCCTCACCCTACACCACGACTTCCGGCCGGAGATGCGTATTCCTCGGCAGGAGGAAGGAGTCTGGGTGCACGAGGTCGGCCAGATGCACGTGCGCGGTTGGGGGGATGCCCGCCGGCCGCTTGCGGGCCTGCCCCTGTTCCGTGTGGCCATGACCGCGACGCTGGCCCTGCTCTGGCGGGCGCTTCAGGTCGAGGTGGACGCCTACCATATCTGCAAGCCCCAGCCGATGAACGGGCTGGCCGGGCTTCTGGCGGCGCGGTGGAAGGGCCGGCCCTGTTACCTGGATTGCGACGATTACGAGGCCGAGGCCAATCGCCTTTCTTCTCGCTGGCAATGGGTTCTGCTACGCTTCTTTGAGGACGGACTGCCACCCCAGATGAACGGGGTCACCGTGAACAGCCGCTTCCTGGCCGACCGGGTGGCGCGCCTGGGTGTGCGCCGGGAGCGTATCGTCTACGTCCCCAACGGGGTGGAGCGGGTCCGCTTTGCCCGGCGCGTCCCCGATGCCGGTCGTCTCCTGCGGGAGCGCTACGGCTTGATCGGCCGGCCGGTCGTCCTTTACCTGGGCACTCTGAACTTGGCCAGCCATCCTCTGGACCTGCTTCTGGAGGCCTTTGCCCGGGTGCTCCAGAGGATGCCGGAGGCCCGCCTGGTCCTGGTCGGTGGAGGGGAGGACCGGCCCATCCTGGAACGCCAGGTGGAAGACCAGGGGTTGCGGGGACAGGTGCTCTTTGTTGGCGCAGTTTCCCCCGCCCAGGTGCCCGATTACCTGGCCTTGGGCGACCTGGCGGTGGACCCGGTGCGGGACGATGCCGTCGCCCGGGCCCGCTCCCCGCTCAAGGTGTTCGAGAGCATGGCCTGCGGCCTCCCGGTGGTGACGGGGGATGTGGGCGACCGACGGGAGATCCTGGGGGACGAGCAGGCCGGTCTGCTGGTTTCGCCGGGGGACCCTCACGCCCTGGCCGAAGGCATCATGGTCCTGCTGAGCAACCCTATCCGCCGTCAGGAGATGGCAGAGGCTGGCCGGAAACGAGCGGAGCAGTATATGTGGGACCGCCTGGTCGAGCGCTTCCTGGGGGTCTATCAGGGAGGGAGGGGATGAACGCGCCGGGGGGACGTCCTTCCGGGTTCGGCCGCCCTTTCCCGGAGCGGCTGCCCGCGTACTTGCGGGGGCGAACCGGGCGGGCTTTGGGGACGTCCCTTTTGGTGCTGCCGGCCGTCGGTTACATTGTCTATCGTATGGTCCAGAACTGGGAGCAGGTCCGGACCTCTCCCTGGTCGTTCCGGCCGGGTTACCTGGTGCTGGCCCTCTTGGGCTATCTCCTGGCCCTTGGGGGAGTGCTATGGGCCTGGAACTATATCATCGGGAAAGTGTCCCCGCTTCGACGTTTTGCCCAGAATGCCCGCTTCTACTGCCTGTCCAACCTCCCCCGTCACATTCCCGGCGCCATCTGGTACATGGCCGGCCGTACCTTCCTCTACGGCCAGGCAGGGGTTCCGCCTTCCCGTACACTCGCGGCCATCGCCCTGGAAGTCCTGTTGACCACGGTGGCCGGCCTGCTGACCTACCTTTTCTCCCTCTCTCTGGCCGGCTCGCTGGGGGGCGCTCCGCTGCGCCTGGGGCTGGCGCTGGGTCTCCTGGCCCTGGCCCTGGGCGTTCTCCAGCCGCCGCTTTTCAACCGTATCCTCGCCTTTTTCCTACGGCGTTTCGGCGGTCGGGAAGAGGTACGAATCACCTATCGCGCCCTTCTCCCGCCGCTCCTGGCCTATCTTCTGGCTTGGACCCTGGGGGGGGCGACGCTATACGCCGTGATTCTCTCCGTCTACGAACCCCTGCCCTGGCAGGAGATTCCGGCGGTCATCGGCATCTGGGCCGCCGCCGGGACGATCGGTCTCCTGGCCTCGACTTTTCTCCTGGGCCTGGGGGTGCGCGAGGTAGCCTTGGGCACTCTCCTCCTGGCCCTGCTTCCCGAAGAGCGGGCCATCGCTGTGGCCGTCCTGTTCTGGTTTCTGCTCACCGGTGGGGATTTGGCTACGGCCGGCCTGTCGTTGCTATCTTGGAGGCGGGGGCGGGCCGATCCCAAGGGTCTCCCCGGTGTGCCGGCAGAGATATGTGCGAATTGGCCCCTTTCCCAGGGCCTCGGCCAGGCGAAAGTAGGGCCAGAGGAGATAGCGGCCGGGACGCAGGGCGATCAGGCGCCGTAGGGGGGTGGCCTTTTTCCCGTAGCGTTCCCGCAGGGCAAAGTCGAGGCTAAGGATAAAGGGGCCATAGCCGCCGTAAAGGCAGGCGATCGTCAGGATGGAGAAACCGGCCGCCGCGAGCATCGCCCGCAGGGTGTGATCGGGGAAGAGGTAAAGGTGGCGCGGTGCATCCCAGCCGATCCAGACCGGGCCGAAGAGACGGGAATCCCATGATTCCAGGTTGGGCACTCCCAGGGCCAGCAGACCGCCCGGATGGAGCCAGCCGGCCAGCCGGTGCAGGGCGGCCGGTGGGTCGTCCAGGTGTTCCAGCACATCCCAGAGGGTGATGAGGTCGAAGGTAGCCGGGGGGTAAGAGGCTGCCTCCAGAGGAGTCGCCTGAATGGTTTCGGTACCCAGACGTGTCCAGGCCTGCCGGGCCACCCCAGGGTTCGGTTCGATCCCGGCCACGTCCCAACCCTGCCGTCGAAGGATGTCCAGAAATTCGCCTGTGCCGCAGCCGACGTCCAAAGCTCGGCCGGGCCGAGGGAGAAAGCGCCGGATGGCCTGTAGACGGCGATGCCAGAGCCGCCGGCGTCCCCAGCGGAACAAGGGATTTTCCCGGCGTTCCTGGAAGGCCTCGTATTCCTCCGGGTAATAGCGAGACAATTCGGTCGGGGCAGGCCGGGGCTCCAGCCGAATCAGCCCGCAGCCGGTGCAACGGAGGTAGGTGAAAGTCTCGTTGCCCAGACGATCCCGGCGGGAAAAGACAAGAGCGGCTTCCTCACAACCGCACCCAATACACGCTGCCATCGGAGCCATTCTCTCAACCTGCGGGTGTTCGGGAGAGATCATCGTTCGGGAACGATAACCACCTGGACGCCTTCCGGCGGGAGCCATTCTCTCAACCTGCAGGTGTTCTGGAGAGATTATAGGGGGAGAAGGTACAAAATGCAAAGGGACCGACGGTTCATTCGATGCGCAACGCTTTCGCCGGTATGGATGGTTTATGCTATAATGGTGGCGGAACGACCTCGGAGGTATCCGTGACCGTGCCTCGTGTTGCCGTGGTCATCCTGAACTGGAGGCGGCCGCAGGACACGCTGGCCTGCCTCCGTTCCCTGGCAGCCAGTGATTATTCGGTCTGGGAAGCCATCGTGGTAGACAACGCCTCTGGCGATGAAAGTGTCCCCTGCATCCGTGCCGCTTTTCCCCAAGTCCGGATTCTGGAGACCGAACGAAACCTGGGCTTTGCCGGCGGATGCAATGTAGGGCTTCGCTACGCCCTGGGCGGGGGTTTTCCCTTGGTCTTTCTCCTCAACAACGATGTTGAGGTGGAACCCACCACCCTGAGCACGCTGGTGGCGGCAGCCGAAGCCTATCCCCGGGCCGGCATCCTCAGCCCGCTTATCCTTTATGCCGAGGGAAGGCGGATCTGGTTCGCCGGAGCCTATCGGCGGCGTTTCATGCCGGGCATCTCTATGCCGGGCTACCGCCGCCGGAAGCGCATTTCCCCTTCTCCGCGCCCGATAGACTATGCGACCGGATGTGCCATCTTCTTGCGGCAGGAGATGCTTCGGGAAATCGGGCTGCTGGACGAGAGTTATTTTATGTACTGGGAAGATTGGGATTTGAGTGAGCGCGCTCGGGGGGCCGGTTGGCAGGTGCTCCTGATCCCCAGGGCGGTAGTACGGCACCGTGTCTCGGCCAGCACCGGCGAGAATTCGCCGGCCAAATGGTACTACCTGGGTCGTTATTTGCCCACTTTCTACCGGCGTTACTACCGCCGACCCCGTTTTTCCATCCCAGTCTATGCGGCCTGGGTGGTGGTACGGGAAGTGCTGCGGAAGAACGGGCGGGTGGTGAGGCCGTTTCTGCAAGGATTGAGCGAAGGGTGGCACAACGAGATTTCCGGACGTTAGCCCGCCGGCATCTGCCCATCGCCGGAATCCTGGCCGTGGCCCTGGCCGTCCGACTCTTCCGACTCACCTGGCCCGGTATCTGGAGCGACGAGGGTTTTTCCATCTTCCTGGCCCGTTCCCCCCTGCCCGACCTGATACTGGGCACGGCCAACGACCTCCACCCCCCGCTTTTTTACCTCTTTCTCAAGGTCTGGCTTCTTCCAGGATTTAGCGAGGTGTGGGTGCGCCTTTTTCCTCTCCTCTGGGGTGTGGCGACGGTAGTTCTGGTATATTATGTCGGCCGGTACTTTTTTCACCCGGCCGTGGGGATGTGGGCTGCCCTGTTCCTGGCCTTGTCTCCCATGCACGTTGCCTATTCCCGCGAGGTGCGGATGTACATCGTCCTGGTCTTCTTGAGCGCGCTCTCGCTCTATCTGGCCTGGCGCTGGGCCGTAGCCCCCTTCCGCGGCGCCTGGGCCGGCTGTATCGCGGCAACGCTCCTGGCCCTCTATACCCAAAACATGGCCCTTTTCCTTCTGCCGGTGGAGAATATCCTGGTGGTGGCAGCATTGGCCGTGCAACGCCGCTGGGGAGACCTGAGGCACTGGCTTCTGGGCCAGTTGCTCCTGGGGATTGGCTATCTGCCCTGGCTTCCCATCGCGACCTACCAGACACTTTTTCACAAAGCCCCCTGGATAGCCTTGGCTCGTCCGGAACAGTTACGCGACGTGTTTCCTCACCTCCTCTTCGGTGAACCGCGCCCGGTCCAGGAGACCTGGTGGTTGCCGGTCACCTACCTCTGGATGGCGGCTGCACTGGTGGGCGTGGGCCTATCTTTGGCGAAACATCGGGAAGGTCGGGAGAGCGGCCTCTGGAGTGTGGGTTGGTTTTTGCTTCTGGCCGGCCTCCTAGTCGGCGTGACGACCCGTTTCCCTGTTTTCCAGGAAAAACAGTTCCTTATCCTTACCGTGCCCATGGCCCTGCTGTCCGGATGGGGGGTCTCGGCGCTGCCCCGACCGGGCCGGGTATCCACGCTGCTTCTCTTTCTTGTGCTGGTTATTCCCTCCCTCGTCAATCTATATAGCCGCCATGAAATTGCCGACCATCCTCCCCAGGAGGCCTGGAAAGAACTGGCGGCCTACATGGGGGCCCATATCCGGCCGGGGGATGCCCTGGTCCTCAATCCGGGCGCGGCCGAGCCCACGCTGAACCTCTACCTCCAGACCTCGATCACCCGAACCGCCTATCCCCGGGTTTATGACCCGCGGGTGGGCAACTTTGCCGGCCAGGTGGCCACCCCTCAACTCGTCGAGGCCATGTTACGGCCGCTGGCCGAGAGCCACCGGCGTATCTGGCTGGTAGAATGTTGCCTGCCGACTTTCTGGGACCCGGAACGATACCTTCCTGCCTGGTTGGAAGGATGGGGGCGGCCGGTGGACCTTCCTTCTTTCCCTGGGCTGGAAGTGCGCCTGTACGAAAAAGGTCCCTGATGGCTCTTTTCTCCACCTCGGCGCGGATCACCATAGGGAGGGCATCGGGGTGACGACGAAGATGGCCCGATATTCCAGGGTCTGGGCTAGGGGAGCGTCCTCTTTCATCCCGCCGATGACGAAGAGTTCCGTGCCGATCCCTGCCAGGGCCGCTCCTGGGTAGAGAGGGAAAGGGGAAGGCTCGGTTACCTGCCAGCCTTTGCTGCGGAGGTGGTACTGCCAGAGCGTCGCCGGGGCGGATGCATCCGGGCCGGCCAGGACGTAGAGGTAGTCGCCGTAGAGGAGGGTGACACTGACCCGGCCCAGGGAGATGCCAGGCTGAGGCTGCGGGTTCACGGTAAAGAGGGTCGGGAGGTACTCGGCCAGGACGCCGAGGGGGCCATCGGCGTTGATGCCGCCGACGAGGTAGATGCGGTCGTCGCCGACCACGGCTCCGGCATAGCCCAGGGGGAAGGGCAACCGGCCGGCCTCTTCCCAGCGGTCAGCCTCGGGGTCGTAGCGCAGGATTTCCTCCCGATAGCGTGTTCCATCCCATCCCCCGAAAAGGTACAGTCTGCCCTCGAAAGCGGCCAGGGCGTAGGCACAGAGCGGCCGGGGCAGGGCGGCGGCCGTGCTCCACTGGTTGCGTTCGACCAGGTAGACCTCCGTTATGGCCAGGGGGCGGCCGTCTCCGCCGCGGCCGCCGGGAACGTAGATGTGGCCGCCCAGGACGATGGCCTGTGCTTCAGCCACGGCGGTCGGCTTGGCGGCCAAGGACACCCAGGCGTTATCCTGGGGATCGAAGCGCTCCACGGCGGAGGTGACCCCCTCTGTCCCGTAGCCCCCCAGCGCGTAGAGCATCCCCCGGAAGGCGACCAGGGCCAGGCTGCCGCGCGGGGTGGGCATCGGGGGCCGTATGTTCCAACGGCGAAGGGCAAGGGAGAGGGAAGGGGGGGGCGATGGCGGAGGATGGGGCGTCAGACGGTCGAGCAGGCCGCTCAGGTTCAGGAGGACGGCCAGGGCCAGGACGGAGGCCAGGAGCAAGAAGGCCCACAAGAATCGGCGCATGGCCGGACGGAACTGGGGCCGGGGAAGGGGCAGCGCTTCTTTGGCGACGGAGGAAGCCCAAGCCCGGGAAACCCCGTCGGCCGGGGCTTCCCAGAGGGCTTCGGCTACCGGGGACGTCTCCAGACTGACCCAGCCTTGACGGACGGCGTAGAGGGAGGCCTCGGTGCGCGAGGCCACGCCCAGTTTGGCAAAGATCTTGCGCAGGTGGACCTTGACCGTGTTGGTGCTGATGAGCAGTTCACGGGCGATCTGCTCGTTGGTCAGCCCCCGGGCTACCAGGCGCAGGACCTGCATTTCGCGTTCGCTCAGCGGTTCCGGTACGGCCATGGCCTTTTTTCCTTCCCCCATCCCTACGGTCAGGCTCAGGGAGAGTCGCCTGGGCCGGATTCGGGAGGCAGCCGGGCAAATAGCCACCGGCCTCCTCCCTCATCGCGGAGGAGCCGGTGGCATCAGGGACAAACTGACCGGGGCAGGACACACGCTTTCAAGAAACCTCGCGGGCGATTCGGGCCCCCAGGGCCTGCAGGCGCTCCTCCAGGCGTTCGTAGCCCCGGTCGATCTGGCGGATGTTATGGATGATGCTGGTACCCTCGGCGCAGAGGGCAGCGATAACCAGGGCCATGCCGGCCCGGATGTCCGGGCTTTGCATCTCCTCGCCGTGCAGGCGGGCCGGTCCGGTGACGACGACGCGATGGGGGTCGCAGGCGATGATGCGCGCCCCCATGGCGATCAATTTATCCACAAAGTACAGGCGGCTTTCGTACATCTTCTCATGGATGAGGATGGTGCCCCGGACCTGGGTGGCCAGGACGACGGCGATACTCACCAAGTCGGCGGGGAAGGCCGGCCAGGGACCGTCATCGATTTTAGGGATGTTGCCGTCCGTATCGTCCTGAACCCGTAATTCCTGGTGGGCCGGGATGTAGATGTTCTCTCCCTGCACTTCCCAGGAGACCCCCAGCCGGCCGAAGGCCAGGCGAGTCATCCGCTGCTGGGCCGGAGCCGCATCGGGAATCCACAGTTCGCTGCCGGTAGCGGCAGCCAGGCCGATGAAACTGCCCACCTCGATGTTGTCCGGCCCGATCGTATATTCCCCGCCGCTCAGCCGCTCCACGCCCTCGATGACGAGTTGGTTGCTCCCGATGCCGCTGATGCGGGCGCCCAGCGAATTGAGAAAGTGGCAGAGGTCCTGGACGTGGGGTTCCGAGGCGGCATTGGAGAGGATGGTCTGGCCGGGGCTGGTGGCGGCGGCCATGATGGCGTTTTCTGTGGCGGTAACGCTGGCCTCATCCAAGAAGATGTCGCAGCCATGCAGTCCGTGGGGGGCGGTCAGGGTGTAGCGACGGTGGTTGGCCTCCACCGAGGCTCCCAGGGCACTCAGGGCCAGGAAATGGGTGTCCACCCGGCGCCGGCCGATGACGTCGCCGCCGGGCGGGGGCATTTCCACCTGTCCGCAGCGGGCCAGAAGGGGGCCGGCCAGAAGGATCGAAGCCCGAATCTGGCGGCAGATCTCGGGAGAAAGGGCCACCTTGCGCACGTCCCTGGCCCGCAGGGCCCAGTCGTGGGGGCCCAGTTGTTCGATCTCCACCCCCAGGTCGTCGAGGAGACAGAGCATGGCCCGCACGTCCTCGATCTGCGGGATGTTGTGCAGCACAACCCGCTCATCGGTCAGCAGAGTTGCGGCCAGGACGGGCAATGCGGCGTTCTTGTTTCCGGCGGGACGAATTTCCCCGCGCAGGGGGTGTCCCCCCTCGATCACAAAGCGTTCCAGCACACTTTTCGAGCGGTTCATCGCCGACCTCCCAGGAGCGAATTCCCTCGATGAGGGAGACGGATCATCGTTTTCCTCCATATTGCGCTTCTGGGAGGAAAAAAACGGACACGGAAGAGACCGTTCCTCCACCCGTGGGCCACGTTTGGCCTTCGCAGGCGGGGGAAAGGGGGGTATCCTGCGGGCCGATAGGCCCATTGCCTGGGCCGGACACCTGATGATGGATAGAATGGCTTTTCAAAGCGAAGCCACCTCTTGCAGCCCGGCCGGGTCGAGCACCAGGATACGCCCTCGCTCGATCCGAACCAGTCCCCGTTGCCGGAAGTCGCTGAGCACCTTGGTGACCGTCTCGCGGTACGTGCCGATCATCTCGGCCAGTTGCTGGTGTGTGTAGCGCACCGGGAGGGCGATCGGTCCTTCCGCCGGTTCCTCCTGCACCTGGGCCAATTGTAGGAGCAAGGAGGCCAGGCGTTGTGGGACGTTCTTGAAGGCAAACTCCTCTAGCCGGCGTTCCGTGTCGGCCAGTCGGCGGCCGATCAGGTCGAGCAATCGCCGGGCGACCTGGGGATGGGAGAGCAAAAGGTCCTGGACGTCGCGTCGGTTCAGGACGTAGAGTGCGCAGTCCTCCAGCGCCTCGGCGAAACTGTCCTGCATCCCCTGTCCGAGGAAGGCCATCTCGCCGAAGACAGAGGGCGGTTCGATGATGGCCGTGGTCAGGGCCTTGCCTTCGGGGGAGAGGCGGTAAAGGCGCACCCGACCGCTTTTCAGGAGGAAGAGGACCTCTCCTCGTTCCTCCGGCGAATAGATCAAGCGGCCGGCCGCGACCATTGTCCGGACCATCCTCTGTTCGAGGGTGGCCAGGTCGGCCTCGTCAAGGCCCTGGAAGAGGTCCAGGGTGTGTAGATTTTGACCGCCCTCCTGGTAAGCCATCTATCCGTTTCCCTCTTGAGAACGCCTATTAGAAAATATTATACCGTGCCCCGGCGGGAATTGCAAACGTCTAACTGTTTTCTAACGTGGAGTATGGTATAATATAACACCGAGACAACCATACTTCCCGGATGCAGGAAAACTGCAGCATCCGTGGTGCTCAGGAGGAGTAAGATGTTTTGGTACTTTGATCCGGTGTACTTGTTGTTCGTCGGGCCGGCCCTGATACTGGGCCTGATTGCCCAGATCATGGTCAACAGCGCCTACAACCGCTACAGCCGGGTGGCGAATGCCCGTGGCCTCACAGGCGCCGAGGCCGCCCAGCACCTGCTTCTCTATAACGGCCTGGAGGACGTCAGGCTGGAGGGCACGGCCGGCCAGTTGAGCGACCATTTCGACCCGCGCAGCAATGCGCTGTGCCTCTCTCCCGGCGTGGCTCGAACGGCCTCGCTGGCCTCGCTCGGCATCGTGGCCCATGAGGTCGGCCACGCCGAGCAGGTGCATACCGCCTATGCCCCCATGCGTTGGCGGGCTTCCCTGGTGCCGGTGGCCAACATCGGCTCCATGGCCGGCCCCTATCTGATCCTCCTCGGCCTGCTGCTCCAGTGGGGTACGCTGGCCTGGGCAGGAATCGTTCTGTTCAGCACGGCGGCGCTCTTCTACCTGGTCACCCTGCCGGTCGAACTGGATGCCAGCCGGCGCGGCATCGCCATGTTACAGAAGAGCGGACTGGTCCTCCCGGAAGAAGTGGATGGGGCGCGTAAGGTGCTGCGGGCAGCGGCTTGGACCTATGTGGCGGCCCTCCTGACGGCCGTATTGCAGCTCCTTTACTTCCTCTTCCTGGTCGGCGGCCGACGCCGCGACTAGGCGGCATCGTATGTGGCTGCTTTCCCGAAAGTAGCACCCTGCTTCCCGTGATTGTTCAACCATCGGTGGAATCGCCGCAAGTCGCAAGAGGGGCCTTCGGCCGGCCGCCGGCCTGCGCCGGCGGGAAAGAGTAGGGGCGCGGCGCCGCGCCCCTACTTGCAGGCGGTCAAG
>FWPU01009308.1_pt1 | contig 15641 bp, 15 predicted proteins | sample 2228361 | NCBI WGS metagenome assembly FWPU01 (sample SAMEA103939777, study PRJEB20133) | metagenome
TAAAAAACAAAAAAAATAAAAAAAAGTTAAAAACCCCCTTTTAGGGGGGTAGAGCAATTGAACTGACTTGATTATTTTTGAAACAGAAATTGATAGTTTAAAAGATATTTTTTCGTTAAACAGGGATTGAACACAAGTATCTTGCTCTCAAACTCCATTTCCATTTGTTCAAAAAATTAACGTAGAAGAATAGTTTTACCAAAAGTGAGGTAGGGTTTCTCTGCCTCTCTTTTTTTATGATTGGCAAAACAAAAAAATCTTTCAAACGTTTTGAAAAAAGATAAAAATTCAAAATTTTGCAATTTCAAAAATGAAAGCTTTATGAAGCAATTTTTTAAGTTTGTTTTTGCTACCATTTTGGGCTTGGTGATATTTAATTTGTTCGCCATTTTCATACTGATAGGCATTATCTCTGCATTTGGAGATGATGATAAAGTAAAGGTAGATGAAAATAGCGTCTTATATCTCAATCTTTCTGCACCTATAGCTGAAAGAGGTCAGGAAAACCCGCTGGGCAATTTGGGAGTGCCTCTGGATAATACCAGTTCCAAAATAGGCTTATTGGAAGTAGTGCAAAGCATTAAAAACGCTAAAAGCGATAAAAAAATTAAGGGTATTTACATCAATACGCAAGGCGTACAGGCTCGCTACGCTTCACTAAAAGAAATTCGCGATGCTCTTGTAGATTTCAAAAAATCTAATAAGTTCATTTATGCTTATGCCGAAACGTACAGCGAAGGGGCATACTATTTGGCTTCGGTAGCAGATAAAATTTATCTGAACCCTGCGGGTATTTTAGAGTTCAATGGTATTTATACGGAAATTCCTTTTATCAAGGGGGTATTGGAGAAAATAGAAGTAAAACCCGAAGTATTCAGAGTAGGAGAGTTCAAAAGTGCTGTGGAGCCTTTTATTTTAGATAAAATGAGTGAGGCTAACCGACTGCAAACCAAAGAATATTTGGAAGCAATTTATGATGTCTTTTTGGAAGATATTTCCGCTTCTCGCAAGATAGAAAAAACACAACTTCGCCGCATAGCCGACTCTATGTTGGTGCGAAAAGCCGAAGATGCTCAAAATTTGAATTTAGTTACCAATATAGCCTATGAAGATGAAATATTAGAGCTTTTACGCAAAGAGCTGAAAGTGGATAAAAAAGATAACATCAAATTTATTTCGCCGAGCAAGTATTTCAAAGCGATTGAAAGCAAGTATTCTAAAAATAAAATTGCAGTGCTTTTTGCCGAAGGCGAAATCAATAGTGGCGAAAGTGGCGAGGATAATATTGGTTCGGCAACAATTGTGAAGGAATTAAGAAAACTGCGTAAAGATGAAAAAGTAAAAGCCATTGTTTTGCGTATCAATTCGCCCGGTGGTAGTGCTTTGGCTTCAGATGTGATGTGGCGTGAAATTATGCTTACCAAAAAAGAAAAACCTGTGATTGCCTCAATGTCTGATGTAGCCGCTTCGGGGGGCTACTATATGGCTATGGCTTGCGATACGATTGTTGCTCAAAAAAATACCATTACAGGTTCTATTGGTGTGTTTGGCTTGCTTTTCAATGCAGAAAATTTGCTTAAAAACAAAATAGGTGTAACTACCGACCGAGTTTCTACTTCGCCGCTTGCCGATATTGGCAATCCTGTTCGTAGCCTTTCGCCACAAGAGCGAGCCATTATTCAGGAGAGCGTAGAGCGAATTTATGAAGCCTTTACTACCAAAGCCGCCCAAGGCAGAAAAATGAACCTTGAAGACCTGAAAAAAGTAGCTTCGGGTAGAGTATGGGCTGGCTCACAAGCCAAAGAAAGAGGTTTGGTTGATGTTTTTGGTGGCTTAGATGATGCCATTGCTCTTGCAGCAAAAAAAGCCAAAGTAGAAAACGACTATCAGGTAAAATACTATCCTATTCAGCAAGACTTTTGGCAAAAAATCACTAAAAAAAGCAAGGAAGAAACTTTCTTGAAAGAAAAATTAGGCAACGAACTCTATGAAAATTGGAAATTACTAGAAAAAATACGAAATTGGCAAGGTGTGCAGGCTCGTTTGCCCTTTGAAGTTGTGGTGAAATAGAGATAGCTGTACAGACTGAAAAGCCTATTACAAGTTCAAAGGCAAAAAGTTTAAGAGTTTGAGGGTTAATAGTTTAAGTGTTAGGCTTCAAGTTTTAAATTTCAAGTTTATGCGATAGCTTCATAATTTCATAATTTTGCGAAGCAAAAAAATTTTTTTCCAAACAAAACATTCTTTATATTGCTTGCCAAAAGTGAATTTTACTAAAACGCAAAAACAAATTTTTACGTTATGGCACAAGTTGTTTTAATGCCCAAAATGAGCGACACAATGACCGAAGGCGTTGTGGCGGTATGGCATAAGAAGGTTGGAGATACAATTAAATCGGGGGATATTATAGCAGAAGTAGAAACAGATAAAGCCACAATGGATTTGGAGGCTTATGAAAGTGGTACTATTTTGTACATTGGGGCAGAAGTTGGAAAACCTGTTCCCGTAGATGGCATTTTGTATATTGTAGGTAAGCCCGGTGAAGATTTTCAGCACTTATTGCAAGGCTCGGCGAAAGTTACCACTACTGAGCCTACTCCACAGCCTACAGCTCAAACTGAAAACCATAAACCCGCAAGCAATACACCTGCGGTGGCTTCGGTAGATGTTTCCAGTATTCGTGCCAAAGTAGAGCGAATGCCCAAAATGAGCGATACAATGACCGAAGGTGTGGTAGTAAAATGGCATAAAAAAGTAGGAGATAGCGTAAAATCGGGCGATTTACTTGCAGAAATAGAAACCGATAAAGCAGTAATGGAGCTGGAAGCCTATGAAAAAGGCACTATTTTGTACTTGGGCGTGCAAGAGGGCGGAAAAATAGCAGTTGATGAAATTCTTTACATCATAGGCGAACCCGATGCCGACTGGAAAACCCTTCTACAAGCCGCACAAGGAGGAACTTCACTGCCTTCGGCTCAAAATGTTACAGCTACTTCTGCAAGCAATACGCCAACAACTACTTCTGAAAATTTTACCCAAGATACCGATAGCAATGGTAGAATAAAAGCCTCGCCATTGGCTCGTAAAATGGCAAGAGAATTGGGTTATGATTTAGCTCAAATCAAGGGTACTGGCGATGGCGGAAGAATTACGAAGTCCGATGTAGAAAACTTTAAGCCTTCTGCCCAACCGCAACCCACTGCAACCCAGCCCACCGTAACACAAGGTTCTACTGCTTCGGAAACCAAAACCATTAGCACAGGAGCAGGTTTTGAGCAATACGAAGAAATAAATGTTACGCAAATGCGTAAAACCATTGCTCGCCGCCTTTCGGAAAGCAAATTTTCGGCACCCGAATTCTATCTGACGGTAGAAATCAAGATGGATAATGTAATGCAAATGCGTAGCCGTTTGAACGAACTTTCACCTGTGAAAATATCTTTCAATGATATTGTTATCAAGGCTACGGCAATGGCTCTCAAACAGCACCCCAAAGTAAATTCGTCTTGGCTTGGCGATAAAATTCGTGTGAATTATCACGTAAATATTGGAGTGGCAATGGCTGTAGAAGATGGCTTGCTTGTGCCTGTGGTTCGCAATGCCGATATGAAGTCGCTTTCACAAATAGCCAGCGAGGTAAAAGATTTTAGCCAGAAAGCCAAAGATAAAAAATTGCAACCCAAAGATTGGGAAGGTAGCACTTTCACTATCAGTAATTTGGGTATGTATAATATTGATGAATTTACGGCAATCATCAATCCGCCCGATGCTTGTATTTTGGCAGTGGGTGGTATCAAGGAAACCGTGATTGTAGAAAAGGGCGAAATGAAAATCGCAAATATTATGAAAGTAACGCTTACTTGCGACCACCGCGTTGTAGATGGAGCAACTGGAGCTGAGTTTCTGAAAACACTTAAAGCCAATTTGGAAGAACCTATGCGAATGTTGGTGTAAGGCATTTCTTAAATTTTCGTAATTGTATAGGTCTAATTTGTGGTAGGAAAACAAAAAATAAGAAATAAGAAGCAGGACTTAGACAATTATGCCTTATACAAAAATGAGAGAAAAAGTCCTTAAAGGCTTGAACCCCCAACGCTGAACTTTTGGAACATTACAAATACTCAATACTCAATACTCAACTATGGGACATCCTACATTCAATACCGATAGAAGCTATCATCAGAATCCTCAGTTTTCGGAGGAGCGAATGAAGCAAATTCAGGAGATTATCAAACGTTACCCCGAAGGTAGGCAAAAGTCGGCTATATTGCCTATTTTGCACATTGCCCAAACCGAATTTGGCTGGATTAGTGTCAATGTAATGGATTATGTTGCCGAAATCCTAAAAATTCAGCCGATAGAGGTGTATGAAGTGGCTACTTTTTATACAATGTTTCATTTGCAACCTGTGGGCAAGTATGTTTTGGAAGTATGTCGTACGGGTCCTTGTATGATTTGCGGAGCGGAGGAAATTTTTGAGCATTTGCAAAAACGCTTGGGCATAGGTTTGAACGAAACTACTACCGATGGCAAATTTACCATTAAGGCTGTTGAGTGTCTTGCCGCTTGCGGCGGAGCCCCTTGCTTGCAAGTAAAGCTCAAAGCCGAAGATGGCATCTACAAATATTACGAAAATCTTACTCCTGCAAAAGTTGATGAACTCATAGAAAAGGAGTGGATATGACTTGATGCTAAAAGATGAAGGCTTTTATTTCAAAACCTGCAACTCGCTTATTAGCTTTTCAAAAAGCTGTATGGGTGCAGGTTTTGGCTTTTTTGAATATTTTGCTCACAAAAGGCTTACTTGTGGAAATAGGTGTAGCTCATAAGTTTGCTTCTTTTGCTAATGATATACTTTTCTTGCTTATCACTACGTTTTACATTATTTTTATTTACTACCTGTTCTCGTTTTTTACAAGCAATCGTTTGCTACTGAATTTGATTATTGTGTGCTTTACAATTGCTTTTATAGTGGCAAGTATCAGCGAAAATCCTTTCTTTGACTTAGAGCTAAGTGGTAAAAAGTATTACATTCTTGCGGTTCATATTTGCTATTCAATAGGAACAACAATCATTATTTATTTTGCTACACTGGAAATTTTCAGAGAAGGAATGTCTGTTATTGAAAGATTGTGGGGCTCGGCTTGTATTTATTTTATGATTGCTTGGGCATTTGGAGGAATTTACGATATAATCTGTATTTTTAACCCTACTGCTATGGGGTTTCAGCACCAGCTTAATTTGAGTAGCTATATGGAGTCTATTGCGTATAGTGTGAGTGTGTTGGGAAATTTCAACCCACTTTACGAAAACACAAGTATTTTGATAAACCGAATAGCTATTATAGAAGCTGTATGGGCTCATCTCTTTGTAGTTTTGGTGGTAGGCAGGTTGTTGGCTAAATGAATAATGATGCAGAAATGTAAAAAACGAGGGCAAGCGATGAACTTGCTACTAGCCAACAAATCTTTAACAAAAACTTCATATCAAATTTGTGATATTTCCGAAATTTTTTGGTAAGTTTATATGTGTTTAGATAAGTTTAGAAAAGAAAAATGCAACCATAACCTCAATTTGTATGATAGATTTTTCATATTTTCCCGCCGAATTGCAAGCCTTTCAAGATGTTTTTGAAAAGACTCGTAAAAAATTCGTAAAAATCACCAGCAAACCCAGCAAAAATGTAGAGCTTTGGCAAAGTAAGTTTGCAGGAATGCCCTTTTTGCCTATGGGTGTAGAATATCCCACAGATGGCGAAGGAAATTATATGTATTTGCTTGCTCAAATCAATTTTGAGGAAGTTCCGCCGCTCGATTATCTTCCTCAAAAAGGGCTTTTACAAATCTATATTGCAGATAACGAAATGTATGGCTTGGATTTAGGCAATCCGAGTGAGCAGGTTGATTTTAAGGTGTTATTTTTCCCTGAAATAGATAAAAATAATCATCAAAGAGATTTGCCAAAACTCCCCAAACCCAAATATTCCCCTTTTGATAAGCCATTTATAGCCCAAAAATTGGAATTTTCTCTGCAAGAAGAATACGCAAGTGTTGGCGACCTTAATTTACAATACGCTATGGGAGATAGGTATGATGAATTTGAAGAGATACTTTTTCAAAATGACTTCGAACTTGCTGATTGGCTCGCGAGCAATGTGAGTAATTGGGGAAGCAAACTCGGTGGTTACGCCTCTTTTATCCAAGAAGACCCACGCTACGAGGAAGAAACATTCAGAAAATATGATACACTTCTTTTGCAGATAGAATCTACCGAGTGCATTCAATGGGGTGATATGGGGATTGCCCACTTTTTTATCAATGGCGAAAAACTAAAAAAAGCCGACTTTTCCGATATCTTGTATAATTGGGATTGCGGTTAGACCTTTTTCTCAAATTGTATGGAAGGATTTGGATACGTTGTAGGCACTTCGGGCTTAATAATGCTGTTAGTTGTACTTATTATGGCTTGGCGAAAAATCAAGCGGATTAGGAAGTACATCAAAGTTCCTACCCAAGTCGTGAGAATTGATAAGCGTGAATGGTCAGGAGATACTGCTGACCGAGAAGGGGGCACATATTCAGTTCCTATTCTTTCTTACGAAATTCCTAATGTTGGAAAAGCAGAATTAGGTATAAATAATGAAAACTCTCTTAAATTTATGCAAGTCAGTAAAAAAACGATGGTTGCTTTTCCCAAAGAAGATTACAATAAAGTAATTGTGTGGGACATCAATTTTGAAATGTTAGAGTTCATTAGATATTTTTTTGGTGGTATATTTTTAATAATAACGGGTTATCTTTTTGTTTTTATTCCACAAAAAGGCATTAGCTTAATCTATGGTGCTTTGCTTATGGTAATTTACCTTTTATTGCTTTGGTTGAGCAAAAAAATACTCAAAAGATAAAATTTCACCCTCAAACCCTTAAAAAAATGAAAACCTCACAAATCTATTTCAACGCTGTTCTCACCATCATAGCTTTTTGTTTGGTGGGTATTTTGGTACAAAACCAAATCTTGATTGAACGTCAGGGAAATACAGTACAAGCTGTACCACAAAATGCAGTTCAACCAACGCAATTTCAGCCTGTAAAGTATCCCGAAGGGGCAAAGTTTATTCTTGTTCCTATGAATAGTAATGGTGCTATTGATGTCAATATCAAAGGTTTGCAAGAAATGGACGTGAATCTAAGACGCATTTCTACTTCCGATATGCTGAATGTGAATTTAGAAAGGGTATATGGCAATGGTAATGGTAGATTGCAAGTTGAGCAAAGATGATAGAATAATTTGCTGATATAATCAGAGATTACATCAGCAAATTATAGCTACAATGACAATTAAAAGCACTAAAAATCCTCTTGCACTACTTTACATTTGGGGTGTGTTCTTTTGAACTCATCAATCTCCTCTTGGGGTATTTGCGTGTTGTAGCAATACAAATTACGCAAAGCCCGCAAAGGCATAATAGGTTCAAGACTTTTGACTTTCGTATGGCTAATACCTAAACTTTCCAAACGATACATAGCTCGTAGAGGCTCAATGCTTTCTACTGCTGTATGTTGAATGTAGAGTTCTTCTAAATATCTAAATTTTTTCAGAGGTTCAATAGATTTGATACGTGTTTTTTGCAAATTGAGGTATTGCATTTTTTCAAGTCCTGCAATAGGGGAGAGGTCTTCTACCAAACATTCGGCGGCAAAGATTTTCTCCATACGGCGTAGGTTTTGCAGGGGGGTAAGGTCTTTGACTTTGGTTTTACCGAAAGCGAGTGTATGCAGTCCGAAAAGGTGTGAAAGTGGTTCTAATGAATTGACAGAAGTATCGTGGAAATAAATTTCCTCCAATCTACGCATATAACGCAAAGGCTCTAAACTGCGTACAGGAGTTTTCATCAAATCCAGATGCGTAAGATTTTCAAATTGCTTTACAAGCTCTAAATCAGAAACTTCGGTTTCGGCAATGACAAGCGTTTCCAAATGAGGTAGAGCTTCCAAAGGTTCAAGGCTATCAATGCGATAATCTTTGCAAACAAAGAATTTGAGTTCCGAAATTTCTTTCAGTTGTTCTATGGTAGGCTCATCATCAATATCCATACGGATAGCCTCTTTGAAAGCCATTTGCCAAGCCTTTTCAAGATTTTTCCACCATTTATTCAAGTACCATTGCGAATAAAACTCTTCCCAAATATCAGCGTGCTTGATAATATCTATCTGTGCCGCAATTTTTCTACCTCTTGAATCTATGATAAAGCTAATCCCTTCCATACTATTTTAGTGTTCTTTGGTTTTTCACCTTAAAGTAGCTAAAAAAACTTCAATACTGCAATAAAATTTTGAAAAAAATCTAAAACTTACTCGTGTATTTTTAGGCTAAAAGAATTTCGCTTTGTGTAAAGGTTTTATTTTTAAGTTTTTGAAAAATTTTGAAAAAACAAGAAAAGTCTTTAATTTTACTTGCTAAATAATGAGTATGAAAAGTTTTTTGATAGTTTTCCTTGTAACTGCAAATTTTGTTTTAGTTTTTGCCCAAGATAGCTTACAAGTTGTTCCTGTGGATACTTTTCAGCGGTACCGCCTTATGCAACTTTGGGAAATAGGAGTGAGCGGCAATGCCTACAAAGGAGATTTGGCTCAGGGATACGAATTGTTTAGCTCTGCTTTGCATTTGGGAATAAAGTTTGCCAAAAAAAAGCGTTGGAATGCTCATATCAATATCAGCATTGGTTCGGTACGGGGGCAAAATTATGCCTATGAATTTGATGAAAACAGCCGACCTAATTTATTTTTTCGCTCCAATATTTTCACCTTTCAGGCAGATTTGCAATATAATTTTATCCGAAAAAAGTATTGGATAGCTTATATTTCGCAAGGTATAGGACTTATGCGTTATATGCCCAAAAATGAAAACGGCGAAAGACTGCAAAATTTGCTCACTACTCGTCCTGCGGGGGAAGTTTATGGCAATATTACAGCTATTTTCCCGACCAGTTTGGGTACTATTTTTCTTTTGAAAAATGGCTATGGAATAGGCTTGCAAGTTTCTTGGCTTCGCCCTACTACCGACTATTTGGATAATATTTCCGCTTGGGGTAAAACACAGGGTACAGATAAAATTTTTCTTATCAAAGCACATATCAGCATACCAACTTGGAAATTGCGTAAGTTCTTTTCCAAAGAAATGCCTGCAAGGGAAATCAAAAGCACTTAGATTTTTAGGAGATAGGAGCAAAGAAACAGAAAGCAGGAAAATACTTTATCCCAAACGTTCAAATTTTTGAACCTTAAACCATTTGAACTTATCCTATCTTTTTACAAAATTTATTCATAAAACTTACATTTGCTTAAAAAATTGAAAACAATTTGGTAACTTTGTTGTTGTCATATCAAACTATGTTTCTATGTTAGAGCAAGTGAGGCATTATGAAAATGAAGGCTATGCCGTAGAATTGGAGGAGAATTGTACCAAAATTATTTGGAAGGAGAAAGTTTTACCCGAACAAATTCGCAACGGCTTGAACGAGGTGTTGGGTTTTATGCGTTTGCAAAAGACGGGCAATTTGTTTGTTGATGTTTCTTGCTGTCAGACCTCTTGGGTGAGTTCTAACGATTGGATTGTGTGCCATTGGTTGCCTGTGGCTATGCAGTTGGGCTTACGCAAGGTAGCTTTTCTCATCAGCACCAATGTTGTGCAGAAAGTATCTTTGGATAATCTGTGCCTCAAACTATCCAAGCAAATACAATTTTACAAGCGTTTTTTTGGTATATTCAGCGAGGGGAAAGAGGCTTGTGAGTGGCTGAGAAAGTAATCATTTACTTTTTTTGAAAGTAAATGATTACTTCTGATGCTTCGGCTTACAGCCTTATTCCGAAACTTAGTGCATTTAGATTAGGTGCTTGTTGCGTGCTAAAAAGAGAATTCAAATCATATTTACAAAATAGGGTAAGCCCGCCAATACCCAGATTTCCCTCCAAACCATATCGGAAGTTGCTTAAATAAAAACTATCCTTTTCGCGTACTTTTTCCTCACTATCTAATTTGTATTTAGTTCTGCTCCCCAAACGCAAACCAGCATAGCCACCAATGCCTAATCTTATGGGAGTATCGCCAATGAAAAATTTTGCTCGCAACATTAAAGGGATTTGTAAATAAGAAACCACCAATTTGGATTTTTGAATAGGTTTTTCAAAATCTTGCAAATAGTTTCCCCAAGTTATTCCATTGTTGTTGGCTATCATATAGTTTTGTGGAACAAAACGGAAATTATACCAATCAAACATCAGACCTGTTCTGATAGAAAAAGGACTATTTTTGCCACCTAATCTGAAATACCAAATTTTTCCCACACCGATATAAACCGAATTAAAAGTTTGTAAACGGTAGGGGGCATTATTTTTATCAGGGAAACCAACATTTTTTTCAAGATAATTATTCAAACCTATATCTACAATCCATTTGGAATAGTTCTTTTTGATTTCCGATGTGTCTTTTTTATTATTTTCTTCTTTAACAAAAATTCTGACACCTTCATCATCAAAATCAGTTGCAAAAATTGTCCAAGATTCTTTATCTTTAGCATTGCTATCCAATTCTTGTATAGCTTTATGAATGATTTTGTTGAAATCATACTCTCGTAGTTTTAGCAAGCTGTTGCGGTCTTGGCTTGTAACAATTACTTTGGATTTTTCACCAATTTCAATCTGTATAGTATCTTGGGCAATGCTCACGCAAGCACTTGCCAGCATAGCAAGTAAAAAACAAAACTTTTTCATACTTTTAAGGATTTAGTTGGGTGATTTAGAATTAAGGGTTAGTTTAAGTTCTGCGTTTTTAAGTTTTTGTACATTTTTGAGAAATTTACCAAACTTTGTTGAGGCAAAATCTCTTGCTTTTCCTTCTTTGGAAGGTTCGGGTTCGGGTAATTTGATAATAATTTTTGTGCCTTTAGGCTTAGGTAGCGATTTGAGTGTATCATCATTGATATTATTAGATTCTTTGCTTGCTTTTAATTCGTCTGAAAGTACTTCTTGGACTTTGCGTAGCGTATCTTTTTCAATACTTTTCTCTGTAATTTCCTTCATTTGGGTAGTAGTTTTATGAAATTTTCTATCGGATTTTCTTTGTGGCAATTCTTTTGAAAGACTTGGGCTTGTTATTTGTTTTTCTGCTTGTTTTTTTTCTTGAAGTATTTCTTTTGGAGCAACGTCTAATAGTTTAGTAGAGGTATTATGAGAAGCAGTTGTAGAAATGGAATTTGAGCTTTTGACATAGGCATTATTTTTAGCATACCACTTTTTTTCATTTTGAATGAAGTTAAAAATTAAAAAAGTTGCAACCATTAGAAAAACGATAGCCCAAGAGAGCCACACGTATTTTTTGTGTTTGCTTTTTTTCTGCTCTAATTTTTCTTCTAATACTTCCCATAGATGTTTAGAGGGTTCTGAGGAAAAATCAGTAAATTTTTCTCTAAACAATTTATCAGTCAGATGTTCTTGCATATTTTTCAAGATTTGTAAATGATTTTTTCTTGCAAACTCATTTGAGCAAGGTGTTTTTGCAAAAGATTTCTTGCTCTTGAAAGTTGTGATTTTGAAGTTCCTTCACTAATGCCAAGCATTTGGGCAATTTCCTCGTGAGAATACCCTTCAATGACATACAAATTGAAAACGGTGCGATAGCCATCGGGCAATTTATGTAGGCAAATCAATAAATCTTCGGTTTGAAGCAAGTCCTCACCATTTTCCCAATGGCTCATAAGATTATTTTGTTCTTGGGCATCTACAAAAAAGATACGTTTTTTCCTTAAAATACTAAGACATTCATTGATAGTTATGCGTTTCAGCCAAATTTCCAAACAGCAGTCTTTTTGCAGATTTTTGATGTTTTCAAAAATTTTCAAAAAAGCGTTCATCAGAGCGTCTTCTGCATCTTGGATTTCGGGAAGGTATCTTTTGCAAATACCCAATAATTTTTTTACATATCGGTCATACAAGCATTTTTGGGCTTTCCTATCACCTTTTTGACAAAGTTTGATTAGTTCAGATTCTTGCATATAATCTTTCCGTATGTTTTTCTGCATTAAAGATGAGATTTGTAGCAAAAAGGTTGCTTGGAAAAATAAAAATTTTTCATCAAGATTTTATCTTCTACAAAACCTTTTCCACCAGTGCTGAAATACGAGAAGCCCCCAAATGCGTGCGTGGCTATCTTGTGGGTTGGGGGAGAAAAGTTGATTTTTTAATCTTTTTACTTCTGCTACATCAAAAATTCCTTGCTCTTCTACAAATCTATCTTGCAGAAGGTCGTTTTCAATGAGAGAACGCAAATCGGTACGAAGCCAGTCCAGCAAAGGAACTTCAAAGCCGTGTTTGGGGCGTTTGTAAATTTCAACAGGCAAAATATCTCTAAAAGTATCTTGCAACAACTTTTTACGAATACCTTTATCTATTTTTGAACTTACGGGCAAAGAAAATACAAAATTTACAAGCTCGTGGTCTAAAAAAGGCTCTCGTACTTCCAAACCATTTGCCATTGACATCAAATCTACTTTTACGAGCATATCACCTGCCAAAACAAGGTGCATATCTGTATAAAAGACTTCATTCAAACCTTCTATATCCTTTTTTTGCAGGTGCTGTAAAATTCGTTCCTTATCGTTTTGATATTCTGCTTGTGCTTCTGAGCGTAAGGTGGGGTGTAAAAGTTGCTCTACTTCGTTATTTTTACAAAAACCTGCCCAAAGCCAATAACGCTCTTGGGGCGAAAGATTTGCACCTTCGGCGAAACGAGCCAGTTGCCTGAATTTATTACTCCAAAAATGATTTCTTGATTGAGGCAAATTTTTCCAAAGAGGCAAGAGTATTTTAACCAAATTAGCCAAAATACCTCCTTTTCTAATCTGATATTCGGCAAAATGTTTGTTGTAGCCGCCCCACATTTCATCAGCTCCATCTCCCGAAATAGCTACTTTTACAAACTGCTTGACAAATTTGCTCAAAATAAATACAGGCAAAGCCGAGGAATCGGCAAATGGTTCATCAAGGTAATTGAGCATAGCCTCCAAATTATCCAGCAAATCCTTGTTAGAGAGTTTGAAAGTAGTGTGCTTGGTGCGAAAATGTTTGGCAACTATTTCGGCGTAGTGTGTTTCATCAAAAAATTTGTTTTCATAATAACCAATGGAAAAAGTTTGCAAGTTTTCTACTTCTTGCGAGGCAAGTGCCACTGCCACCGAAGAATCTATCCCACCGCTCAAAAATGCTCCCACAGGTACATCTGCCACCAAACGCTTGCGAATAGAGGCTTGCATTAAGTCTTTCAGGCGACTTTTTTGCTCCTGATACGATAGCTGTGAGGGGTGTTCGGTGTAATGCTTGGGAATTTGATAATAAGCGTCTATTTCTACTTTTCCATTCTGAATTTTAGCATAATGAGCAGGCGGGAGTTTGTAGATATTTTCAAAAATAGTATGCGGTGCAGGAATGTAATTGAGATGCAAATAATGCCTCAAAGCCAATAAATTTAATTTTTTCTCTATGCCGTACTGAATGATAGATTTCATTTCAGAGGCAAAAAGAAAGCGGTCTTCATCAAGGTAGTATAGCAAAGGTTTTACGCCGTAGCGGTCGCGAGCCAGAAAAAGCGAATTTTGTTCTTTGTCGTAAATGGCAAAAGCAAAAAAGCCGTGTAAAAGTTCCAAAGCATAAGTTCCCCAAGTGATGTACGAATACAAAAGCACTTCGGTATCGCTATGAGTGCGGAAAGCGATACCTTTTTCTGAAAGTTGCTTACGAAGTTGTTGGTAATTGTAAATTTCACCATTGAAAACAATAGTATATCTGCCTGTATGGTCTGAAATGGGCTGATTCCCAGTTTCGGAAGTATCAATGATAGAAAGCCTACGATGCCCCAAACCTGCCCAAAACGAAATAAAGGTATCTCCCCAGTCAGGACCTCTCTGCACAAGAGCATCTGTTGCATTTTGCAAGTTAATCATTGAAAAACGTCCTATTTCATTGAAAGCTAAAACACCTGTAATGCCACACATTTTAGGAAAATGTTTAGAAATTTGCTTTGCAATATAGTTTTTTTGGTTCAATTTTGTAAAAAATCAAACCTTTTTGCTAATTAAGAGATTTTAGAAGATACAAGGAGGAAAATTCTGTAAATCCTGCAAATCATTTTAATCTTGGCAAAAAATGAAATTTGGGTTGTTTTTTCAGACTAAGAGTGATGATGTCGCTCGAAGCGACATCATCGCTTGTAGTTTAAACAACTTCAGATACAAAAAATCTTCTAAATCCTGCAAATCATTTTAATCCTGATAAAATATGTTTGGCTTTGAACCGAATGACTTTTTAGAGGCAGTTTTTTTAGAGAGTTTTGGTAAAACTCCCGAAATTGAGCATTTTCAGGCGGTTTCGGGTGGTTGTATCAATAATGCGGCAAAAGTGGCTACGAGTTTGGGCGTTTTTTTTATCAAATGGAATGAAAATAGCCCCGAAGATACTTTTGAGGTGGAAATTAAAGGTTTGCAAAAATTGGCTTCAATGGGTATGCCTACTCCTGCTGTAATAGCTTCGGGTAGGCAAAAGGGTAAAAATTATTTGCTTTTAGAATATTTGGAAGGTTATCCCAAGCCAAGTTATTGGAAAGATTTAGGCAAAAATTTAGCTCAATTACATCAAAATAGCAATAAGTTTTTCGGATTGGAATACGATAACTACATTGGGGCATTAAAACAAACCAATACACAAGCTGAAGATGGTATAGAGTTTTACATTCAGCAAAGATTGAAGGTGCAGGCGGGTTTAGCTTTTTACAATGGCTTGCTGGAAAGGTCTTTTTTGGAAAAATTAGAAAAACTTTACGAAAAATTACCTCATTTATTACCTAACGAAAAACCTGCCTTGTTACACGGTGATTTGTGGAGTGGAAACATCATCACACACAACAAAGGTTTTGCTGTACTCATAGACCCTGCCATTTATTATGGCTTACGTGAGGCTGAAATGGCTTTTACTTACCTTTTTGGAGGTTTTGAGCAAGATTTTTACGAAGCATACGAGCATTATTTCCCTTTGGAAAAAGACTTCACTGAAAGAGTAGGCATTTACAATCTCTATCCACTTTTGGTTCATCTGAACTTGTTTGGAAAATCTTATCTGCCTGCTATTGAGCGAATTGTACAAAGATTTTTGTAAGTTATTTGTAAGTTTTTCCTACAATTTCGTGAATGAGCCTGTCTAATTCCTCGGCAGCAACTTTGAGATATTGAATAATTCTCTCGTTATCAGAACTAACCCCTTCAAAATCTAAAATATCTATCAAGCCCAAAATAGAAGAAAGGGGACGACGAATACTATGCGATTGCAAGCGGGCAATTTCTTCTAATTTCTCGTATTGTCTTTTTAGCTCTTGTATATTCTTGTAGTTCAATGAAATAGCCCAAACTTCACCTTTTTCATCAAAGACAGGAAAAATACGCAGATGCACCCAGATTTGCTCGCCATTTGGAAAGGAAAGCAGGCGTTCGGTTTCTGTAAAATTACCATTTAGGGCATCAAGAAAGTTTTGTCTGAGTAGTTCCTTAGTATTGGGCAGGGTGTAATTTTGAAAAAAATTTTGCCCTTCCTGAATATCTT
>FWPU01009309.1_pt1 | contig 15640 bp, 14 predicted proteins | sample 2228361 | NCBI WGS metagenome assembly FWPU01 (sample SAMEA103939777, study PRJEB20133) | metagenome
CGAGCAGCGGCCTGAAATCGCTGTGCTGATCGGCGATATCGATGGCGAGCGCCGGAAATGTCGCGCTCAGGCGCGCGCGATATTGCTCGATCACCTCGGCCGGCAGGGTCAGGAGGATGAGCAGGCGCGGCATGACGGATTTTGACTTCCAAAATGGCACCCCGGCGACGGGCGCGTCGCCGGGGCTCGAAGAACGAAGCTTTGCCTAACGCGGTTATTTCAGCCGCTTGGCAGCCTCCTGCACGATGCTCAGATCGGCGTATTTCTTCACGTCAAGATCGGCCTTCACGAAGCCGAGTTCCCTTGTGACTCTTACGTTGTTCTGCAACGCCTCCAGATTCGGCAGCATGTCCGGGTGCCGATAGTAGTCCTGCTTGGTGAAGAGCCAGCCGAAGGTTTCCGGCGGGCGGCGCGTGATGCGTGCCGCGATTTGAACCACTTCTTTCTTGTTGGCCGGGTCGAGGTACCAGCGCACGATGCGCAGGGTGTCCTCCATAAAATCGACCATCGCCGCCCGGTTCTTGTCGATGAAGGGTTTGCGCGCATTCCACATGATGAATTGTGAGATGCCGAGCGCATCGCGGCTTGTGAACAGCGGGCGCGCGATCTTCCGCAGCTCCGGATCGAGCGAGAACGGCAGCACCGCGGGGATCAGGTCGACCTTCTTTTCCGCCAGCATCGCCCGCATGGTGGGGAATTGCGCCTCCACCACGGTGTAGTCGCGCTTGTCCTCAAGCCCGTGCTTCTTGAGCATGGCGCGCATCGCGATGTCCACCGCGCTGCCGGCGGCGTTGGTCGCCACGACCTTGCCCTTCAAGTCCGCCACCGATTTGATCGGTCCGCTGGCAAGCACCATGAATTCATTGGTGTGGTAGCCGGGCACGCCGTCCTGAAACTCGTCGGAAATGATCCGCAGATCGTCGAGCCCGGCGTTCTGGATCGCAATCGGCAACGTGGAGTACGCAAGGTTCGCAATTTCGACTTGGTTGTTTGCCAGGGCCGTGACCATCGGCGGCGTGCCGGCGAAGCGGATCTGTTCGAACACGTAGGACTTGCCGAGGTGCCTGGCGAGCTCCTTCTTCTCCAGCCAGATCGAGGCCCAGTTTGACACCGGGGCCACCCAGCCGGCGCGGATTTTCACCGGTTCGGCGGCAGCCGAACTGACAAGCGTTGCCGCAAACGCGCCAATGATCAGCTTGATGGGGCGCATGTGTATTCTCCGTTGGAAACGGTGACGAGTTGCTTTCTTCCGAGGCGGGGCGACGAAAAATTAGAGCATACCGAGATGCTCCAGGGCAAGGCCTTGCGGTCGCCGCCCGCGGAGCCGAAACGGCGGGCGACCCTTGCGGCCATCAAACGGTGGTGGGCTCATTCGCCTCGGCGTGCCAAATCAGCAGCCGCCGCCGGATCAACGCCATGCCCTTGACCACGACGTAGCCGATCACCGCGATTTCGACCAACGCGGCGAACACGCCGCGCGAGTCGGCGAAACGCGACGACGACATCATTGCGCCGCCCAGTCCGTATCCGCCCATCAGCATTTCGGCCACCACGGCGACGATCAGCGACAGCGGCAGCGCCACCTGCAGCCCGGTGAGGATTTGCGGCAGCGCGGCCGGCAGGATGACCTGCCACATCAGTTCGCGGTCGTTCGCGCCCATGTTGCGCGCCGACCATATCAGCTCGCGCTCCACTCCCCGTATGGCGATCGCGGTCGCCGCGATGACGGGGAAGATGGCGTCGACGACAATGATCGTGATCTTCGATACGTCATAGACGCCGAGCCAAAGTATCACTACCGGCAGGAACGCGATCTTCGGCATCGGGAATCCAACCGATATGATCGGGTCGAAGAACCAGTTGGCAAACCGGAAGCGCGACATCGCCATGCCGATGGCGACGCCCAGCACCGCGCAGATCACGAATCCGGCCAGCGCGCGGTAGAGCGTAAGCCCGGCATTGACGGCAAGTTCACCCGACCGGATATCGATCCAGACCCGCTCAAGCACCGCGCTCAGCGCCGGCAACTGAAACGGGGTGAATGCGCCGCTGCGGGCAAGAAATTCCCAGGCCGCGGCGAGCAGCAACACCGAGAACACCCGGGCGAAGCCCCAGAACACCAAGCGCAGGCCGCGCGCGAACGCGCCCTCGGCTGCCGCATCCACTGCAGCAACGGCGGCGCCGGCGGGCGCCGGTACCGGTTCGTCTACTCGCGCCATTGAAGCATCCGTTGCATGAACAGTTGGTAGGTTCGGTCGGCCGCGAAGCCGAGAAAGGCGACCGTCAGCACCACCGCGTACATGCCTTCATAGGAGCCGTTGGCGCCGAGAAACCCGATCAGGTAGCCGAGCCCCTGCTGCGCGACGATGAATTCGGAGCTCACCAGCAGGATGAAGGACAGCGCGAGCGCAGTGCGGATGCCGTTGAGCAGTTCCGGCATCGCGCTCGGCATCACAACGTCCCACAGCGTGCGGATGCGACCCGCGCCCATGCTGCGCGCCGACCATACCAGTGCCTGGTCCGCGCCGCGCGCCCCGTTGAACGCGCCGATCGTGACCGGCAGCATGCAGCCAAGAAAGATGAGGAGAATCTTCGAGGCGTCTCCGAAGCCGAGCCAAATCACCGTCACGGGGATCAACGCCGATTTCGGCATCGGATAGAACATTTCCACCAGCGGCGACATCAGGACATTGAGCGGCCGCCACCAAGCCATGAAGATGCCAAGGGCGGCGCCGATGACGATCGCAAGGCCAAGCCCGACGCCGGCGCGATAGAGCGAAGCCTTGCCGTTGACGACCAGGTCGCCGTCCTTCAGCAAATCGATCCATGCGCCCGCCACGTCGGTGAGCGAAGGCAGCGCCGACGAAGAGATAACTTCAAGGCGTGCGACCGCCTCCCAGGCCGCCGCCAGGAGAACCAGCGGCAGGTAGCGCACCACCAGGCTCACGACGCGCGCCCCCCTTGCGCCTTGAGCGCCTCTTCGCGCACCAGGTTCCAGATCTCATCGACCTGATCGACAAAGCGCTTGGTGCGGAACACGTTGCGATCGTTCTTGTCGAATTTGGTGTCGATAATCGCTTTGATGCGTCCGGGCCGCGCCGACATCACGGCCACCCGGTCGGCGAGATACACCGCCTCCTGCACGTCGTGGGTGACGAAGATCACGGTCTTCGGGGTGCGCTGCCAGATGCCGAGCAGTTCGCTCTGCATCAGGTGTCTCGTCTGCGCGTCCAACGCACCGAACGGCTCGTCCATGAGCAGAATGTTCGGATCGAAGGCGAGCGTTCGGGCCAGGGCGGTGCGCTGCTTCATGCCGCCCGAGAGCTGCGAGGGAAAGCTGTCTTCAAACCCGACAAGACCGACCATCTCAATCAGCGCCTGCGCGCGCGCCTCGCGCTGCTCCCGGGGCATGCCCTGTCGTTCCAGTCCATAAGTGATGTTGGCGCGCACGGTCTTCCAGGGAAACAGCGCGAAGTGCTGGAACACGATGCCGCGATCCGGTCCCGGGGCCTTCACCGGCCTGCCGTCCACCGTGATCGTGCCCTTCTCGATCGGCAGAAATCCGCCGATCAAATAGAGCAACGTCGATTTCCCGCACCCGGACGGTCCCAGCAGCGCCAGAAATTCGCGCGCCCGCACCTTCAGCGACACGTCCTCGAGAGCCAACACCTCCCGGCCGCGCGGCGGCCGGTAGGTGTGGCTGACCTGATCAATGACGATCTGTTCCTGCCCGCTCATGCCCACACGCGCACGTCATGACTCTGTCCCCCCGCGCGAACGTTTGTATTCGCTCTCGATCACGGCCCAGTTCGCAAAGCCGGTAATGTCCTTGAAGGCGGCGAAATCGACGCCGTCGCCCTGCTTGGCCGGCCGACCGGCCTTTATATCAGCGAGCGCGGTCTCGATGGTGCGGGCGATACGGAAAATCAGCGTGGTGGGATAGGCCACCATGGCAAATCCAAGCCGGCTCAATTCCGCAGGCGGCAGCACCGGCGTCTGCCCGCCGCCTTCCAGCATGTTGGCGAGCTGTGGCACGCCCTGGAACGCGCGCCCGATGCGCTCGAGCTCCTCGCTGGTCTGCGGCGCCTCGATGAACAGACCGTCGGCGCCGGCCTCAAGATACAGTTCGCCGCGCCGCAGCGCCTCGTCAAGTCCGTGCACCGCGCGCGCATCGGTGCGGGCGATGATAAAAAAGTCGGGACTGCGGCGCTCGCCGACCGCGGCGCGAATTTTCGCCGCCATTTCGTCGGCCGGGATCACGTCCTTGCCGGCCATGTGCCCGCAGCGCTTGGGCGCCACCTGATCCTCGATGAAGATCGCGGCGACACCCATCGCCTCGTAGCTGCGCACCGTATGCACCACGTTCTTCACGTCGCCGTAGCCGGTATCCGCATCAACCAGCACCGGCAGACTGGTCGCCGCCATGATGTCGCGCACGCCGGCCGCAATTTCGCCGAAGCCGGCGAGCCCGATGTCCGGGAGCGCGTGGCGCGCGCCGACCAGCGCATAGCCGCCGATCGAATAGGCCGAAAAACCCGCGCGCTCGATCAGCCGTGCCGACAGCGCGTCATGCGCGCACGGCAGCAGCAGCGGCTTTTCGCGCTTCAGCAGCGCCTTCCAACTGGTACGACCGCTTGCCTGGGTCATGGCTTGAGCCATAGCAAGCCTCGCCCGCGCGCGTCTACGCGGCAAGCTCCTTCATGATGCGGTAGAGCGCCGATTGCGCTTCGAATCCGATGCCCGGGCGGTCGGATAGTTTGAGGTATCCGTTGTCCAATTTCGCATCGTCGGCAAAGCCGGCAAACGGCCCGAACACGCCGGGGTAGGATTCCGCCCCGCCGAGGCCGAACCCGCCGGCGATCGCAAGCGACATCTGGTTGCCGCCGTGCGGAAACAGCGCGCTGCGCGGCCAGCCGTGCCGTTCGAGCATGTCCACGGTGCGCGCGTATTGCACGATGCCGTAGGCCTGCGGCGGGTCGACCTGGATCACGTCGCGCCGCTCCGGCTTCAGCCCCCCGAAACGCACCAGGTTCTCGACATCCTGCGTGGAGAACAGGTTCTCGCCGGTCGAAAGTGGCTCGGGATAGGCGGCGGCGATTTCCGCAAGCGACGCATAGTCGAGCGGATCGCACGGCTCCTCGAACCAGCGCAGCCTGAACGGCGCGAGCGCGCGCGCATAGGCGAGCGCCTCCTGGCGCGAGAATTTCGCATTCGCGTCCACTGCCAGTTCGGCGCCGCGCGGCAAGATTTTCTTCACCGCCTCGACCCGCCGGATGTCGTCGGCGAGCGCCATGCCGCCCACTTTCATCTTCAGCATGGTGTAGCCGGCGTCGAGATGACGCCGCATTTCGTCGAGCAGGTCGTCGATCGTCCCGCCAGGGAGATACCAGCCGCCACCCACGTAGCAGAACACCCGGTCGGTCGTTTTGCCGCCGTTGTAGCGCTCGGCCAATACGCGATGCAGGGGCTTGTCTTCGATCTTCGCCACCGCGTCCCATACGGCCACCTCGATGGTGCCGATTGCGATCGACCGCTCGCTGTGGCCGCCGGATTTTTCCCGCTGCATCATGCAGGCGAGAACCTTTGCCGGGTCAAGGTTCCGGCCGCTCGCATCGAGCAGCGATTCCGGCGGCGCGTTCTTGATGCGGGGGATGAAGCGTTCGCGCATGACCGCGCCGCAGGCATAACGGCCGGTGGAGTTGAACGCATAGCCGACTACCGGCCTGCCCGCACGCGCGACGTCGGTGATGACGGCAACCACCGACGTGGTCATTTCCGAAAAGTCAAAGCTCGAATTGGCGAGCTGCGATTTGAGCGGGATCGCGGTCTCGCGGACATCGACGATACGCATGAGTTCCAACCATCGGCCCGTCATCGCCGGGGCTTGTCCAGGCGATCTCGATCGAGGCTAGACGGCGTTACCGAGGACGAAATCACCGGGACTCGGCGCTTCGCGCCGGCCCGGTGATGACGCAATGACTCGCCTCAAATCTTCGGAATATTCGCCTCGCTGATCACTTTGCGCCACTTGGCGACCTCCTCTTTCACGTAGGCCGCGAAGACTGATTGGCTGTTGCCCTCTGCTTCGATGCCGGCCGCAAGCAGTTTGGCCTTGATGTCGGGGGTGTTGACGATCGCGGCAATCTCCTTCTGCAGGAGGTCGACGATGGGTTTCGGTGTTCCGGCCGGCACGAATACGCCGGTCATGGTCTCCGCCGCCTGACCCTTGAGGCCGAGCTCTTCGAGGGTCGGAACATCCGGCAGGGCGGCAGAGCGCTTGATGCCGGTGACGGCGAGCGCGCGCAGCTTGCCCTCCTTGATCAGGTTCACGTAATTGCCGAGCGCGGCGCACGCGATCGGCGTATGCCCGCCGAGCAGCGACTGCGTCATCGGCCCGCCGCCGGCGAACGGCACCGTCACGAATTGTACGCCGGTCGCCCGCTTAAACATCTCGATCGACAGCGACGGCGTCGTGCCGGTGCCCGGCGAAGCAACGCTGTGCTTGCCAGGCTCGCGCTTCATCAGATCGATCAATTCCTTGATCGTCTTGGCCGGGAAATTGGTGTTGACCACCCACGAATTCGGCGTGCCGCCCGCCTTGGTCACCGGGATGAAGTCCTTGTCGATGTCGTAGGGCACCTTGTTGTACAGGCTCGGGTTGACCACGATGCTCGATGAGGCGACGAGGATGGTGTAGCCGTCGCCGGCCGCGCGCGCCGCTTGTCCCATGCCGTTGTTGCCGCCGGCGCCCGCTATGTTCTCGATGTAGAACTGCTGGCCGAGCTTCTCCGACAGCTTCTGTGCGATCATCCGGGTGGCGACGTCGGTGACGCCGCCGGGCGGGAACGGAACGATGATCTTGACCGGTTTGGTCGGATATTGCTGGGCGAAGGCAGCGCCCGAAACAAGTACCGCCGCGCAGAGCGCGACGAAGCGGATGATTGATTTCATTGCCACTCCTCCCTTTTTCCGTTCGCACGAACTTCGGCTGCGTCAGGCCTCGCGCGACATCAACGCCGCGCCCTTCTGAGGGCGTCATCATCGCCCTTGTCTGCGAGGCAGTAAACCTGAAAATAATGCGGCGAACCGTCTCGACCGCCCACCGATCGATCGTCAAGACAAGGAAGCACGATGTCATCCCGCAGGTATACCCGACAGGACCTCCGCAACGCCGCAGAGAAATACAAGAACTGGGGCAAATGGGGGCCCGACGACGAGATCGGCACGCTCAACTACACGCGGCCCGAGGACATCGTCGCCGCCGCCCGGCTGGTGCGCAAGGGCAAGGTGATTTCGCTTGCCCTCAACTTCGACCACAACGGCCCGCAGGGAGCAAAGAGCAACTATCCCGCGTTGGGCCGCACCAATCCCATCCACACGATGCTGCGCACCGGAACCGACGCCTATGCCGGCGTGCTCGACAAGCGCGGCATCCGCGCCGCCGACGACATGGTGACGATGCCGTTGCAATGCGGGACACAGTGGGACGGTCTCGGCCACGTGTTCTACGAGAACTACATGTGGAACGGCTACGACTGCCGAGAGGTCACTTCCGCCGGCGCGCAGAAGTGCGGCATCGAAAAGACCAAGAACAAGATGGTCGGACGCGGCGTGTTCCTCGACGTCGCGCGCGCGCTCGGCAAGGAGGTGCTGGAGGACGGCTACGGCATCACCTGCGCCGACCTTGACAGCACAGCGAAGAAGCAGGGCGTGACGGTGAAGCGCGGCGACTACGTGATCGTTCGCACCGGACAGATGGAAGCGAAACTGAAGGCCGGCAGCTGGGACGGCTACCCCGGCGGCGACGCGCCCGGCTTTGCCTTTGAGACGCTGGAGTGGATTCAGCGCACCGAGATCGCCGCCATAGCCAGCGACACCTGGGGCTGCGAGGTGCGACCGAATGAAACCGAACCGGGCATCAACCAGCCCTGGCATTGGATCACGATTCCGATCATGGGCCTCACCATGGGCGAGATTTTCTACGTCAAAGATCTCGCCGAGGATTGCGCCGAGGACGGAGTCTATGAATTCCTGTTCGTCGCGCCGGCGTTGCCGATCACCGGCGCGGTCGGCTCGCCGGTCAATCCGCTGGCAATCAAGTAGCCGCCCGCTGCCGATGTTCGGGGCCCGCACCAGGCAATTGCGCGTCGGCCGCGGACGCGAGCGCCAGCGGGCCGCCCTCGTCGCATCACGACGTCCACACCGATCTTGCAACCGCCGCCGCCATCCTCGGCGGGCCGACGCTTCGTGGCGATTGGGGAATGGCGCTCGCTGCGGGGTCGCGGGAGGCGGCGCGGCTCACCCATAATTGAGCCCTGGAGCGTACCGGCATTGCCCGCCATGCCCTAATATACAGGCGGAACGGAGACGTCCGATGCAGAAGCAATATCCCGTCACCCGCAGCGAGGCCGAATGGCGCAAGCTGCTAAGCCCCGAGCAGTATCACATCATGCGCGAGCACGGCACCGAGCGCCCCGGCAGCTGCGCCCTCAACTACGAGAAGCGCGCCGGCACCTTCTACTGCGCCGGCTGCGACCAGCCGCTGTTCGTCTCGAAGAAAAAATTCGAGAGCGGCACCGGCTGGCCGAGCTTCAACGACCCGCTCCCGGGCGCGGTCGAGACCGAGACCGACTACAGCTACGGCATGGTTCGCACAGAGGTGCATTGCAGCCGGTGCGGCAGCCATCTGGGCCACGTGTTCGAAGACGGGCCGCCACCGACCGGCCTGCGCTACTGCATCAACGGGGTGGCGCTGAAGTTTCATCCCGAGTGACCGCGCGCAGCGTTTGAAAAGCCCCCGATGCTCGGACACAACCGCAGAATGTCGGGCGCCGAATGCCTGGCCGACATGTTGCAGGGCTACGGCGTCACGCACGTGTTCCACGTGCCCGCCGTGCTGCGTAAAACCTTTGCGGTCATGGAGAGCCGCACCACGATCAAGCGGCTGCACGTGCACGGCGAGGCTTCCGCGGCCTACATGGCGGACGGCTACGCCCGCGCCACCGGCAAGCCCGGCATCTGCATGGCGCAGGTGATCGGCGCGCTCAACCTCGCCGCTGGCCTGCGCGACGCTTGGCTCGCGCATTCGCCGGTGATCGCATTCACCGGCGGCCGCGAGCCGCGCACCAAATTCCGCAAGGTCTATCAGGAGGTCGACGACGTACCGGCGTTCGAGCCGGTTACCAAGTTCAACGCCACTGTCGACGATGTATCGCGCTTTCCCGACATGGTGCGGCAGGCGTTTCGCACCGCCACCACCGGGACGCCCGGTCCGGTGCATCTTCAGTTTCGCGGCAACGAAGGCCAGATCGACACGGAAGAGGCGGAAATGGCCCCGCTGGTCGAGCCGCAGTTTGCCCGCGTGCCGCCGTTCCGTCCCGAGCCCGACCAGGCGAGCGTGCTCGCCGCGCTGAAGCTGCTGCACCAGGCTGCGCGCCCCGTGATCGTCGCCGGTGGCGGCGTGCGCGCCTCCGGTGCCCAGCGAGAGCTCGTCGCGCTCGCGGAAGCGTTGCAGATTCCGGTCGCCACCTCGCTTAACGGCAAGGATTCGATCCCCGGCACGCACCCGCTCGCGGTCGGCGTCTGCGGCACCTATTCGCGCGAGAGCGCCAACCGCGTGGTCAACCGCGCCGACCTCGTCTGCTTCGTCGGCACCGAGACCGGCGGCATGACCACCCATTTCTGGGCGGTGCCCAAGATAGGCACGCCCGCGATCCAGATCGACATCGATCCGGAGGCGCTCGGCCGCAATTACCCGCTGCAGGCGGCCATCAACGGCGATGCCAAGGTCACGCTCGCGAAAATGGCTGCCTCCGCCGACAGGACGAGCGCGGCGAGGCGCAAGGCGTGGATCGAAGAGGCACAGAAGATCTGTGCCGAGTGGCGCGCGAAATACAAACCCATGCTCGAGTCCGACGTCGTTCCCATCCGGCCCGAGCGCATCTGCGCGGAGCTTTCGCGCCATATGCCCGACGACGCCATCGTGGTGGTGGATACCGGTCACGCCGGCATGTGGATGGGCGGTTTCTTCGACCTGACGAGCCCGAATCAAAGCTACATGCGCAGCGCCGGCCACCTCGGCTGGGCATTTCCGGCCGGGCTCGGCGCCAAATGCGGCGCGCCCGAGCGCCCGGTGGTGACGTTCACCGGCGACGCCGGCCTTTGGTACCACATTGCGGAAATCGAGACCGCGGTGCGCTGGAAGATCAACGCCGTCACCGTGGTCAACAACAATTCCAGCGGCAATCAGTCAAAGCGCGGCTTCGATCGCGCCTACGGCGGCCAGCAGACCGAACAGGCGCGCGAGCTGTGGACCTTCAACAAGGTCAATTTCGCGCGCATCGCCGAAGACATGGGAGCGCTCGGCATCCGCGTCGAGCAGGCGAGCGCCTTTCCCGCCGCGCTCGCCCAGGCGCTCGCCGCCGACCGCCCCGTGATCATCGACGTCGTCACCGACATCGACGCCCTCGCCCCGACCGCGGTGACCTGACCTCGCCGCTCCAAACGACAATTGCATGTGCGGACGCCGCCAAGGCGTCGCCCTTGGCGGTGCTAAGCCGGCGGCGTCCCGGTCCGCGCCCTCGGCGCGCTCACAGCGCGCGCATGATTTCCCGGATCTTCGGCCAATTCTCCCGCCCGGCGCGCTTCATGAGCGAGAGATAATCGGGATTCTCCCAGCGCGTGATCGCCTGGTAAAAACTCGGCCGCGCCTGCAGCCGGCGGTACCAGTCGACGACGCGCGGGTGTCCGTCCAGCACAGCCATGATGTCGAGGTGGTCGAGCCGATTCACGTAGGGCGTGAACGCGGCATCGGCGATTGTGTAGTCGTCGCCGACCAAAAAGCGGTGCTCGCCGAGCGCCTTCTCCATGTCATCGTACAGCGCCAACATGCGCTGCAGGGCTACCTTGAAATGCGGCGAGTCGATCCCCTTTTCGATCACGTCGCGCCGCCGTTCGCGCTTGATCGGATCGGGAATGCTTTCGAGCATCGCCTTTCCGGCGTCGCCGCGCACGATGTACTGGTGCCGGAACGCCAGCGCAAAACTGATCACCGCAATGCCGGCGTCGTGCACGCCCTCGTCGAGCTGCTTGGTCCACAGCCGCATCCTTGCGCGCCCGAACGGGGTCTCCGGCTTGAGCGGCGGCTCAGGGAATCGCTCGTCGAGATATTCGTTGATGACATTCGACTCCGGCACCACGATGTCGCCGTCGATGAGCGTCGGCACCACCGCGCGCGGATTGAGCTTGACGTACCACGGCTGCTGGTGTTCGCCCTTGCGCAGTTCGAGGTGGCAGTTTTCCCATTGCAGTCGCTTTTCGGCGAGCACGAGCCGCACCTTCTGCGAACAGCTGGACATGTCGTTGTGATAGAGCTTGAGCATTCCCGCCCCTGATCCAGAACCGACTTGCCCATAATGGGTCGAACGGTGTGGTCATCGCAATGTTGGCGCTCTTTTTTCGACGGGAATCAGCTATGCGGTTTGCGGGACGATGGGGGCGCGGGCATGAAGTTGGCGAGCTATCTGGCCTATGGGGTTGAAACCTTCGGAGCTGTGATCGGCGACGGCGTCGTTACCCTCGGCGGCCGACTTAAAGGCGGCTATCGCACCCTGCGGGAGGCGCTGGCCGCCGGGGCGCTCGACGAGATGCGGAAAGTGGTGAAGAGTGCAAGCCCGGAGCGCCCGCTCGCCGAGCTGCGTTTTCTTCCAGTGATTCCGCAACCGACCAAGATCCTCTGCGCCGGCATCAATTATCGTTCGCACGCCGCCGAGACCGGCCGCGAAATTCCGCTGCAGCCGAGCATGTTCATCCGCTTTCCGGACACCCTGGTGAGCCACGAAGGCGAAATGCTCCGTCCCCGGGCGTCAGTCCAGTTCGACTACGAGGGCGAACTTGCCGTGGTGATCGGCCGTACCGCGCGCGGCGTCAAGCCGGAGCGAGCGCTCAACTACGTCGCCGGCTACACCTGCTTCATCGACGGCAGCGTGCGCGACTACCAGAAATTTTCCGTCACCTCGGGCAAGAACTTCCCGGCCACCGCGCCGCTCGGACCCTGGATGGTGACCGCCGACGAAATTCCCGACCCGAGCCGGCTCGCGCTCACCACCCGCCTCAACGGCAAGGAAGTCCAGCATGCCGGCCTCGATCAGATGATCCATTCCGTCGCCCACATCGTTGCCTTCTGCTCGGAATTCACGCCGCTATATCCCGGCGACATCATTGCCACCGGCACGCCGGAAGGCGTCGGCGCGCGCCGCAATCCGCCGCTCTGGATGAAAGCCGGCGACGTGCTGGAGGTGGAAATTTCCGAGATCGGCAGACTCCGCGCACGCATCGTCGACGAGAAATGACCGGCCGGCGGCGCCTGTCGTGCTTGTCTGGCTGCCCGTCAATGGGCAAAATGGCCGCCAACGCCGATCGATACCAACCCGCGGGAGAAGTCGCATGCGCAAACTGGTTCTTGCCTTCGCCATTGTCGCTGCCACAGCCATGAGTTCGGCGGCCCTGGCGCAGACGCAGAAACTGAAGGTCGCCATACCGCAGAAGGGCTTCTGGGACAGCTCCTGGGTCGAGTTCGGCGAGACCGCGGGCTACTTCAAGGAAGCCGGTCTTGAGATCGAGGTTTTCTATACCGAAGGCGGCGCGCAGACCATCGCGACCGTCGTGTCCGGCAGCGTCGACATCGCGATGTCGAACGGCATTCTCGGCGCCATCAGCACCTATGTGAAGGGCGGCGACGCCACGCCCTACCGCGTCATCTCGGCCGAGATGACCGGCGCGCACGAGCTGTTCTGGTACGTGAAGGCGGACAGCCCGTACAAGTCGCTGAAAGATATGCCCGAAGGAAAGACGGTTGCGTTCTCCTCGCCGGGCGCATCGTCGCATCTGATTTTGCTGACCTTGCTCCGTCAGACCGGCTCGAAGGCCAAGCCGCTGCCGGTGGGCGGCGCGCCCGCGAGCTACACGCAGACCATGACCGGACAGGTCGATGCCGGCTGGTCGGTGGTGCCGTTCCGCCTCCAGGATGTGCAGGAAGGCAAGATTCGCATCATCGCCCGCGCCAGCGAAGCAACCGAGCTGAAAAATCAGACGATCCGCGTCAATCTTGCCAACGTGCAGTCGCTGAAGACCAAGCGCCCCGCCATTGTCAAGTTCATGCAGGTGATCCAGAAGTCGATCGACTGGGCCTATACCAATCCCAAGGCGATCGAGATCTTCGCGAAGAACATGAAGGTGCCGGTATCCGTGGCCAAACAGGCGGTAGACGAATTCTATCCGAAATCCGCCGTTCAGCTCGGCGAGATTCGCGATCTCGAGCGTTCGTTGAAGGACGCGCTCGACTTCAAGATGATCCCGTCTGCAAAGACCCCGCGCGACATCGCCGGCCTGTTCGACATCGTCTACAAACCGAACTGATCGGCGGTTTCGATTTTCGCCAGAGCGCCGCCCCGGCGCGTTGGCTTTTTTTGCGCGCCGCGCGGCCGGGCGGAAGCCCTCGAATTCGCCAACTGCAGCATGGGCTTGCGAGCGCGGTGCAAAGGCGCCACACTGGTTCGCTTGGCGTTGCCGGGTGGATTGGTGGGACCGCCTTTCACTGCTAGCTTTTGCGCTGGCCGGCGGACCGGCTGAAGCGGCGGGGCGCCGACGCTTGCGTGCGTAGCATTCGAAAGCCGGCGTATGCTTCTGTTGGGGTTCCAGTCATTCGCGAGCGCGCGCCGTTTTCGCCGCGTCATGTCGACGGTCATCTGCATCTCGTCGGTGCTTTTGCTTGCCGGCTGCCTGGTTGGTCGGGAGAAACCCGACGCCGCGCTCGACATTCCCAGCGCCTATCGGACGCCGGTGCGTAATCCGGACGCGGCGTTACCGACGCCCGACTGGTGGCGCGGCTTTCGCTCGCGGCAGCTTACGGGCCTGATCGAGGAAGCGCTGACTTCCAACCTCGACATCGCGGCGGCGGTGGCGCGTATCGTGCAGGCTGATGCCCAGGCGCGCATCGCCGGCGCGGCTTTGCTGCCCGCGGTACAGCTCGATGCCGATTACAGCCGCTCGCGCTCCTCGCGCACCAGCGGTCCGTCCTCCGGCGCCTCGGGCGGCGGTTCGACGCGCACTCTCTACAGTACCTCGCTCTCCGCCAGCTATGCGATCGATTTCTGGGGCAAGAACCGCGCTGCGCTGCTCGCGGCGGAGAACGCCGCGGTGGCGAGCCGATTCGATCGCGAAGTGGTGGCGCTTGCCACCGTGGTGAGCGTCGCCACCGCCTATTTTCAGGTGGCGGCGGCGCAGGAGCGGCTGCGCGTTGCGCGCGACAACCTCGCCGCTGCCGAACGTGTGCTCGGAGTGATCCGCGACCGATTTGCCGTCGGCACGGCGTCCGCGCTCGATGTCGCACAGCAGGAGAGTCTCGTGGCCGCGCAGCGCGCCACCATCCCGCCGCTGGTGCAGACGCTGCGGCAGAACACTGCCGTGCTGGCCTTGCTGATCGGGCGGCCGCCGGCGCGCGTCACGATCGGCAGCGCCAACCTGTGGCAGCTCGCGATCCCCGCGGTGACGCCCGGCCTGCCGTCGGACCTGTTGACGCGGCGGCCGGACGTGCGCGAGGCGGAGGCGCAGCTTGCCGCCGCCAACGCCAACGTCGAGGCCGCGCGCGCCGCCTTCTTTCCCAATATTCAGTTGACGGGGGAAGGCGGCTACCAGAGCGCGGTCCTGAGAACGCTGGTACGCCCCGAGTCGACCTTCTTCTCGCTCGCTGCCGGATTGGCGCAGCCGATTTTCGACGGGGCGTTGCTGCAGGGGCAGTTCGATCTGCAGCACGGCCGCCAGGACGAGCTGCTGCAGAATTATCGCCGCGCGGTGATCAATGCTTTCACCGACGTCGAGCGCGCGCTCGTTGCGGTGCAACAGACGGCGCAGCAGGAACGCCTGCAGCGGGAGGTCGTCAGCAGTTCGCGCCGCGCGTTCGAGATTGCCGAGCAGCGCCTGCGCGAAGGTACCGTAGATTTGGTTACCGTATTGCAGACGCAGCAGGCGTTGTTCCAGGCGCTGGACAATCTCGCCCAGGTGCGCCTTTCCCGTTTGCTTGCCGTCCTTGCCCTGTTTCAGGCGCTCGGCGGCGGTTGGAACCCGCCGGGCGCAGAACCGTCGGATAATCGTTAACTCGCGGTCCATGCGCGAATGAAATTTCCGTAATGTATCGCGCGTGAAAAATCCGTAATGTGCGCGCTTTGGCGCACGCGCCGCCGCATTTGGGCCTATACTGGCGATGCAAATCGAGCCGGTCGATGACTTTGGGTAAGCGCCGACTGTTCATTATTGCGATTGCCGCCGCGGCCGCGATCGGCATTGTTGTCACCATCGTCGTGCAGGTTCAGCAATCGCAGCAGCGCGCGCGTGTGGCACGCGATACCAACCTTCCGGTACCGGTGGTTGCCGCTGCCGCCAAGCTCGCCGATGTTCCGGTCTTTCTCGACGGTGTCGGCACCACGCGCGCGCTCAACACGGTCACCGTGCGCCCGCAGGTCGACGGCAAACTCATCAGCGTGCTGTTCCGCGAGGGGCAGGATGTCAAGCGCGGAGACGTGCTGGCGCGCATCGATCCCACCACCTATCAGGCGCAATACGACCAGGCGGTCGCGAAGAAGGC
>FWPU01008696.1_pt1 | contig 15638 bp, 13 predicted proteins | sample 2228361 | NCBI WGS metagenome assembly FWPU01 (sample SAMEA103939777, study PRJEB20133) | metagenome
ATGATCCCGCTCGCCGAGACTGAGGGAGCTCCGTGACGGTCAGCAAAGGTGTCGAATGGGGGACTCCGGGCGGCTTGCCTCCGGACGGCGTCATCGTGGAGAGTGATGCCGAAGCTCGCCGAGTGGTGGAGCGAGCGCGGCGGGCGGGCCGACCCGTGCCGGTGCTCGGGCTGATCGGAGGAGATCTCTGCCGCACATTGGGCGGGACGGGAGATCGACGCCGGCTGCACTCCGAGGACGCGAGGACCTTCCCCGTTGATCTGGGAGCGGTTCTCGTCGACGGGCGACTTCACTGGTTCGTTGCCCATCTGGTCGCCCGCCGATCGTGGTGGCGGGGACGGGTCCTGGTCGTCATGAACGCTCAGTGGCTCGGGCGGTACGACCTGGGTCCCCGGGCTCACCCGAATGACGGCCTGCTCGACGTGTCCGATGGCAACCTCGGCACGCGCGAGCGATTCCAGGCTTGGCGTCGGGCCCCCACCGGCACCCACCTGCCGCACCCGGGGATCCGAACGATTCGCACCGCGGCGGTGCAGTTCGAGCTCGATCCCCGCCTCGACGTCTACCTCGACGGAGAGCGAATCTCCCGCAGCGCCCGTTCCCTGTCGGTCCGCGTGGAGGTTGACGCGGTAAAGGTCGTCGTCTGAGAGGTGGTCGGAGAACGCCCGGTCGGCACCGCAAGGCGGGAAGATGCCGTGCCCGACGCATTCCGGGAGCTGGGTACGCTGAGTCATCATGGATCTCGAGGCGGCGAAGGCCCGGTTGTGCGGTGAAGTAGATGCGCGCGCCGAGCTCCTGGTCGATGTGTCCCATCAGATCCACGCCCATCCGGAGCTCGGCTACGACGAGCACTTCGCCCATGACGTGTTGACCGGTGTGCTCGAGGCTGAGGGCCTTCCGGTCGAGCGGAGCGCCTACGGGATCGACACCGCGTTCGTCGCCCGGATCGGCACCACCGGACCGACGGTCGCGGTGCTGTGTGAGTACGACGCCCTGCCGGGCATCGGTCACGCGTGCGGTCACAACGTCATCGCGGCGGCCGGACTTGGAGCCGGGCTGGCCGCGTCGGCGCTGGCCGAAGCGCTCGGCGGCCGAGTGGTCATCCTCGGCACGCCGGCGGAGGAAGGCGGCGGCGGCAAGGTGAAACTGCTGGAGCGCGGGGCGTTCGACGGGGTCGACGCGGCGATGATGGTGCATCCCGCAGGCCTGGATCTTCGGCGCATGAACGCCATCGCCGTCCAACAGCTCTGGGTGGAGTACCACGGGCAGGAATCTCACGCCGCAGCCGCCCCTCACCGAGGCCGCAACGCGCTGGACGCCGCAGTGCTCGGGTACATGAACGTCGCCGCGCTGCGCCAACACATCCGACCGGATGAACGCATCCACGGGATCTTCACCCACGCGGGCGACAAGCCCAACGTCGTGCCGAAGTACGCCGCAGCGCAATGGTACGTGCGGTCCCCCGACCTACGGCGGCTCGACCGGCTGAAGCCGCGGGTGCTGGCCTGCCTGCAGGCCGGAGCCGACGCCGCTGCCTGCCGGATGACCTACGAGTGGAAGGAACCTGCCTACGCCGACGTGCGCGACAACGGCCCGCTGCTCGACCTCTACGTCGAGAACGCTCGCCGGCTCGGCCGCGAAGTGGTGGACCCCGACGATCTCAACGCGGTCGTCGGGAGCACCGACATGGGCAACGTCAGCTACCACGTGCCGGCCATCCATCCGATGATCGCCGTGGCGCCGCCGACAGTCGCCATCCACACTGCGGAGTTCGCCGAACATGCTGCCAGTGCCGGAGGGGACCGGGCAGTGCTCGACGGGGCTCGGGCGATGGCGATGACCGTTGCGGACCTGTGGCTGCGCCCCGAGGCGCTCGCGGCGGTTCGTGCCGCCTTCGCCGGGACCGCGACCAGCTGACCTGCGAGTTCGCGGGATCCGCCGTCCCCGGGCTGGCAGGTTCTACGCTCGCCGACCGTGACTGTCTACGTCGCCGAGGAGTTCACCGCAGAGGAGGCCGACGTCCTCCGCCGGTACTTCACGAACCTCGACGGACCGGTATTCGCCCTGGTCAACCTGCCCGAGGTCGTGAAGGGCGCGCTCTTCGCACGGTATTCACGGTCGGCGAAGTCGCTGCGCCGGCTGTTCCTCGACGAGTTCGTGAACGACCTCGACATCAGCGGGGACGCCACCGTCGACGCCACGGTCGGCGTGCGGCGGGCCGAGGAGCTCTACGACCGTGTCTTCTTCGAGTACGGTGACGATTCGGTCGCTCAGCTCGGCGGGGTTCATCTCGCCTGCGAGCAGGCATCGAACCTGCTGACCAAGGTGCTCGAATGGGGACGCTTGATGTCCTACCTCGAGCAGTCCACCCGCTACATCGCCTACGACGCCAGGCTGGGCGGGCGCTACCGCTACTACCGGGACCCTGACATCCTCATGTCGGGCCTTGGGACCCGCTACGTCGGGGACATGGATCGACTGTTCGACACGTACGCCGAGCTGGTCCCGTTCATGCAGGAGTTCTTCAGGAGCCAGTTCCCGAAGAGCGACCGCGACTCCGATTTCGTGTATCGCCAGGCGATCCGGGCCAAGGCGTTCGACTCGTTGCGGGGGATCCTTCCCGCGGCCTCGCTGTCCAACGTTGGCATCTACGGCACCGGCCAGGCGTACGAGGCGCTGCTCGTGAGGATGCGTGCCCATCCGCTACCCGAGGCGGCGACGTACGCCGATCTCATGCTCACCGAGCTCCGTAAGGTCATCCCGTCGTTTCTCAAGCGCGTCGACCTCGACGACCGCGGGGTAGCGTGGAGCGACTACCTGGCGACGAACCGGGCCGCAATGGAGGAGGTGGCAGAGCGGCTCTTTCCCTCCGGCGTGGTCGAGCCCGATGCCGCGCCGGTCGTCTCGCTGGTGGAGTACGACCCGGACGCCGAGGTCCGGCTCGTTACCTCGATGCTGTATCCCTACACGCACCTGCCCGAGGCGCAGATCGAGGAGCACGTCCGCAAGATGACCGTCGACGAGCGCCTCGACGTGATCCGTGCCTACGTGGGCGATCGAGCCAATCGGCGCCACAAGCCGGGCCGGGCGCTCGAACGACCCTTCTACCGGTTCGACGTGTTGGCCGACTACGGCGCGTTCCGGGATCTGCAGCGCCACCGGATGCTGACCATCGAATGGCAACAATTGAGCCCCCGTCACGGCTACAGCCGACCGGAGGCCGTCGACGCGGCCGGCGCGTCGGAGCGTTTCGACGATGCGATGGCTCGATCCGCAGCCCTCCACGATGCGCTCGCCGAGCAGTTCTCGCCCAGCCAGGCCAGCTACGCCGTGGCGCTCGCCTACCGGATCCGGTTCGTGATGCAACTCAACGCCCGGGAGGCCATGCACCTGATCGAGCTGCGCACCTCGTCGCAGGGACATCCGGCGTACCGCCTGGTCGGGCAGGAGATGCATCGGCTGATCTCGGAGGAGGCCGGCCACCGGGCGATCGCAGAGATGATGCGGTACGTCGACCACTCACCCGAACCCCGGCTCGAGCGACTCGACGCCGAACGGCGAGCCGAGCAGCGCCGCCTCCGGCGCTGAGGCGCCGGCTGGCGCGGGACGGTCCTGGTGAGAAACCTCCACTGGTTTGGCGCGCACCAGCCTCCGGGAGGCCTATCATCCCGCCGCGGATTCTTCCGGTAGGACGCGCAAAGGGAGCCATGGCTGACGACGATCTGCTCGACGACGAGCTCGACGACGAGCTCGACGAGGAGCTCGATGAGGAGCTCGATGAGGACGACCTCGACCCAGAGGTCCTCGACGACGACGAGGTCCTCGGCGACGACGAGGTGTTCGAGGAGCTTGACGACGAGCTCGGAGCCGAAGAGGTCGACGAAGGCGACGACGAGCCGGCCTCGGGTCGTTCCCGAAAGCGTCTTCGCGAGGAAGAAGAGCTCGATGACGACGAAGAGTTCGATCCCGACGACGTCGAAGCCGACCTCGACACCATCCTCAAGGACCGCATCGCCGCCACCGACGACGAGCTCGAAGAGGACGAGGATGATCTGGAGCTCGACGAACCTCGGGCCGCCGGCGAGAGTGACGGCGTCCAGCCCAAGCGGGCCAACGAGTTCATGTGCACGGGCTGCTTCCTGCTCGTCAGCCCAGCCCAGTTCGGACGGCCGGAGGCGCCGGTGTGTCCGGTTGGCGAAGCCGACTGCCCGGCGGTGGCGCAGCTGACCCGCAAGTCGCGAAAGCGCTGACGACGTCGGTCGTGGGCGCAGAAGTGCCGGTGGCCCGCACCGGCCCGCTACGCTGGCGGGGTAGGGTCACGACCTGCTGGTGGGGGAGCGCGCGGCCATTCGAAGGAGCCCCGTGAGCGGAGACCAGTGAGCGAGAGCGAAGGGCGCAAGACGCCGATCATTGTCATCGCCGACGCCGAGAAGCAAAGATTAGCTCGACTTGTTCGTGTTCGCCCCGCTGGGGTTCGTGCTCGAAGCCCGGTCGCTCCTGCCGCGCTTCATCGAGCGGGGCCGCAGTGAGCTGGAGGTCGCCCGGGTCATCGGCAAGTACGTCCTACGGCGCGAGGACGCTGAGCTGAACTCGGAACTCGATCGCAGCAGCCGTCATGCCCACAACACGCTGCGGGTGCTCGGATTGCTGCCTCCTGATCGGCAGGGCGCAGGACGAAACGGAGCCAGGTCCGGAACCGGGGCCGGGTCCGCCAATGCCTCGGGCGCGGGCAGGTTCGGCCCGGCGCGGGGGCCGGAAGGAGCGCCGGCCGACCCAGACACGACGAACCAGGCCACGTCGGACCGAGATCGGGACCGGTCGGGGCCCGAGCCCCCTCGGCGCTCCCCTCGGGTGCTGCCCGAACTCCCGGCGCCGGACGTGTCGACGCTCGCGATCCCGGACTACGAGAGTCTCTCCGCCTCCCAGGTGGTGCCCCGCCTGGACGCCCTCTCCGCCGAGGAGCTCGAGGCGATCAGGCTGTACGAGAGCCACCACCGTCACCGGGCGACGATCCTGAACAAGATCGCGCAGCTCCAGTCGCCCTGATCGCAGTGGAAGCGGCACGACCCGCACGCACCGGCGACCTCAACCGGCTGGCCGAGCTGATCCACCTCGCTCGCATCTCGGTCACCGAGGCCCGCGGTGGCCCGCTGATGCTGGCGACCCATCCCCGCGCCTCAAGTGTCGATGACCTGCGGGCGGTGCTCAGTTCCGCCGACCACACGGTGATCGTCGGGACCGTCGACGATCAGGTCGTCGGCTACGCGGTCGCACGCGTGACCCCGCTGCCCGGCGGCGAGGTGCTGGGCGTCGTCGATGATCTGTTCGTCGAGCCCGAGGCCCGCGGCGTCGGTGTGGGCGAAGCCATCATGAACCAGGTGTTCGCCTGGTGCCACGCCCGGGGGTGCGTCGGTATCGACGCGGTGGCGCTGCCCGGTGATCGCCAGACCAAGAACTTCTTCGAGTCGTTCGGCATGGTCGCAAGGGCCATCACCGTGCATCGGCCGCTCTCCGACCCGCCGCCAGTTCTCGACGGGCGTGTGCCGTGACGGCGGTCGGTCCGCTCGTCTGTGTGGGGGCGATCGTCGTCTACGACGGCTGCCTGCTACTCGTCCGCCGGGGCCACGGACCCGCGGCCGGGAAGTGGAGCGTGCCCGGGGGCCGGGTGGAGTCGGGCGAGCTCCTGGCCGAAGCAGTCGTGCGGGAGCTGTACGAGGAGACAGGTCTTGAGGGAGTCTGCGGTGGCCTTGTCGGATGGGTCGAGCGCGTCACGGACGATCACCACTTCGTCATCTTGGATTTCGAGGTCACGGTCCTGGACCCGGCAGCGGCGCGGCCGGGCGACGACGCCGTCGAGGTGGCCTGGATCGATCTGAACGACGTTGCTGAGCTCGACCTGGTCGATGGCTTGGCCGAGTTCCTCCACGAACACGGGATCCTCGACACGATCGTGTGAACGGTCAGCCGGGGTTTAGCGACCTTTCCACTGTGGCGATCGCTTCTCGATGAACGCGGTGAGGCCTTCGTTGAAGTCCTCGGTGCCGAACAACCCGAGCATCGCCTCGTTGCTCTTCTGGATGCCGGTCTGGTCGTCCGCATCTTTGAGCTCGAACATCAGGCGGCGCGTCGCTTGAACCGCAAGAGGCGCGTTGGCCGTGATCTGCGCGGCAAGCTCGAGTGCGGTCTCGAGCGCCTGACCGGGTTCGGCGAGACGGTTGACCAAACCGAAGTGATAGGCACGATCGGCCTCGATCGGGTCGCCGGTGAGACCGAGCTCGAGAGCCACATTGCGAGGCAGGACCCGCGGCAGCCGGAACAGGCCACCGGCCGCGGCGACCAGTGACCGCTTGACCTCGGGGATCCCAAAGCGGGACGCCCGAGAGGCGACGACGAGGTCACAGGACAGGACGATCTCCGTGCCGCCGGCGAGCGCGGGTCCTTCGACCGCGGCGATGATCGGCTTGGATCGCTCGCGGGTGACGATGCCAGCGAAGCCCCCCTTGGTCGTCATCATCTCTGCCGCCCGTCCGGCATTGATGAGCTTGAGGTCGGCGCCCGCGCAGAAGAACTCCTTGGTGCCCGTCAACACGCCGACCCACAGCGCATCATCGCTTTCGAGTCGGTCGATGCCCGCCTCGATGCCTTGCGCGACGTCGGCGTTGACCGCGTTGCGGGCCTCGGGCCGATTGATCTTCATGACGAGGACGTTGCCGTGGACTTCGGTGTCAACCATGCCGGCACCCTAACTGATCGTTGGGTCAGCTAGCCACGTGGACGCGCGGGCGCCGCGGTTCCGGGGCGCGTCAGTCCCGGATTTGGGACACAGATGCCCCAGATGCGGGCAGAGGCGGGGGAGAGGGCGGCGGGACCGGACGGGTTCCCGCGACTGGAGCGGCCTTCGCCGCCAGTTCGATCCCGAACCGAGCCGCGATCTCGGGAAGCCGGCTGGCCTGCTTGCGCACCGCGGCCAGCAACTCGTCGCTCGGGTGCTCGGGGATCGAGACAGGCTCCACCTGATGCCGAACCGGCGAGAACGCCAGCGCGTCGAGCACCGTGACCCACCGGTCGACACTGATATCTGCGGTGAGGCTGGCACTGGTCGCCGCGATCAGGCGCTCGCTCACGTCGGCCGGAAGCGGCGCACCGGCCTTCGGCGGGCGAGAGCTCACACGGAGGGCTCTGACCACCCGGCCTTCACCGAGCAGTTGCACAATGTCAGCCAGCCATGCGTGGTGCTCGCGGTTGACCCGTTCGGCTAGCGCGTCCCGAAGCTGATCGGCCAGCGCACGGGTCTCGTCGTCGCGGGCAGCGGCGTCGGCGGCCACCACGACCGACCGCAGATCGCGCAGGTCGACTTCGTCCACCTGGGCGAGGGCAGCGACCGCGCGGTCTCGCCACTCTGCCGCTCGCAGCGCAGGCAGCATCCGTTCAGCCAGCGCGAGCAGGCGGTCGGTGTCGACCAGGGGTTTGCCCTCTGCTCGGGCCAGCGCGTTCTGTTTGTCGATCGCCTGGCGCACGGCGGGCACACCGCCCCGTAGCACCACCTCGGCAATGGGTCGCTGCAGGTCCGGCAACGAGGCGAGGGCGGCGTTGCGGTGGGTCCGCCCCGCCTTGAGCCGCTTGGCTCGCGGCTTGGGATCTGGTGCCGGCCGCTCGGCGCGCTTGCGGTCTCGGTCCGAACGCCTGTCGGAACCGCCGGCGTGGGCACCCCGATCGTTCCGACCCCGCCCGTCGCGATCGGATCGGGGGCCGCGGGGGCGACGCTCGACCCGCTCGCCGGGTCCTCGCCGCTCGCCTCGACCCCGGTCGCGACGCGTGTCACGGTCACCGTCGTCCTTGCCGGACAGCCGGGTGGTGACCAGCGGCTCCTGCCGTGTCGGACCGATCAGCTCGAGCCGGTCGGGTTCACGGCGCGACTGCTTCGGCGGCAGGATGGACACGATCGTGATGCCGTCGACGTAGAACTCCGCCTCGGCCCGCACGACGTCGCCGACTGTCGTACCCTGCGGCACGAGGCTCCCATCGAGCTCCCCCTTCGGTTGGCGCGCACCGGCGGCGCGCCACGTCCAGGTGCCGTCATCACGGACGCTCGTGAGCTCGACATCGATCCGTCGGGACATGCGGTCCTGAACGCTACCTGGTGCCTCCCCACGGTGGCGAATGGTCGAACGGGTCGCGCCGCGTATCCTCGCGCCGTGGAGACCTTGTGCTTCGCGATCGCGACCGCGACTCGGCGCGTGACCGATCTCACGGCCCGCGCCGCGACGTTCGTCGAGGGTCGCGGCGACGGCCTGCTGAACGTGTTCGTCCCGCACGCCACTGCCGGGGTGGCCATCTTCGAGCTCGGGGCCGGCTCGGAGATCGATCTCGACGAGCTGCTCGACCGGGTCTTTCCCCGCGACGACCGCTATGTCCACCGGCACGGGTCCCGCGGTCACGGCGCCGACCATCTCGTACCGGTACTCGTCGCGCCGTCGATCACCGTGCCCGTTCTGGAGGGCAGCCTTGCCCTGGGGACCTGGCAATCGATCGCGCTGATCGACACCAACCCCGACAACGCGCGCCGGACGGTTCGTCTGAGCTTTCTGGCGGGATAGCTCTCGGCCATCGGTAGCGCTGAACAGCGTTAACGTCGTACTCCATGTCCGCGCACCATTCCGGCCGCCACCCGCTGCACACCCACCACCCGCTTGAGCGACGAACGCTACTGCGGGGACTCGCCGCCCTCGGAGGGGTGGTCGCGGCCGGAGGCTCGTCGGCGTTGCTGGCCGCGTGCTCTGGAGGGACCAACCGTGGCGGTGACGGTGCCGCCGGACGCGGCGCAACCACTGCGCTCCCCACCGCACCCTCCGGAACGGTGCCGCTGATGGACGACACCTATGACCCCGCTCGCCCCTACTGGCTCCAGGGGAACTTCGCCCCGGTCACCACAGAGATCGAGGTCTTCGATCTACCGGTGAGCGGTGCGCTGCCTCCCGAGCTCAGCGGGCTGTATGTGAGGAACGGCTCGAACCCGGTCACCGGCGAGTCGCCCCACTGGTTCCTCGGCGATGGCATGGTCCACGGGATCCGTCTGGAGCGGGGCAAGGCCCGCTGGTACCGGAACCGCTACGTCCGTACCCCGCTGTACGAACGGGGCGCGGGCCTGCTCTCCGGTGGCCCACCGGGCAAGGCCGCCAACCAGAGCAACGTCAGCGTGATCCGCCACGCCGGCCGGCTTCTCACGCTTGGCGAGATCGGGTTCCCCTTCGAGCTGTCCACCGACGATCTCTCCACGGTCGGTGCCTATGACTACGCGGGACGCTTGACCACCGCGATGACCGCGCATCCGAAGATCGATCCCGCCACCGGGAAGCTGCACTTCTTCGGCTACGGGTTCATGCCGCCGTACCTGACCTATCACGTTGCCGCGGCGGACGGAACGCTCGAGCGCAGCGACGAGATCGCGGTGGCTGGCCCGACGATGATGCACGACTTCGCGATCACCGACCGTGACGCCGTGTTCTGGGAGCTGCCGGTCGTCTTCGACCTGCAGGCGGCCATCCGAAGCGTCCAGGGGGACGGCGGCGCATTCCCCTTCCGATGGGATCCCGGCTACGGCGCCCGGATCGGCGTCATGCCGCTTGACGGCCCGGCATCGGCGATCCGCTGGGTCGAGATCGAACCCTGCTTCGTGTTCCACGGGGCCAACGCCTACCGCGACGGTGACACCGTGGTGGTCGACGTCTGCCGGCTGTCCTCGGCGTTCGATACCGGCGGTGACTTCGGCGAGAGCTCGGTGCGCCGCTGGAAGATCGACACCGCAGGCGCGGCGCTGTCGTTCCGGGAGGAGCAGCTGAGTGACGTGCAGATGGATCTTCCGGCGATCGACCGGCGGCGCGTCGGCCTCCGGCACCGCACGGCCTGGTACGTCACCATCGATGAGCGCGGGCCGGCGCCGTTCGAGTTCAGCGGGATCCTCGGGCTCGACAGCGTAAACGGACGAGTCGACCGGTGGGAACCAGGACCGGGCTACCGCGCCGGCGAGGTCGTCTTCGCCCCGGCCGGAGGATCCGACGACGAAGGGTGGCTCTTGCTGTTCGCGTACGACAAGGCACGCGGTGCCAGTGACTTCGTGGTGCTCGACGCCGGTGATGTGGCCGCCGGTCCCGTTGCCCGCGTCGAGCTACCGGTTCGGGTGCCGTACGGCTTCCACGGGTGGTGGGTGCCCGACAGCTGACCGCGAGGGGAGTGCGGCCGGGCGCGCGGGCGCATCGCCACGTCACCACGCGGGGTTCTTGCGCAACAGGTCGTGCAGCTTGCGCGGCGGTAGCGCGCCAGCGAAGTAGTAGCCCTGCGCCCGGTCACAGCCGAGCTGGCGCAGCTGCGAGAGCTGGGTGGCGTTCTCCACGCCTTCGGCGACCAGATCGAGGCCGAGGGTGTGCCCGAGGTTGACGATGGCGCCGACGATCGCGGCCGCCTGCTCGTCGCGCCCCAGTCGCTGCACGAAGCTCCGGTCGATCTTGAGGGAGTCGACCGGGAACTGGCTGAGATGGCTGAACGACGAGTAGCCGGTACCGAAGTCGTCGATCGCGATCCGGACCCCGAGGATCTTCAGGTGCTCGATGAGCTCTCTGGTGACCTCGATGTCGCGAACGAGGACGCTCTCGGTGACCTCGACGTGGACCTGGCGAGGGTCGATCGGGGTCGCGGCGAGCACGTTGGCGATGTCATCGGTCAGGGTGCGTTCGGAGAGTTGCCGGGCCGAGAGGTTGATGTGGACGTCGAGGTGCCGATGCTCGGGATGGAAGTCGGCCCAGCGGGCTACTTCGCAGCAGGCGGCGTCGAAGATCCACTGCGCGAGCGGCACGATGAGGCCGGCCTGTTCTGGGACAGCGATGAAGGTGTTGGGATAGAGCAGGCCCCGGGCGGGGTGCTTCCAGCGGACGAGTGCCTCGACGCCACTGATTCGACCGGTGCGCAGATCGACGATCGGCTGGTAGTGCACCTGGAGCTGGCGGCGCGCCACGGCTCGTCGAAGCGCCGTCTCCAGTTGGTGTCGTTCGACAGCACGGGTGTGCATCCCGCTGTCAAACACCTCGATGCGACCACGTCCCCGCTCCTTGGCCTGGTACATCGCCGCATCGGCATCCCTCACCACCTCCTCGGGATCGACGTCGGCGCCGTCGGTGACCGCGATACCGATGCTGACGTTGACGAACGTCTCGCCCTGGTCGATGCTGAAGGGCTCGGAGAGGGCCTTCTGGATGTCACCGGCGATCGCCTCGGCCTCGTCGCTGTCCCGGAGGTCTTCGCAGAGCACGACGAACTCGTCGCCGCCGAATCGGGCGAGAGAGTCGCCCGGACGCAGCCCGCTCCGGATCCGGTGGGCGACACCGATCAGCAGCTGGTCGCCGAAGCCGTGGCCCTGGCTGTCGTTGATCAGCTTGAAGTTGTCGACGTCGATGAACAGGACGGCGGCGGCGGTGCCGTTGCGGCGGCTGCGCGCCAATGCGACCTCGAGCCGGTCGAAGAACAGCAGGCGGTTGGGGAGCTCGGTCAACGAGTCGTGTGTCGCCTGGTACTCCAGGCGCTCTTCGCTGTCGCGCAACGCTCGTTGTGCCAGCACCCGTTCGGTCGTGTCGCGGATGTTGACGACGATGCCGTTGACGGCCGGTTCGTCGAGGCAGTTCGTGAACACCGCTTCGTACCAGCGCCAGCTTCCGTCGGAATGCTGCATCCTTCCCTCGACCCGAACCGATCCCTTGACCGTCCCGGCCATCTTGCGGAACTGGCGAGCGACCTCCCGGCGATCCTCGGGGTGGATGTAGTCGGCCATGGCGCGGCCGATCATCGATCCCTCCTCCCAACCCCAGAGTCGCTCGGCCGACGGGCTCGTCCAGGTGACGACCCCGTCGACGTCGGAGATGAGGATCGCGCCGTCCGCGTTGCGCAGCAGAGCCGACAGCCGCTCCTCGCTGGCCCGCAGCGCAGCCTCGGCCTGGCGCCGATCGTGGATGTCCCGGAAGCTGTTGACGATGGCCTGCACGTGCGGGTGATCGAGCAGGTTCACGCTCGTGCACTCGACCCACCGGTAGCCGCCGTGCTGGCACTTGATGCGAAACTCCATCTGCGTCTGGTCGCCGGGTTGGCGCAACAGTCCGCGGGCGTCCTCCACCGCCCGGTCGCGGTCCTCCGGATGCACGAACTCGAAGCCGTCCCGACCGATGAGGTCTTCGGGTTCCCAGCCGAACAGGCGCCGGATCGCGGGCGTGGCGTAGGAGATCACGTTCCGGTGATCGGAGAGCACGATCGCGTCGTAGCTGTGTTGGACCACGGCTCGGAACCGCTCCTCGCTGGCCCGCAGTGCGGCCTGTGCCTCCCTGCGGTCATGGATGTCGCGCAGCGTGGCTGAGATCGCGCCGATGGCCGGATCCGCTCGCCGATCCTCGAGCAGGATCTCGAACCACCGGTGGGAGCCGTCGGCGAGGCGAAGCCGGCACTCCACCGGTGGTGGGGGAGCGGTCATCGCCGAGCTCAACTCGGCGAGCGCGCCAGCGAGGAGTGCCCGGTCTTCCTGGTGGACCAGCGCCGTGACGTCGATCGATTCCAGGTCCGCTGGCGGGTAGCCGAGCGCCCAGCGGACGGCGGGATCCACACCGCAGGTCGTACCTCGGGCATCGAGCAGCAGGACGACCTCATTCGCCAACCGCGGGAGCTCGACGACCGGTCCGCCGTCGAGCCTCGCGATGGAGATGGGATCGCCCATCTGTCGTCTCCCTGGACTGGCGAACAGCAGGTGCCTGGCTTGCCATCCAGGGTACGCGTCGGTCCCATGGAGTGCAGTGGGCGCTGATTTGTGGAATCGTGGTGCCGTGGATGAGGACGAGGGCGGAGCCGATCTGTCGACCTCAGACGAGTGGCCGTTCGAGCTCGACGCCGGGGTCATCGGAGTGCTGCTGCGGGACGCGTTCTTGCAGCGACCCGCCGAAGATGTCGCCAATCGACACCTTGCGGCGATGACCGCGGCGCTGGAGGCGAGGGCTCTCGCCGCCTCCCGTCGCCGGCGCCGCTGGGCCGTGGGTGCTGGCGTCGGGGCAGGTGTGCTGGCTGGCACGACCGGCCTGGCGGCTGCCGGTGTCCTTCCCGCTCCGCTGCAGAACGCGGTCGCCGATCTGGTCGCACCCCTGGGCATCCACCTGCCGACGTCGGAGCCCGCTCCTGCAGGCACACCCGGCAGCGGACCGTCGATCGATCCCCGCGGTACGGTCGACCGCGACGGTGAACCGGCCGTGCCGGATCCGGACGGGGATCACCGCAGCGGACCGCCGACGGCAGCAGGGGATGACCCGACCGGTCCCGCTCACGTCCCCGGCACCGGAGTGCCCGGCCAAGGCCAGGGCCAAGGCCAGGGACAAGGCCAGGGACAAGGCCAGGGCCAAGGCCAGGGCCAAGGCCAGGGACAAGGCCAGGGCCAAGGCCAGGGCCAAGGCCAGGGCCAAGGCCGGAGTGGTTCCGGCGTCCCGCCGAAAGGCACCGGCAGGTAGCTCGCTCCGCCGGGGCCCGCCGCAGCAGCTTCGGCCACGGTGTGGGAGACTGTGCTCCCGCTACTGCAGGTCGACTTGGGAGGCGAGACCATGGTGACGGCGCTGTCGAGCAACGGCCGTCCGGGGCGGCGCCCTGGCGTCGTGATGACCGGGATCGCCATCGGGTTGGTGGTGGCAGTGCTGGGAACCGCTTGCGGCAAGTCCGAGCCGTCGACCCCGCAAGACGCCGCGCCGCAAACCAGCGACGGCCCACCCCAACCGGGAGGCAAGCTCACCGTCGCCATCGCGGGGGAGGCCGACGGCTACCTGCCCCACGTGAACCGGTGGACGTCATCCACCCTGTTCCAGGCCCGCACGATCTTCGATCCACTCGCCGCGTTCGATGAGGACGGCAACTCGCTGCCATACCTCGCCGAGTCGTTCACGCCCAACGCGGACTACACGAAGTGGAGGATCACGGCACGTCCCGGCGTCACGTTCCACAACGGCGAGAAGCTCGACGGTGAGGCGCTGCTGCTGCACTTCACCAAGATGAGGGAGAGCTTGGTCACGGGGTCAGTGTTCCGAATGGTCACCGACGTCAGCGTGACCGATCCGCTGAGCGTCACGCTGACGATGTCCGTCCCGTGGACCCATTTCCCGGTCGTGCTCGCCAGCCAGACCGGCTTCGTCGCCGCGCCCGCCCAGGTGAACGCCCACGACTCGGTGCACGCCATCGGGACCGGCCCGTTCAAGCTCAAGTCGTGGAACCCCGGCACACCGTTCGTCGCGACGAAGTACGACGGTTACTGGCGCAAAGACGCGAACGGCAACAGCCTGCCGTACCTCGACGAGGTCGAGTTCCACCCCGTCCCTGATCCGCAGACCCGCAACTCCGGTTTGCAGGCGGGGACCTACGACATGATCCAGACGGAGAGCTCGGACCAGGTCCGCGAGCTCACCGAGCTGGCCAAGACCGACCCGAACGGAGCGGTGCGGGTCCTGGCCGACGCCTCCGAGGGGGCCGAAGCCCACGTGATGTTCAACAACCAGACCGGGCCGTTCACCGACCGGAACCTCCGGCTCGCGGCGGCGGTCGCGATCGACCGGCAAGCACTGGTCGACAAGTTGTTCCACGGCCAGTACGTCGTGGCCAACGGACCGTTCACCAAGGACTCGCCATGGGGCGAGGCCGCCGACTACCCGGCCTACGACCCCCAGGAAGCTCGGCGCCTCATCGAAGCCTGGAGCGCCCAGCACGGTGGCGCCAAGCCGGCGGTGAAGCTCACCGTGCTCGGCAGCTCGGACTTCCTGCGGCTCGCCCAGGAGATCGTCAACCAATGGAAAGAGGTCGGGTTCCAAGCCGACGTCGTGTCGGTCGCCGAGTCGGCGGGCACGGTCATGCTGGTCACCGGAGGGTTCGAGGCGGTCCTGTTCAACTTCTACGACCGCCCCGATCCCGACGCGCTCTACCACTACTGGATCAGCGCGAGCATCGCGGAACCCAACGCCATCGGGCTCAACTTCGCCCGCTACCGCAGCGACGTGGTGGACGAGGCGCTCAACGCGGGCCGTCAGTCCGCCGACGACGCGGAGCGGGTGAAGCACTACAAGAGGGTCTGGGACGACTTCGCCGAGAACGTCCCCGTGATCTGGCTGTATCACCTCCAGTGGGTCATCGGTTACCGCAGCAACCTGCGCGGCGTGGGCGACCTGCACTTCCCGGCCGGTCCGAACCAGGACAGGAAGGTTGAACCGGTCACGTGGGGGAACCTGTTCGTTACCGGCGTCTGGAAGAGGCGCTGAACCCTTCCCGGCGTTGTCACCCGACGGGTGCGCGGGCCGGTGTGCCGGACAGTGTACGTACAGCGCCCATAATCCTCGTTATGTAAAGTTCTCGCGCAGCGGAACCTGACCCGACACCGTCGGGAAGGCCGTGGCACGTCGGTCAACCTGCGGCCCCGTCCCGCGGGACCGCTTCCAGGCCGGTCGTTCGCGGCTCGATCCACAGCTCGGCCACCGGGCGGGCGTTCTCGAGCAGCCACGCCAGCGCCTCTTCGATGTCGGCGGCTTCGGCGGATCCGGCCAGATCGCGCTCGACGTCTTCGATCGCGGCCTGCAAGCAGTACAGCC
>FWPU01009310.1_pt1 | contig 15633 bp, 13 predicted proteins | sample 2228361 | NCBI WGS metagenome assembly FWPU01 (sample SAMEA103939777, study PRJEB20133) | metagenome
TTCTGGTATCTTCTTGAAATCATGGAAGGAAAAGATTACTGCCCTCTTCCTCTTTCGCGCAACAGATATAACCTTCCCTCTGATTTCCTTCGCCTCAAATTCTATATCAATAGCATCCACAAAGGGAATAAGTTCCAAAAAATATTCCATTCTATTTTTTTCCCCATCCAATCCGTACTTTCTCTCCCAGACATCCTTCCTGATTGTACATATAACAGGAAGATGAGATTTTTTTATTGCCTTTATTATCTTAATTATCTCTTCCATGGATTTATTCTGGATCTTATCAACTCGGAGTTCTACTATATCAGCGCCTCTTTGTTTAATCTTCAGAATTTCTCCTGGAGATAACTTCTCCGCCACAACTGCAACTACCCCGGGCACACCGGTAAGTTCTACAGAACCAATTCGTATCTTCTTCATTCAACCCATCGCCTTCTTCAGGGTTTTTACAAAATCGCTGATTTTTACAAGTGTCTCCCTTTTCCCCTCTTTCTCAAGAATTATCTTTATGATTGCACTTCCCACAACTACTCCATCAGCAAATTTTGAAAGCATCTTTGCCTGTTCTGGCATTGAGACACCAAAACCAACACAGACAGGTAATTCTGTCAATCTTTTAATTCTTCTCACATTTTCCTCTATTCCATCAGGGAGCACCTTCCTGCTGCCTGTAACCCCTGTCAAGGAAACATAATAAAGAAAGCCCCTGGCACATTCTGAAATTACTCTCATTCTTCCCTCTGTGCTCGTCGGCGCCACAAGGAAAATAGTTGCAATGTCCTGTCTCCGGGCATATTTTATGAGATTATCTGCAGATTCTCTGCCTCCTCAGGAGGGAGGTCTGGCACGATTAAACCATCCACTCCACTTTTTACTGCATCTTCTGTAAATTTTTCAATCCCATAGGCGAAAAAAGGATTATAGTACCCCATAAGCACAACCGGTATATCAGTTCCCTTTCTCATGTTTTTCACTAACTCCAGAACATTCTTTAAACTTACTCCGTTTTTGAGGGCCCCTTCAGATGCCCTCTGAATTGTTGGACCATCAGCAATCGGGTCAGAGAATGGAACTCCAAGTTCAATTATGTCTGCTCCTGATTCTTCAAGTATTTCCATAAGGTCCTGAGTATATTTGAGCGAAGGAAAGCCGGCTGTGACATATGTTATAAGTGCTCGCTGATTCTTCTTCTTTAATTCTCTAAATCTGTTTTCTACCCTATTCATCGCTTAATCCAAGAGCCTGAGAAGCCACGTTCACATCTTTATCCCCTCTGCCAGAGAGATTGAGGACAACGATTTTATTTTTGAATCTTCTTGAAATCTTTTTTAAACCCGCAATAGCATGGGCACTTTCAAGGGCTGGAATTATTCCCTCATATTCAGATAGTATTTTAAATCCCTCCAGCGCCTCCTCATCAGTGACGCTCATCACATCAACTCTGCCGCTCTCCTTTAAAAAACTCAATTCTGGACCCACCCCAGGATAATCAAGCCCCGCAGAAATGGAATGGGCTGGATAAATCTGACCATCCTCTGTCTGGAGAACATAACTCATGCTCCCATGGAGCACGCCTGGCTTCCCAGCGGTCAGTGAAGCACCGTGTTTTCCTGAATTTAGACCCATTCCCCCTGCTTCAACCCCGATCATCTTAACCTTTTTCTCCTTCAGGAATGGATAAAAAAGCCCCATGGCATTGCTGCCTCCGCCAACACAGGCAATTAGAAGGTCCGGAAGTCCTCCAGAAATCTTTTTGATCTGGGACATTACTTCCTTACCAATTACTGATTGAAAATCCCTAACTATCATTGGGTATGGATGCGGTCCTGCTACAGAACCAATAATATAATGCGTATTCTTTACATTTGTCACCCAGTCTCTGATTGCCTCGTTCATGGCGTCCTTTAATGTGCATGTCCCGGCACTTACAGGGACAACTTTTGCCCCTAATAATCTCATACGTATTACATTTAATAACTGCCTATTTATATCTTCTGTTCCCATATAAATTATACATTCTAAACCAAAAAGCGCTGAGGCAGTGGCAGTAGCAACGCCGTGCTGTCCTGCTCCTGTCTCCGCTATAATACGCCTCTTCCCCATCATTTTTGCAAGTAATGCCTGTCCGATTGTATTATTTATTTTATGTGCACCGGTATGGCAGAGGTCCTCTCGTTTTAAATAAAGTCGCAATCCAAAGAATTCAGAAAGTCTCTCGGCAAAATATAATGGCGTTGGCCTACCGGCATAATCCTTGAAATAATATTTAAGTGCCCGATTAAACCCTGGGTCTTTTTTTATTTCCCTGTATTTCCTATCCAGTTCCTCCAGCGCAGGCATAAGTGTCTCTGGAACATATCTGCCCCCAAATTTACCAAAATGCCCAAGATGGTCAGGTAATTGCATAACTTTTTTAATTTTAACAGTCCTCTGTTTTTTTTCAAGAGTTAGATGGCATTTTTAATTATTTCAATTTATTTGACATTTCTTTTAAAATTGTTATTATTAAAAATAATATGCATAAACTGGTTATCGTAATAAATGGGATATTGCTATTTTTATCTATTTCATGCTCTGAAAAGAGAGCTCCGGTTGTGCAGGAACAGCCCGTCATACCGCCACCACAGGTTACGCCTGTCCCATCTAAGGAGTTAACCCTCAGTTTATCTCCTGAAAAGCTCAGAACAGCAGAACAGGGTTATCCAGTAGGTCCCTGGGACACACTCCAGATTACTGTATGGAACCATCCGGACCTGACAAAACAGACCATTGTACGTAAGGATGGGACCATTTACATGCCACTGATCGGTGATGTGCATGTGGAAGGGCTTTCAATCCAGGAGGTTCAGAAACTTCTTACAGAGAAATTATCGTATTATATAAAAAATCCAATGGTTGATGTTGAGATTAAGGAGTTCCGCAGTAGGCGGGTTTACTTTTTAGGATCTGTAAACAAACCTGGCGTTTACAGTTTAATAGAAGAGACGAATATTCTTGAAGCCCTCTCCCTTGCTGGCGGACCTACAATGGATGGGAACCTTGCCGGAACATTTCTCATAAGGAGTAACAAGGTATATCCTCTTAATCTCTTCAATATCGTAAAATACGGGGACCTTACACAGAATGTAATACTTCTTGATAAGGATATAATCTATGTCCCGAGTAGTAAGGATATGAAGATATTTGTCCTGGGAGAAGTACGTTCGCCAGGTGCCATCCCATTTCAGAACGAGCTCTCCGTAGTTGACGCAATTGCACAGGCAGGCGGCACACTCCATTCTGCCAAGATAGGCAAAGTAAAAATTATCCGGGGAAATCTTTCAAATCCAACGCTTATAAATGCTGATGTTGACAGCATAATTGACGGTGATTTATCATATAAGAACTATATGCTTATGCCCGGAGACATAGTGTATGTTCCGAAGACCATAATAGCAAGCTGGAACCAGATTATTGAGGACATAAAACCAACCCTTGAGACACTAATCCTCAGCCCACTTCAGGCGACTCTACAGGTCCTAATCTACCAGCAGGCAATAGAGGCAACAAAGAATAGATAGAATATGGAACAACTGGGAGACAGGCAGGAAATACGTTTAACTGATTATTTATTAATACTCTTCAGGAGAAGGTATTTGATTCTTCTCAGTTTTTCTATTGTCTTTATTTTTACTGCACTAAAAACGTTAATTACAAAACCCGTCTATGAATCAATCGCAACTCTGCAATTAGAGGAGCGAACCAGGGAAAGCGAGTTGCTTTCAGAACTTGTTATAATGAGTAGATGGAATCCTGTAAATACCGAAATGGAAATCTTAAAGAGCAGGAGTGTAGCTGAAGAGGTCGTAAGAGAGATGGGGCTTCACAGGGAAATAATTAACGAGAATAAAAATCTTACATTAAATATTGAGAACTTCAGCACAGAATTAATTAATGCTGATAGGATTTTCACGATAAAATTCATTGATAATTATGGCAGTTTTTCTGTGCTTGACGGAGTGACACCGGAGGTGGGCAAAGGAGTTGTTGGCAGACCATTTACCTCAAAGGCTTTGAGTTTTAACATTACTTCAACCAATGCAAAAGAGGGCGATAACTTTAAAATTAAGGTGAAGGCATTTAATAAAATAGTAAAGGGTATTATAAATAATATAAAAGTAAAAGATGTTGGAGAACAGACAAACATTATGGCAGTGACATTCCGCTATGATAACCCTGAGAAAACGAGAGAAATATTGAATAAAATCATTGAGGTTTACCTGAGGAAAAATATTGAGAGAAAAAGCCAGAATATATCTCAGACACTTGAGTTTATCACAACACAACTTGAAGTGGTCCGGCAGGAACTAGAACGATCAGAAATTGCCCTTGACAGATACAAAACAGAACATGGCTATGTTGAACTCAGCGCAAGCACTACAAACCTGATTGATAAATTATCAGAATTTGAAAAGGCGCGGGCTGAATTATCTATCAAGAAAAAGCAGATTGAACCCCTCTATAATTTACTTAAAGGTGATAATAATTCTTCTAACTATATCTTGCCGACAATTGTAACAGAGGACCCTATCGTCTCAGAGATGGTGAAAAACCTCGCACAACTTGAGGTTCAGCGGAGAGCCCTACTTAATGAATATACAGAGCAGCATCCGCAGGTTATTACAATTTCAACACAGATAAACGAGTTGAAAAAGAAGATTCTTGATACCCTTGAAAATACCCTTGATACAATAAACAAGCAGGATAAAAGTTTAGCATCAATTATTAAAAGATATGAAGGCAATCTGAAGGAGATTCCTCAGGCAGAGAGGGAACTTGCAGGCCTACTACGTTCTGCAAGGGTTAATGAAGAGATTTATACATTCCTTCTTAAAAAGCATGAGGAGGCAAAAATATCCAGGGCTGCAACTGTAAGTAATGTAAGGGTGATTGATCAACCATCGTTGCCTGAGCTTCCCGTTGAGCCAAAGAAAAAGAGAAATCTGATGATTGGATTTCTTGTAGGCATTCTCTTTGGTATCACCCTCGGGTTCATTGCTGAATTTCTTGATGACTCAATAAAATCAGTTGAGGAGGTTGAAAGGAAATTAAAATTTACAATCTACGGCTCAATTCCACATTTTCCGGAACAACTCGCTGATATAAGTTTAGATTCGACCAGGGAAGGCAGAAAGCACAGACAAATAAGTTTATTTACTCAATTAGACCCCAGGTCAAGCGTTGCTGAAGCGTACAGGTCCTTGAGGACAAACATACAGTTTGCTGAACTCGAAAAACCTTTAAAAACAGTACTTATTACCAGCACCGGTCCTGCTGAGGGAAAGAGCACGACTGCGGTTAACCTCGCAATCTCCATCGCACAGACAGGGTTCAAAACCCTACTCATTGACTGCGACCTCAGAAAACCATCAGTGCACCGCCACTTCAATGTCCCTCAGGAGCCGGGCATTTCAAATTATCTATTTGGCAAGGCGCCCTTAGAGAATGTCACGCTCTCAACAGAGTATGAAAATCTGAGTATAATTACAAGTGGTTCAATTCCACCGAATCCGGCTGAACTCTTAAGCACGGTCAAGATTGTTAATTTTTTTACCGATCTTAAGGAAAAGTTTGATTTTATAATAATTGATAGCCCACCAATCCTTGCTGTTACTGATGCTGTTATCCTTTCCTCTCGAGTGGATGCTGTCTTTCTTGTGATCCAGGCAGGCAGAGCAACTATTGATGGAGTGACAAGGGCATACATTGCACTAAAGAATGTGAACGCACCTCTTAAGGGTGCAATCGTCAATGACCTGAAGGCAGAAAGTTTTCTCAGGTATGGATACTACAGGTATTATTACAGATATCCATATTATTACTATTACTATACATATTCTAAACCGTACGGTGATGCGAAAAAACCATCAATGGTAGAAAAGATTAAAAATTTTATAATGCCCTATATCAAGAATGATTGACATCCATTCACACCTGCTATTCGGTCTTGATGAGGGGGCAAAGGACATTCAGGATACTTTAGAAATATGTCGCTATCTGGCAGGGAACGGCTTTGATACAGTTGTTGCCACGCCCCATATAATTCCGGGGCTTTACAATAACACCCCGGAAAAGATATTAACATGCCTGGAGGAAGTAACTACAACTTTAGAGCGAGAGAATATAAACCTAAAACTACTCCCTGGTGCTGAATATTATCTCGACTATGTATTTTACAAAAATCTCTCAAAACCGGATATCTTAATAACATTAAATAATAATGGCAAATATATTCTTGTTGAATTTCCATTAGCAGGGATTCCAAATATTGCCAAAGAAATTGCTTTCAAAATCAAGGTTAATGGATTAAACCCTGTCCTTGCACACCCGGAAAGGTACGCAACAATAATTGAAACACCAGAAAAGGCAACGGAATTACATGCAATGGGCTTTATACTCCAGATGAATCTCGGAAGTTTAAATGGCGGATACGGCTCAGTAGTAAAAAAGACAGCAGAAAAACTATTGTCCGAAAACATTATATATTGTGTGGCTCTTGATATTCACAATATTGAACAGGCAAAGGCATGCATTGAAAAGGGAATCCCTGCATTAAGAAGCATCGCTGGAGAAGAGGGGGTCAGGGCACTCCTCGTTGACCATCCTGCAAATCTAATCAATAAATAGGGGATTCTGGTTATATTCCAAAATCTCTCTTTGTATAAACCGAAATTACCTTATATCCTCTCTCCTCAATTCTTTCTCTTCCACCTTCCTCTCTGTCAACCAGTGCAATCACGAGGACAACTTTAAGATCATTTTTCTCTGCAATTTCTGCTGCCTGAAGAAGGGACCCTCCGGTTGTAATTACATCCTCCACAATTGCAACCCTCGCACAGGGCTTAAGATTGCCAGAGCCCTCAATCCATTTCCCTGTTCCATGGGATTTTAATTCCTTCCTGATTACAAAGGCAGGCACAGGATTTCCCTCAATCTGGCTTATTATTGATACCGCTGATGCAATTGGTATCGCGCCAACAGGAACAGCGCCAATCCCCTCAATCCCCTCCTTCACTTCCTGTAAAATATTATAAATAACCCTGCCAACAAGATAACCCCCTTCAGGATGTAATGTCACCTCCCTGCAGTCAATATAAAAATCGCTCTCCATGCCAGAAGCAAGCACTACCCTTTTTTTCTGGTATGCCTTTGTTTTTAATAACTCAAGCAGTTTTTCTCTTTCTTTTTCCATTTTGCTTTTTAAACAAGTCAAGTTGTGGTGCCTGGAGAATTACCGGTATCTCTACAGGGTATTCCCCGCTGAAGCATGCATGACAGAAATTCTGACTATCTTCGCCAAGAACGGACATCATGCCTTTGTGACTGAGGTAACCAAGGGTCTTTGCAGTAACAAATTTTGCAATATTCTGAATACTCTGGGATGAGGCAATTAATTCCTCCCGTGTGGGCGTATCTATTCCATAATAACATGGGTGCGTGGTAGGCGGTGAACTAATTCTGAGATGAACCTCCTTTGCCCCTGCCTGTTTTACCATTTTCACTATCTTTCTGCTCGTTGTTCCCCTTACTATTGAACCCTTACTATTGAATCATCTATCAATACAACCCTGTTCCCCTTGAGAATATCCCTCACTGGATTTAACTTAATCTTAACTCCAAAGTGCCTTATTGACTGGAGAGGTTCAATAAAGGTTCTGCCTACATAATGATTTCTGATCAACCCCATCTCAAATGGTATCCCTGATTGCTGAGAAAAACCAATTGCTGCCGGCACTCCGGAATCAGGAACTGGCACAACAATATCCGCTTCAACCGGCTGTTCTCTTGCCAGCATTTTCCCTAATTCCTTTCGGATGTTATAGACGCACTTTCCAAAGACATAACTATCCGGCCTTGCAAAATATATATATTCAAAAATACAATGGGACAATCTCCTTTTTTCAAATGGCTTTATTGACTGTAATCTGTCCTCAGAAACTACAATGATTTCTCCGGGCTCAACCTCACGCTCATATCTCGCACCAATCAGGTCAAAGGCACATGTCTCAGAGGCAAAGACAATACCATTATTAAGTTTACCGAGAACAAGGGGTCTGAACCCGTTTGGATCCCTTGCTGCAATAAGAAATGATTCTGTAAGAATTAATAACGAATATGCTCCACGGACCCGTTTGAGAGCAGAAATCAGTCGTTCAACGAGGGTTGGAAGTTTGCAGGTGGCAATAAGGTGAATAATAACTTCTGTATCCATTGTTGACTGGAAAATTGAGCCATTGTTCTCCAGTTCCTCCCTGAGGAGTAATGCGTTTACAATGTTACCATTATGGGCAATTGCAATACCGCCCTTGGCATAATCAACAACAAAGGGCTGGGCATTCCTTAGGGTGCTTGAACCTGTAGTGGAATACCTGACATGACCAATGGCACTCCTGCCCGGAAGTGTCTTCAAAACCTCTGAATTGAATATGTCATACACAAGTCCCATGCTTCTATAGGAGTGGAGCATCTTCGTATCAGAAGAAACAATCCCGGCGCTTTCCTGCCCCCGGTGTTGAAGGGCATAAAGTCCGAGATAGGTGAGCCGGGCTGCCTCCTCATGTCCGGAAACACCGAATATTCCACAGTTATCGTTAAAACCCTTTTGCATCTAATCTCTCCCTTAATCCATTTTCCCACGTTTGCCTTATTTCTGCAAGAGAACAATCTAAAAGGTCATTGATAATAAGATTATCTCCTCCTGTCTTCCCAATTACAGAGAATGGCACATTGTATCTCCTGGCGAGATTATCTAATACATTTAGATTTTCTTCGGGGAAGGAAAGGACAATTCGCGATTGCGATTCACCAAAAAGTAGTATGTCTATTCTTATAGCATCCTTAAGTTCAATTCTCGCACCCACCTTATTGCCAATACATGATTCTGCTATTGCAACAGCAATTCCTCCTTCTGAACAATCATGGGCAGAGTTTAGAAATCCCTGTCGTATAGCTTCCCTCACGAAGAGATGCACGTTTTTTTCAAGTTCAAAATCTATTGCAGGAGGAGGACCAAAAATTTTGTTGTGAATCATAGAAAGATACTCACTTCCCCCGATTTCTAATCTGTTTACTCCTGCGAGAGCGATTAAATCGCCCTCTCTAATAAACCATGGCTTAATAACCTTTGAGACATCCTCAATAACCCCGACCATACCTATTGTTGGTGTAGGGAAAATCGGTATGCCCTTCGTCTCATTATAAAAACTTACATTGCCACTGACGACAGGAATATTAAATTCAAGACATGCTCTCCTTATTCCTTCAATACATTTTGCAAATTGCCATAAAACCTCAGGATCATCGGGACTGCCAAAATTTAGACAATCCGTTATCCCTGCTGGCTCAGCTCCAACGCAGGATAGATTTCGCGCTGTTTCAGCCACAGCGATTGATGCACCAATCTCTGGATCCAGATAGCAATATCTGCTGTTGACATCCACTGTTGCTGCGATTGCCCTGTTGCTTCCCTTTATTCTGAGAACAGCTGCGTCAGATCCGGGCGTTAGTACTGTATTTGTCTGTACCGTATAGTCATACTGATGGTAAATCCAGCTCTTATCCGCAATGGTAGGAGAGGATAATAGTTTAAGAAATACACCCTTTATGTCTTCAGGTATATTTATTGAATTAATATCATTAGAATTGATTTTTTTGTAATATCCTGGTTCTTTAACTGGCTTTTTCAATGGCTCATAATCAGCAACTGATGATACAGGAATTTCTGCCACCACACTTCCCTTTTCCCTGACCACCAGTTTTTTTGAATCAGTAATCTTTCCTATTATGGCTGAATTCAACCCCCACTTCTTAAAGATATCCATAACCTGCCTCTCTTTTCCCTTTTCTACAACCATGAGCATCCTTTCTTGAGATTCTGAGAGCATGACCTCATAGGGCGTCATTCCCTCTTCCCTTTTAGGCACAGCATCAATGTTAAGTTCTATTCCAGTCCCTCCACGATGGGCCATTTCCACAGAGGAACTTGTCAATCCTGCAGCCCCCATATCCTGAATCGCAACGATTCCGTCTGATTCCATCGCTTCCAGGCATGCCTCCACAAGAAGTTTTTCCGTAAATGGGTCACCCACCTGCACTGTTGGCCGGCGCTCTTCCCCGCCGGAGCCGAATCCCTCTGATGCCATTGTTGCTCCATGAATCCCATCCCTGCCTGTCTTTGAGCCAACATAAAGTACATAATTATCCTTGCCTTTTGCTCTTGCTTGGAAGATTCTATTCTTCTTCACTATTCCGATGCACATTACATTAACAAGGATATTTCTGTCGTAACATTTATCAAAATACACATCCCCTCCAACAGTTGGAATTCCCATGCAATTTCCATAAAATGAAATGCCACTCACAACTCCATCTATAAGGTAACGGGTTCTCGGCTCATCAATGGAACCAAATCTTAAAGAATCAAGGAGGGCAACCGGTCTGGCACCCATTGTGAATATATCGCGTATGATTCCACCAACTCCGGTTGCTGCACCCTGGAAGGGCTCAATAAAAGACGGATGGTTATGGCTTTCCATCTTAAAGACAACTGCCAGTCCATCGCCAATATCAATAATGCCTGCATTCTCTCCCGGTCCCTGAAGTACCCGCTCTCCCTTTGTCGGAAGATTTTTAAGAAATATCCGTGAACTCTTGTAACTACAGTGTTCACTCCACATCACGGAAAAGATGCCGAGTTCAGTTATATTCGGCTCTCTGCCGAGGGAGGCACAAATCCTTGAATATTCCTCTACTGTTAAACCGTGTTCCTTAATCAATTTTTTGGTCTTCCTGTTAAGTTTCATTTTCTAATTATTGATTCAAAAATCCTTCTGCCATCAGTGCTTCCGAGAATACCCTCTGCAGCCCTCTCTGGATGGGGCATCATACCAAGAATATTTCCCTCTTGATTCATAATGCCTGCAATATTTCCAATTGAACCATTTGGATTGCTCTCATCAGTAACATTTCCCTCAGCATCACAATATCTGAAGATGATAAGATCTTTTTCTATAAGTGTATTGACAACCTCTTCTGGCGCAAAATAATTTCCCTGAAAATGGGCAACGGGCATAGAGAGCACTTCATGATTATTATACATTTTTGTAAAAATTGTCTTATTATTTTCAACCCTTATATGGACTGTCTTGCAGATAAATTTCAATCCGCGGTTCCATACCATTGCTCCTGGAAGCAATCCTGACTCAAGAAGAATCTGAAATCCGTTACAGATTCCGATGACAATGCCACCGGACGATGCAAACCTCTTTATTGAGCGCATTATTGGAGAAAATCTCGCAATAGCACCTGCTCTCAAATAATCCCCATAGGAAAATCCCCCAGGAAGAATAACACAATCAATGTTATTTAATTTTGTTTCATTGTGCCACAATAATTCTCCATCAGTTCCGATGACATTTTTTACAACATGATAGCAATCCATGTCACAATTGGAACCCGGGAAAACAACTACCCCAATTTTCATTCTATTTTTCTATTTCTGTTCCTCTATTTTAAATTCGTAGTTTTCAATTACAGGATTTGCAAGGAGTTTTTTACACATCTTCTCAATATCCATTACGAGACGCTTTTTATTATTACCCTTAATTTTTAATTCTATTAGTTTACCCACCCTTACCTCAAGGACATTTTTAAATCCAAGTGCACTCAAGGCATCAGCAACTGCCTTGCCCTGGGGATCAAGCACTCCGTTCTTCAGCCGCACAAGAACTTTTACCTTCTTCTCCATGAATCATTCCTTAAAAACTCTATAAAATATCTTATCCACATTAGATAAATGGTGTTCTAACTCAAAACACCTTTCTATCTCTTCCTGTGTCAAGAACTTACTAACTTCTTTATCATTTTTTAATACCTCTATAAAATCAGCATTATCTTTTCTTGCCTTCATTGCATTTCTCTGCACAATGAGATACGCCTCTTCCCTGGTTAACCCCTTCTTTACAAGTTCAAGAAGAACCTTTTCTGAAAAGATAAGCCCCTTCGTGATTTTTAAATTCTTCATCATGTTCTCCGGATAAACCTCAAGACCTGATAGCATGGATGTTAATCGTGTTAACATAAAGTCAATAAGTATTGTCGCATCAGGTCCAATGACTCTTTCAACAGACGAATGGCTTATATCCCTTTCGTGCCAGAGAGCAACATTTTCAAGTGCAGAGAGGGCGTAGCCGCGGACAAGTCGCGCCAACCCGCAGAGGTTTTCGGAAAGAATTGGGTTACGCTTGTGTGGCATGGCTGAGGACCCCTTCTGACCCTTTGTAAATGGTTCTTCCGCTTCTAAAACTTCAGTCCTCTGAAGATGCCTGATCTCAAGGGCAATCTTCTCAATTGAAGATGCAATTATTGCGAGTGTAGTAAAAAACTGAGCATGCCTGTCACGCTGAACAATCTGATTTGATACCTGCTCTGCCTTCAATCCTAATTTTTCACACACATAACTTTCAACCTCTGGCAAAAGGTTTGAAAATGTCCCAACTGCACCAGAAATCTTGCCATAACTTATCGCTTCCTTTGCCAGTTTCATTCGTTCCAGATTGCGCTTCATCTCTTCATACCATATTGCAACCTTAAGTCCAAATGTTATTGGCTCCGCATGAACTCCGTGGGTCCTGCCAATCATCGGTGTATCTTTATATTTGCCGGCAAGTTTTTTTAACACAGTGAGTAAGTTCTCTATGTCCTCAATGATGAGATTTGCAGAAGAACTTAACTGTACCGCAAAGGAAGTATCAAGCACATCTGATGATGTCATTCCAAAATGTATATATCTTGATGATTCGCCGACATTATCAGATACTGCAGTTAAAAAAGCAATTACATCGTGTTTTACCGTCTCTTCAAGTTCTTCAATCTTTTTAACATCAAAACGGGCTCTTTCCTTTATATCACGCATTGCACTATCTGGAATAAAACCGAGTTTATTCCATGCTTCACAGGCAAGAATCTCTATCTTTAACCAGGTTTTAAATTTTTCTTCCGAAGACCATATTTTTGCCATCTCTTTTCTTGTGTAACGCTCTATCATATCAATTGTCCCCCTTCTTTTTCTGAAGGTCTTTCAACGCCTCTTTCCTTGAGAGGCGAATCTTGCCATCTTTGTCAATTTCAATAACCTTAACCGGAATCTGGTCACCAACTTTAATCACATCACTGACCTGCTTGATTCTGTTAAAATCAAGTTGTGAAATGTGAACAAGACCATCAACCCCTGGAAGCACTTCAACAAAAGCACCAAAATCCGCAATTCGCCGGACTTTACCGTTATATATTTTCCCAACCTCAACCTCTTTGATGGTCTCCTGAATAAGTTGAATTGCCTTTTCTGCATCATCAGAACTTGTAGCTGCTATTGCCACTTTACCTGAATCATCTATATCAATCTTAACCCCTGCCTTTTCAATAATTGCTTTTATATTCTTGCCTCCCGGACCAATAAGGTCTTTTATCTTCTCCTGTCTTATCTGGATATATGTGTATCTCGGAGCATTCTTAGATAGTTCCTTTCTGGGTTCTGAAATTGTTTTTTTCATCTCCTCAAGAATTTTCAGTCGTGCTGAACGCGCCTTCATAACAGCAGTATACATCATATCCTCCCTAACTCCTGGAATCTTTATGTCCATCTGAATTGCGGTAATTCCATCCTCTGTCCCGGCAATCTTGAAGTCCATATCACCAATGTGGTCTTCATCGCCAAGTATGTCTGTCAGCACGCAATACCAGTCCTCCTCTTTGATTAAGCCCATAGCAATTCCTGCCACATGTTTCTTGATGGGCACTCCTGCATCCATCAGAGATAGAGACGCACCACATACAGAAGCCATTGAGGAAGAGCCGTTTGACTGAAGTATATCTGATACTATCCTGATTGTATAAGGAAAGACGGATTCATCAGGAATCATTGGGGCAATTGCCCTCTCTGCAAGGGCACCGTGACCAATCTCCCTTCTACCAGGACCCTTTAATGGTCTCGTCTCGTTCACCGAGAACGGTGGAAAATTATAGTGCAACATAAATCTTTTGTGTGACTCTCCTTCAAGGGCATCCACAATCTGAGCGTCCGATGAAGTCCCGAGGGTTGTGACGACAAGCGCCTGCGTCTCCCCTCTCGTAAATAGTGCAGACCCATGAGTTCGCGGGAGAATACCAACTTCACAACTGATAGGACGAATATCGTCGGCACCTCTGCCGTCAATTCTTTTGCCTTCTTCTTTTATTCTTTCTCTCACCATTATCCTCTCAAGGTCTGAGAAACAGTTGGAGATTTGCAGCCGTCTCGCCTCTTCCTCTTCATCCGGAGCAAGTTCCTCCCACAGAAAATCTAATAATTCAACGAGTCTATCCCTCCTCTCTGATTTTGATGCAATACTAATGGCTTCTAACATCTGCCCAGCAATTCTTTTTTCAATTTCACTTTTTAACTCTTTTTCGTCAGAAAGGAGAATCTCTCTTTTTGGTTTTACATAGGGAGCAAGTCTTTTCTGAAGTTGAATGAGTTCCTTTAAACGTTCATAACCATAAGATATGGCTTTTACTGCATCCTCATCCTTAACCTCATTGCCTCCTCCCTCAACCATCAGAATTCCTGCCTCGTTGCCCGCCACAACAATATCAACATCGCTTTTTGATATTTCATCAAAGGTGGGATTTATAATCCACTTATTGTCAATACGCCCAACTCTTACAGCAGCAACTGGCTCAAAGGGTATATCTGAAAGATACATTGCAGCAGAGGCGGCATTTATCGCCAGGACATCCGGGGTATTTTGAAGGTCTGAAGAAAGCACCCATACAATAATCTGTACCTCTGATTTAAATCCCTTTGGGAACAATGGCCTGAGTGCTCTATCAATTAATCTTGATGTAAGAATTTCCTTTTCACTTGGCCTGCCCTCTCTCTTAAAAAATCCACCCGGAATTTTTCCCGCAGCGTAGGACTTTTCGCGGTATTCAACAACGAGGGGAGCAAAATCCATGCCATCGGTAACTTCTCTGGATGCCACTGCAGTAGCAATAACCGATGTCTCACCATATTTTGCATAGACCGCCCCATCAGCCAGTTTTGCTAGTTTACCAACTTCTAATTTAAATGTTCTCTTTTCAAATTCAATCTCTATTGATTCCATTCCTTCTCCTCAAAAATTTATTTTCTTAATCCAAGTTTCTCAATCACTTTTTGATAACTGTCAAAATTACTCCTTTTTAGATACTCCAGGAGTTTTTTTCTTCTGGACACAAGTCGCAACAGCCCTCTTCTTGAACTATGGTCCTTCTGGTGCGATTTCAGATGTTCTGTTAGCATATTGATTTTCTCTGTAAGGAGTGCCACCTGAACCTCTGCCGAACCAGTATCCGAAGGTGTCTTCCTGAAATCAGAAATAATTTTCTGTTTTTTCTCCTTTTGAAGCGCCATTGGTACCTCCTTATTTATCATTAAACATTCTTAAAATTTTTATTTTTTTATACTCATCCATCTTTACAAGTGCTATGAGATGACCGTATTTATCAATAAATTTAAATATCTCGTCGGTGGTTTTGATTTTTCTCTCCCTTAACAGGTCCTCCATATAGGCA
>FWPU01002980.1_pt1 | contig 15617 bp, 12 predicted proteins | sample 2228361 | NCBI WGS metagenome assembly FWPU01 (sample SAMEA103939777, study PRJEB20133) | metagenome
GCGATATTGCGAAGGGTAGCCATGACCCGGGGGCGGATCCTTGCAGGGAGAAAGAAAGACGGACGCGACGGAGCGCGTCCCTCCAGGGATTCGTTGGCTTCCTTGGAGGGGCACGCTCTGTCGTGCCCGCGGGTGCGTGTCCAGGGGGTAGTGCGCACCAACGGTCTCTCAGAACAGAGTGCCGCGCGGGCTCGACGAGGACTCGTCCCAGTGGCGGGGCTTCCGGGTGGAGATGGCGGCGATCTTCTTCAGGGTCAAGACCGATCCCCTTGCCTTGACCTTCTTCACGGGCGTGTCGCCGGGCCTGAAAACCTGCTGGTGGATCCTCTGGCCCTTGGCCGGCTGATAGCGGACGTAGATCTCGTCCGGCGTCCGGTCCGCCAGCAGCAGGACCTTGGAGCCTCGCGGAGCCAGAGCGTACTCCTTGTTGAGAATCGCGCCTCCAAAGGTGAACCGCTTAAGATAGCTGATCTGGTCAGGCCCCCGATAGACGGCTGTGAAGACCTTGTCCCGGTCGGCGACCGAAAAGTGGATGAGCCCCCTGTCCACGAAGAGCTTCTCGGGAGGCGCAACGACCTTGTAGCGGCCGTCTTCCCAGACGAGCAGGATCCTGTCGTGGGACGAGCAGGAAAGGGTATCCCCGGCCTTGACGGCATGGCCCAGGTAGCCCTTTTCCCGGTCCCAGGCGAGGACGAGCTCCTGGGCCGACAGCTCGCGAGTGGGAAGGACCTCGAATGAAGTGATCCGGGTCCTGCGGGGATAGAGAGGTTTGATGCGCCTGAGCAGGTCCCTCAGCATGCGAAGCGCGTAAGGGACAAGGGCCTGAAGGTTTTTTTCCACGTCGGCCAGCTCGGCGGCGATTTTTTCCATCTCCCTGCGGTGCTGGTCCCGGTCGAAAAGGGAGATCCTCCGGATCTTCACCTCCAGGAGCTTCTCGACGTCCCGGGACGTGACCTCCCGGCGCAGCCGGGAGCGGAACGGCTCGAACCCGCTCAAAACCTGCCGATGGATCTCGGCCAGGGTCCTGCACGATTCGATGGCCTTGTAAAGGCGCTCCTCGACGAAGATCTCGACAAGGGTCCGAAAATGGAGTTCTTCCTGAAGCTGGGCCTGGCGGAGCTTGAGTTCCTTTTCGAGGTCCCGGACGAGCTTGGCGGTGTTGTGCCTGAGCACCTCGCTCGCGGACATCTCGGCCGGCCGGTCGCCGCGGATCACGACCAGGCGGCACGGGACCGACACCTCGCACTCGGTGAAGGCATACAGGGCCTTGAGGGTCCGGTCCCGGGAAGAGGCGGAATGCTCCTTGAGCTTGATTTCGATCTCGATCCGGTCCGAAGTGAAGTCGTCGATGGAACGGATCTGGATCTTTCCCTTCCGGGCCGCGTCCTCCACGGAGGCGATGAGAGAGTCCGTGGTGGTGCCGAAAGGGATCTCCGTGACCAGAAGGGACTCCTCACCCTTGGGCTCGATCTTGGCCCGGAGACGGACCCGGCCGTTTCCGTCGTTGTACTCCGAAGCGTCCATGAGGCCGCCCTGGGGGAAATCGGGCAGCACGGAAAATGGCCTCTTTTCAAGGATCGCGATCTGTCCTTCCACGAGTTCCGGAAAGTTGTGAGGCAGGATTCGCGTCGAAAGGCCCACGGCGATGCCCTCGGCTCCGAGCATGAGCAGCAGAGGGATCTTCGCCGGCAGCGTGACAGGCTCCTTGCTTCTGCCGTCGTAGCTCGGCACGAAGCGCGTGATTTCGTCGTTGAAGACGAGCTGCCGGGCGAGGTCGGTCAGGCGGCACTCGATGTACCGGGCTGCCGCGGCCCGGTCGCCGGTCAGGAGGTTGCCGAAGTTGCCCTGGCCCTCGATGAGATAGCCCCGGTTGGTCAGGGTCACGAGAGCCTCCTCGATCGAAGCGTCGCCGTGAGGATGGTACTGCATGCAGTAGCCCACGATGTTGGCGACCTTGATGAAGCGGCCGTCGTCTTTTTCGTGGAGGGCGTACAGGATGCGCCTCTGGACGGGCTTGAGGCCGTCGTCGAGGTGGGGGATGGCCCGGTCCCGAATCACGTAGGAGGCGTACTGGAGAAAATTGTGCTCGAAGAAGCGCCCGAGAGGGCCCTGAATGGAACCGAGCGGTACGCCGGCCGGCCGGTTGGCAGGGCTCTCGGGACCCGGAGCCTGGGGCTCGGGGGTCGCGGCGGCGTCGGGCCGAAGTTCGGGAAAATCGAAGGATTCCTGCTTGCTCATGAGCCGCTCGTGAGGTCGAAGGCGACCTTGATCACGCCTTGGCCGCCCCGTCTGGCGAGGCGGAAGGCCTGCCGGTACTGGTCGAGAGGAAAGCGATGGGTGAGGAACCCTTCGAGCCGGATCTTGCCCTCTCGGATGAAATCCACGGCCAGGTCGAAGGTGGGGACTCGGCTCCCCTGCCAGTTCTCGCAGCCGTGGGCGTTGACGCCGATCAGGCGCAGCTCTTGGTGCCACAGGGGCGTCTGGTCGAAGGTCGCAGGCCGCAGCTGGTTGCCAATCATGACGTAATCGCCCCGGGCCCTGAGCCACCTGAGCGCGTGGTGAACCGTGTCCGAATGGCCGACGCAGTCGTAGACGAGGTCGAAGCCGCCCAGAAGCGTCCGGTTGCCGAGGGCCCCCTTGTAAAGCCTGGCCCCGGTTGCGGATCGGATCCCTTGGTACGGATCTCCCTGGATCACCTCGTCCGCGCCGAGCCGAAGAGCCAGGGCCTGCTTGAAGGCCTGCCGCTCCAGGACGAAAAGGCGGGCCGAAGGCTCCACGGCCCTGGCGGCCTGAATCACGTTGAGCCCGATGGTCCCGGCTCCGATGACGAGCACCTTTTCCCCGGGCCCTGGCGGTCTGCGGAGAACCGCGTGGAGAGCGACGGCCGCAGGCTCGATGAGAACCGCGGCCTCGTCAGGAATCTCGCGGGGGACCTTGACGAGCTGGGAGCGATGGGCGAGGAACCGGTCGCTGAAGCCGGCTCCTGTGTGCTCAATCACGGGCCCTTCGGAGAAATTCTCGCACAGGGTGTAGTTCCCCTCCCGGCAGGCTGCGCACGGCGGCTCGATGCCCCGGATCGAGCAGCAGGGCAGAAAGATCTTGAGCGCCACCCGGTCGCCGGCCGAGAGGTCGCGAGCGGCCGGGCCGGTCTCCAGCACGCGGCCCACGACCTCGTGTCCGAGAAAGGCTCTGGGGACGCCCGGGAGAGCGGCGAGCGAGATCGAGGGACTGGCCTGCACGAAAAACAGGGCCACGTCGGACCCGCAGATGCCGGCCAGGCTTGTGGAAACCCTGACCCAGTCCGGGCCGGGCAGGGGAGGGTCCGGAAGCTCGGCGAACCGGATCGGCGACAGGCCGGTGAAGGGAGCGGACGGGTAGACCCGCGAGAGCGCTCGGGTGGCGAGAATCCTGGGCACGCTCACTTCGAAATAGAGGCACTTCATGGCGTGGGCCTTTCCGGCAGATGGAGCCCGATGCAGCGGAGGGCTTCCTCGAACACCTCGATGGCGGGCCCGGCCGGGGCGCCGTCCGAACTGTCCACGGTCCAGAGCCTGCCGTGATGGGCCTGCTGCAGCAGGGCCAGGAGCTTTTCGCGTTTTTCGCTCTCGCTGTACTGGGTCTCGAGCCTGCGTTGAATCTGGGCCGCCGTGAGACCCCGTTCGCGGAGACGGCGCTCCTGACTCGCCTTGTCGCACGTGACCAGGACCACGTTGTTGTTGCAGAGGTGCGTCAGATTCGACTCGGCCAGGAGAGCAGCCGTGAACAGAATCAGCCCGCGCTTGCCCCGGAGTTCCCGGCGGATGCGGACCATGAGGGGCTTTTCCATGATGCTGTTGAGCCGGTCCAGTTCGCGGTTGTCGCTGTACACGATGTCGCCGAGGTTCTTGCGGTTGATCGTCCCGTCTGGATTGCGGACCGACGAACCGAAGGCCTGGACGATCTGCTCCCGGACCTGCTGGTAGGAGGGCTCCGGGAGCTTCTCGAGGATCTGGGCGGCGAGGTCGTCGAGAGACAGGGAGTGCACCGGAATGCCTCTGCCCCGGGCGAGGTCCTCAAACAAGGAGGCGATGTGGGACTTGCCCGCTCCGATCTCTCCCGTGATGCCGAGCAGATGCTGGCCCGACACCTTCGCGTCGAGGCATTGCTTGACGTTCAGGGGAACGTAATGGTGGATGAAGCCCTCTTCGATCTGAAGGGCCTTGATGGCCGAGGAACTCACATGCATGAGATGGGGCCGTGCGAACAGGACGAACGTGTCGATCCCGAGTTCCTGGCTTTCGCCCACCAGGTGGAGAAGATTTTCCATCTCCACGTCCTTGGAACTCCGGACGCCCTTGATGATCACGTCCACGCCCTGTTCGTAGGCGAAATCGACCAGAAGACCCTGGAAGGCCGCCACGCGGGCATTGGGGATGGGCTCGACGGAGCGGACGGCCATCTCCAGCCTCTCCTCGAGAGAGAACAGATAGGTTTTCTCCGGGTTGACGCCGATGGCGACGAGGACCTCGTCGAACACGCGGCTCGCCCGGCGGATGATGTCGAGGTGTCCGTTGTGGATCGGGTCGCCCGAGAGGGCGTAGACGGCTTTCTTCAAGGGCCCCTCCAGGAGAACGGGTTTCAATCGCCTTCGTTCACCACAAGTCGCTCCAGGATGTAATGGCGGCGCTCCTGGGTGTTCTTGCCCATGTAAAAGCCCAGAAGCTCCTGGATCGCGTGGCGGCTGTCGGTTACGACGGGCGTCAATCGCATGTCCGGCCCGATGAAGCGCTTGAATTCGGCAGGAGAGATCTCGCCGAGCCCCTTGAACCGGGTGATCTCCACGCCCCTGCCCAGGTCTTTCAGGGCGGCCTGGCGCTCTGCTTCGCTGTAGCAGTAGACCGTGCGCTGCCGGTTGCGAACGCGGTACAGGGGCGTCTCCAGAATGTGCAGGTGTCCCTCGGAGACCAGGGGCTCAAAGAACCGGAGGAACAGGGTCACGAGGAGGTTGCGGATGTGGAGGCCGTCCACGTCGGCGTCCGTGGCCAGGATCACCTTGTGGTATCGGAGGCCGTCGAGAGAATCCTCGATGTTCAAGGCCCGCATGAGGTTGTAGATTTCCTCGTTCTTGTACAGGGCGTCCCGTTTGAGGTCGCAGACGTTCAGTGGCTTGCCCTTGAGCGTGAAGATCGCCTGGGTGTTCACGTCCCGGCAGCTCACGATGGAGCCCCCTGCGGATTGGCCCTCGGTGATGAAGATCATGGACTCGGTGCCCTGGTTCCGCCTGCGGTTCAGGTGGAGCTTGCAGTCCTTGAGCTGGGGAATGCGGATCGAGACGGACCGGGCCCGCTCCCGGGCCATCTTCTTCACGGCCTGCAGCTCGCGGTGAAGCCTCTGGGTCTCCTCGACCTTGGCCAGGATCTTCTGGGCGGTATCCGGGTTGCGGTGGAGAAGATCGACCACGATGTCCCGGATGCGGCCGACCAGATCGGCCCGGATTTCGGTGTTGCCGAGTCGGTTCTTCGTTTGCGATTCGAAGACCGGCTCCTTGAGCTTCAGCGAGATGGCCCCGATCACTCCTTCCCGGACGTCCTCCCCTTCGAATCGCTTCTTGGAAAACTCGTTGACCCCCTTCAGAAGGCCTTCGCGAAAGGCGCTCAGGTGGGTGCCGCCCGCCGAGGTGAACTGGCCGTTGACAAAGGAGTAATATGTTTCGCCGTAGCGGCTGTTGCTGTGGGTGAAGGCGATTTCGAGGGTCCGTTCGGCGTAATGGAGCGGGGCGTACAGGGACTCGCTGTTCGCTTCCTCCTGGATGAGGTCGAAAAGGCCGTGGCGCGAGGAAACCGTCTGGCCGTTGTACCGGAGCACAAGGCCGGCGTTGAGATAGGCGTAGTGGCGAAGGCGCCTGGAGACATGCTCCTCCAGGAACTGAACGTCTCCGAAGATGGACGGATCGGGCGTGAAGGAAACGAACGTGCCGTCCGGCTCTCCGTCGGCCGCGCCGATTTGCTGGCGCACGAGCTTGCCCTGGCGGAACACAGCCTCGGCGCAGCGGCCGTCGCGCCAGGAGCGGACGGCAAACTCGCTGGAGAGGGCATTGACGGCCTTGGCGCCCACGCCGTTCAGGCCCACGCTGAACTGAAAGACGTCGTCGTTGTACTTGGCCCCGGTGTTGATCCTGGACACGCAGTCCACGAGCTTGCCCAGCGGGATTCCGCGGCCGAAATCCCGGACCGAGACCGTGGTGCCCTGAATGTCGATGCGGATCTCCCGTCCAAAGCCCATGATGAACTCATCGACCCCGTTGTCGATCACTTCCTTGAGGAGAATGTAGATCCCGTCGTCGTACTGGGTGCCGTCGCCGAGCCGGCCGATGTACATGCCGGTGCGCAGCCGGATGTGGTCGACCGAAGAAAGGGTCTTGATCGTTCGTTCGTCGTATCCGTGGTCTTTGCGTGCTGCCATGAAAGGATCCTGACTCGGTCGCGGATGTTCGGACGCGAACTTGAGCGTTTCTTTTTGCTCGCGGGCCGCGTGAAACGGCACTCCTTTGCCGTGGCTGTCTCTCAGAGCCCGGCCCGGAGGCACCCGTTTCGCCGCGGCTTAAAGTAGCATCTCAAGGGTTCCTTTGCAACTAGTCAAAGTTTACAAGGATTTTGGCAGCCACCTGCCACAGGAGTCCAGGAAAGGGGAGAAAGCCATGGAGGCGAGGACCTTTCGGGTTCCGGACGTTCGCTGCGGTCACTGCCTCAGAACGATTCGGCGGGAACTCGAGGAAATCCCGGGAGTGGAATCCGTCGAAGGACAGGAGGCGTCCAAGGAGGTGACCGTGACTTGGAGCGGGCCTGCGACGTGGGACCGGATCCGGCAGGTCCTCGAGGAGATCGGGTATCCCCCCGAGGGCTGAGTCGGCACTGAGGTTGAAAGGGATGGCTCTGGAGATAAGGCACTACCCGGTGCTGGGCATGACGTGCGCCAACTGCGCTCGGGCCGTGGAAAGGGCTCTGACGAAAAAGGTGCCGGGCGTGGTGTCCGCGGAGGTGAATGTCGCGTCCGAAACCGTCACGGTTACCTATGATCCGGCCTTGGCCGGACCCGAGGCCCTGGCGCGGGCCGTGGACGGGGCAGGCTACCGCCTGGTCCTTGCGGACGAAGAATCTCAGGCCGGAGACGCAGACGAAAAGGCCCGGATCGAGGAGGCCAGGAGACAGCGCAGGCGGCTGGCCGTGGGGTTTCTCTTCACAGTGCCCATCTTTGTGCTGAGCATGGGCAGAGATCTTGGTCTTTGGACTCCTCTCGGACGGCACGGTGCCCTGGACTGGCTGCTCTTTGTGCTGGCGACACCGGTCCAGTTCTTTTCGGGATGGGGGTTCTACGCAGGGGCGCTCAAGAGCCTCCGGAACCGCTCGCCGAACATGGACGTTCTGATCACGATGGGTTCGTCCACTGCCTACTTTTTTTCCGCGGCCGCGCTTGTTGTCCCCGCACCGGGCCACATGGTTCACTTCGAGGCGTCGGCCATGATCGTGACCCTCATCCTGGTGGGCAAGACCCTGGAAAGCCGCGCCAAGGGCAAGGCAAGCTCGGCGATCCGCAAGCTCATGGAGCTGGCGCCGCGGACTGCAAGGATCGTCACGGCCGGAGGAGGCGAGCGGGAGGTTGCAGCGAGGGCCCTGAGGGTGGGGGATGTGGTCCTGGTCCGTTCGGGCGAGCGCATTCCTGTGGACGGCGAGGTTCTCTCCGGGACCGGAACCGCGGACGAAAGCATGCTCACCGGCGAAGCCATCCCGGTGGAAAAGGGGCCCGGAGATCCGGTCTTCGGTGCCTCGATCCTGACCGACGGGATTCTGAAAGTCCGGGCCACTCGCCCGGGGTCTGAGACCGTGCTGGATCAGATCGTCAGGCTCATGCGGGAAGCCCAGGGAAGCCGGGCGCCGATCCAGCGGCTGGCGGACCGGGTGTCCGGCGTCTTTGTGCCGGTCATCGTGGCCGTGGCGCTCGGGGCCGGCTTGGCATGGATCCTTGTGGCCGGAGACCTGTCAGAAGCGGTTCTCCGAGTCGTGGCGGTGCTGGTGATCGCCTGTCCGTGCGCCCTGGGACTGGCCACGCCGACCGCGTTGATGGCGGGCATGGGCAGAGGGGCTTCGATCGGAATCCTGTTTCGAAGCGGGGAAGCTCTCGAAACCCTGTCCCGAGTGGACACCGTGCTTTTCGACAAGACGGGAACCCTCACCACGGGCAAAATCCGGCTGACGGACTGGATCCCGGCCGACCCGGATCGCGAAGGAGAGGATCTGCGGCTTGCGGCGAGTGCCGAGAGGGGCTCCGCGCATCCGGTGGCCTCCGCTGTCGTGGCGGCCGCAAGTGAGCGAGGGCTGGCCCTTGCGGAGCCGTCGGACGTGCGCACCTTTCCCGGAGCAGGTGTCGAGGCCCTTGTGGATGGACGCAGGGTCGTGGCGGGCAGGCCCGAGTGGGTTTTCGACAGAATGGGCCGGCCCGCGGAGCTGCCGGAGGTTCTCGAGAGGCTTCGCGCCGGCGGGAAGGCCGTGCTGGCAGTCTTTGTCGGCGATCGGTTCGCAGGCGTGATGGGCCTTGCCGACGAGGAAAAACCCGGGGCCCGTGAGGTCGCCAGGCGGCTGCGGGATCTGCGGATCACGCCGGTCATGGTCACGGGAGATCATGAAAAGGCTGCGGCTGCCGTGGCAGCTCGTGCAGGGATTGAAGAGGTCTATGCCGGAGTGGATCCTGGCCAGAAGGAGGAAATCGTCCGGAAGCTCCAGGCCCGGGGCAGGGTCGTGGCCATGGTGGGGGACGGGATCAACGACGCGCCTGCCCTGGCCAGGGCCGACGTCGGGATCGCCATCGGGACCGGCACGGACATCGCGAAGGAGGCCTCGGACGTGACGCTTGTGCGGGGAGACCTTTCCGGCGTGGCGCTCGCTGTCGAGCTTTCCCACGCCATTGTCGCGACGATCCGCCAAAACCTTTTCTGGGCGTTTTTCTACAATCTGCTCCTCGTGCCCGTGGCAGCCGGGGTCCTGGCGCCGTTCGGGGCCGTGCCGGCCTGGCTGAGGAACCTCCATCCGGCCTTTGCGGCTGCGGCCATGGCCGCCTCGAGCCTTACGGTGGTTCTCAACAGCCTTCGACTGTCCCGCAGGCGGCTCTCCTTCCTGCACGAGCCTCCCTGCGGGGGCGGCGCCAGCTAGGGCGCCACGTCGAGTAGACTCTTGAACCCGGAGGGGGCGTGAGGGCCGATGACAAGTTGCTCGAGCACGCCGATGCCTGTGCGGCCCTCCATCTGGGCGTCGCAGATCGCCTGAACGTGCAGATACAGAGGGCTGGCCGGATCTGCATGGGCCGTGTCGATCGTGTCGTAAGCAACGGCCAGCTTGCCTTTGTCCATGCCATGGCCCCACTCCGGGTGGAGGTAACCCAGACCGGACATGAAGAAGCTGTACCGGGGCCGCAGGTGGAGGCGGAGCTCGGCATTGTCGGGCCGGACAAAGAGGATTTCCGCCGAGCGTGCATGCCGGGTTCCGGAGCGGTACTGAACACGGCTTGTCGTGGACTTGAGGGATTCGGCGGGGCCGTCCGGCAGCGGCACGATGGTTCCGTAGGTGTGCCAGGCCGTGCCGTTGGCGTCGGCGTTGATCTCATAGAGGGTCACGCAGTCGTCGAAATGGGCGGGCGCCCACAGCCAGTAGAACTGGGGCAGGGTGCCCGGCGGGGGCTGGTTTTCGGCCGGGGAGCCCAGGGGGCGGATGCCCCAGGACCTGTCTCTTGTGCCGAGCCAATCGTGGCGGGTGACCTCGATCCTGCGGCCGGGGAGCGAGAAGAATCCCTCGTAGGTGCCGTTCTGGGTCAGACGGGTGTAGTCGAACGAAACGTTGGGCGCCAGCACATGCTGGAAGCGCGGCTCCTCGATGGCCGGTGCGCGGCGGTGGAAGGTGAGGTCGGCCTGGAGGCCCGAGTCGTTCTCGTGGACGAGGATTCGCAGGGTCTTGAGGGGCTCGAGGACCTGCACCTGGATCGGGCCGACCCTGGTGTCGAGCCTTTCGAGGCCGAGGTGCCGGGACGCTCTGAGATTGTGCTGGACGCCGTCTGAGAGAACGCAGAAAGAGGCGTCCATGATCTGTCTGTGAGGATAGACGCCCAGAGCCAGGGCGAAGAACGTCTCTTCCTGCCGAGCGTAGCCGTTGAAGAAATACCGATCGTAGAAGTTCCGCTCGCCGCCTGCCAGAGCTACGGGCTCTGGCCTTTGGTGAAGGGGGTAGTCGTCTCCCTTGGTGAGCATGGCGCCTCCTTTGACAGTGGGCAGGACCGGGTTTTGCGCGAGGGGCCGTCCGTGCCTCCTTACCACAAAGGGGGAGGGGTGTTCAAACCGCCGGCGGCCTTGCGCAGGAGCGCGGTTCGCTGGCAAGATACGCAAGACCCCGGGAGCGCATGCTCGGCTTGCTGAGGCCCGGATCCGGCACGGGAGGGTTTCGTCATGGCTGAAAGGATGGCAGGAGGTCTGGTGGCAAAGGCCCTCAAGAAGGAAGGGGTCGAGTGCGTGTTCCTGCTCTGCGGAGGTCATGTGGCGCCGATCTATCTGGCGTGCGAGGAGGAAGGCATTCGGCTGATCGACGTGCGCCACGAGCAGACGGCCGCCTTTGCGGCGGACGGCTGGGCCAGGGTGACGGGCAGGCCAGGAGTGGCTCTTGTCACGGCCGGGCCCGGCGTGACGAACACGGTGACCGCGATCGCCAACGCCCATCGAGCCGAAGTGCCGATGGTGGTGATCGCGGGCCGAAGTCCCATGAGCACCTTCGAGAAGGGCTCCCTGCAGGAGATGGATCAGGTCGAGATCGTGAAACCCATCACCAAATGGGCTCGCACGGTTCCGGCAGCGGACCGGATTCCGGAATATGTGGCCATGGCCTTCCGCCATGCCCTGGACGGGCGGAAAGGACCCGTGTTCCTGGAAATCCCGATCGATCTGCTTCTCCAGAGCGTGGATGAGGACGGCGTCTGCTGGCCCGAGGGCTACAGGACTGAAAGCCGTCCCTTCGGAGATCCGGCGTATGTGAGGCGCGCGGCCGAGCTGCTCCGCAGCGCTGAAAGGCCCGCGGTCCTGGGAGGGAGCTCTCTCTGGTGGTCCGGGGCGGCGGAAGCCTTGAGGAGGTTCGTGGACCGGACACGGCTGCCGGTGTTCCTGAACGGCATGGGACGCGGGGCTCTGCCTCCGGACCATCCCATGCTTTTCTCCAGAAGCCGAAAGCTGGCTCTGGGCCGGGCCGACGTGATCCTGTCCCTTGGCGTGCCCCTGGACTTCCGGCTCGGCTTTGGCCGCGGGATCGCGCCGGAGGCGCGTTGGATCCAGGTCGAGATCGACGGCGCTTCGATCGGCCAGAACCGGGCTGTCGAAGTCGGGATCGTGGGGGACGCAAAGGCGGTCTTGGAGCAGCTCTGCTGCGAGGTGGAACGGAGCGAGCCGTCTGACTGGATCTCGGAACTCCGGCGGGAAGAGGAGCGCGGGTGGGCCAAGATCGCGGCCAAGTGCGCCAGGGACAGCGTGCCGGTGAACCACTACCGCCTGGTCAGGGAATTCTCGGAGGTCGTGGACGACGAAACGATCGTCATCGGCGACGGCGGCGACATCGTGGTTGTGGCAGGCCGGATCCTGCGGGTTCACCGGCACGGCCACTGGATGGATACGGGGCCTCTGGGGGTTCTGGGCGTGGGCATCCCGTTCGCCCTGGCTGCAGGCGCGGCCAGGCCGGGCCGAAAGGTGCTGGTTCTGCACGGAGACGGCGCCTTCGGAATCACGGCCATGGATTTCGACACGCTGGTACGCTTCGGCATTCCTGCGGTCTGCGTGATCGCCAACGATGCCGGCTGGGGCCAGATCCGGACGCCCCAGATCGTGTTTTTCGGCCAGGGACGGACGACCGCCACAGACCTGAGTTACGGGACTCGCTACGATCGAATGGCCGAGGCCATGGGAGGGTACGGGGAGCTTGTGGAAAAACCCGAGGACATCGGGCCCGCCATCCGAAGGGCCCTGGCCTCGGGCAGGGCGGCTGTGGTGAACGTGATCGTGGACCCCAGGGGCCTTCTGGATGAGGCGGATACGCGCGAAATGGCGATTTGAGCATGCCCCGGCCGGGGGAGGACGGCGAAAAGAGGAGTGCGCCATGGGAGATCCTGCCAGGTTCCGGCTTTCGGCGGAGACGACGGCCCTTGTGCTCGTGGACTTTCAGGAGCGCCTGTACAGAGCCATGGAGCCCGACCGAAAGGAAGAAGTGCTTTCGAACACCCTGCTCCTGCTCCACCTGGCCAGGACGCTCCGGCTGCCGGTGCTCGTGACCGAGCAGTATCCGGCCGGGCTCGGCTCCACGGTCCCGGTCGTAAAGCAAGAACTCCCGGAGGGAACCCGGGTCTTGGAGAAACTCGTGTTCAGCGCCTGGGGAGCCGCAGGATTCCCGGAAGCTTTCCGGGAGCTCAAGGCCCACAGCGCGATCGTGGCGGGCATGGAGTCCCATGTGTGCGTTCTCGGCACGGTCCTGGATCTGCTCGAGGAAGGGGTCGCGGTCCACGTGGCTGCCGACGCCGTGATTTCGCGGACCCGGGCGAACTGGGAGATCGGGCTGAGGATCATGGAACAGGCGGGCTCCGTTGTCAGTTCCACGGAAACCGTGATCTTCCAGCTCCTGGGCCGAGCCGGGACAGAGGCGTTCAAAGCCATGTCGAAACTTCTCCGGTGATGCCGGCTGGGCGCGGGCCGCTCAGGCGATGGAGGGCAGAGGAATGAGGTTTGTGCCTGCCCCGCTGGAAGGGGTGGTCGTGATCGAACCGGACGTGCATCGGGATTCGAGGGGATTCTTCCTGGAAAGTTATCATGCCCGCAAGTACAGGGAAGGGGGGATCGAGGCGGTCTTCGTGCAGGACAATCACTCCCGCTCGATCCGGGGCACACTGCGGGGCCTCCATGCCCAGCGAAAGCATCCCCAGGGAAAGCTTGTGCGGGCGATCCAGGGCGAGGTCTTCGACGTGGCGGTCGACATTCGGCCCGGCTCCGCGACCTGGGGAAAATGGACGAGTGTGGTTCTCTCGGCCGAGAATTTCAGGCTCGTCTACATTCCGCCGGGATTTGCCCACGGGTTCTGCGTGCTGAGCGAGGAGGCCCAGGTCGAATACAAGTGCACGGATTTCTACGTGCCGGGCGACGAAATCACCATCGCCTGGAACGATCCCGAGATCGGGATCGCATGGCCGGTGCGCGATCCGATTCTTTCCCCCAAGGACCGCGATGCGCCTCCTCTGAGGGAGGTCATGAAGAGCCTGCTCTGAGTCCTGCGAGAACCGAGAGCCCTCAAGGGATTGCCCGCCGTTTCCTGAGCTCCTCGGTGAGGGTGCGACGGTCGGGTCTGGCTCTGACGAGGGTGTCGATCGCATGCTCCTCATCCGGATCCACGGGATCAAATGCCAGGATGCCCGTGAGCCGCCCGCCGGCAAGGTACAGGATCCAGGATCGTGTGCGGCCGATCTCGCCTTCCCGGAGCGTGGTCTCCCAGTCCGAAAAGTCGCCCCAGACCGAGAAGCCGAGATCGAACAGGGTCGAGAAATAGTGGGGCAGGGCGGTGTAGGCCTCGTCGCAGCCGGCCATGTTTCTGCCTGCGGTCAGGCCCTGCCGGAAAGCCGTGTCCCAGTGTTCGAGCCTGAGGGGCTTCTGAAACGTGGGATCCGGGTATTCGGCCACGTCCCCGGCGGCGTAGATCCCCTCGGCGCTTGTCCGGAGCCGGGAGTCCACTCGGACACCCCCTGTCCGGCCCGGGGCCAGGCCCGCTTCCTTGGCGAGTTCGTCGTTGAGTGCAGCGCCTACGCCCAGCACCACAAGATCCGCCGCGACCCGTTCGTCCCGGTCCGTCAGGACGGCCTCGACCCTGTCCTGTCCGACAAAGGCCGCGGGCTTGCGGCCGGTCAAGATGCGAACGCCCCTGGATTCGAAGAGGCGATGCAGATGTTCTCCGAGTTCGGCGTCCAGCAGGCGCTCCAGGATCCTGGACTCGGGGAAAAGAAGGGTGGTGTCGACCCCTTTTTGAGCCAGGGCCGATGCAGTTTCTGCACCGATGTAGCCCCCGCCGACGACCACTGCTTTGCGCACCTGATCGAGTGCGGCAAGCAGGCCGAGAGAGTCGTCCAGGGTCCGGATCGTGCGGATTCCGGGAAGTTCTGCACCCGGCAGGAGAAGGGTCCGGGGCCGACTGCCTGTTGCGAGCAGGAGCCGGTCGAAGAGCACCTTGGTTCCGTCGTCAAGGAGAACGAGCCTGGCCTGGGCGTCCAGCCGGGTGGCCCGGGTTCCGAGCAGGGTCCGGACGCGGTTCCTGTCGTAGAATTCCTCGGGCTTGCAGAACACATCGGCCGGCTTCTTCTTTCCCAGAAGAAGGCCCTTGGTGAGAGGAGGCCTGTGGTAGGGAAGCCGCTTCTCCTCGGAAACGAGGAGGATGGTCCCCTCGGAATCCGTCTCTCGTATCCCCTGCACGGCCTGGGCCGAGGCCAGGCCCCCGCCCACGAGAACGTACTTGTATCGTTCCGGGTCCATGACGGGTTCTCCTGTCTGAGCTGCGTAACGGGTCCCTTGTGCGCCGGGGCGGAGGGGCGATCAGATGTCGACAGGATCGCACAGGTGCTTCTTGTCCGCAGCGACCCGCGCGCAGTTCTTGCAGATGAACTTGGGATTCCGGGCAATCTCCTTGAGCTTGGACAGGTCTGTCTTGATGTTGACAAGATAGCACAGATGGTTCTCGTGTCCGCTGTGGGGCATTTGGGTCGCCATGTCTTCCTCCTTCTATCTATGGCGGGCGCACAGAGGCGGTTGTTTGCTCAATCCCCCGGCCCGGAGCCGGAGCGTCTGTCTCTCCTTCATTTTCCTTCGATGAAAACAGTGCGATTCTGGTTGCAGCGCGAAACTCGAAACGCCCCGGGGCGGCACAACGGAGCCTGTTGTCGAGCCGCAAGGGCTGTGAGATAATTCGCTCCGGTGCGGCAGCCCGGTGAGAGCGGAGCAGGGAAGGAGCGGGATATCATGCATTTCCCGGTGTCCGGCGTGGATGTGGCATGGTGGATTCCGCCGGCCGTGGCCTTCGGCATCTCCTCGATCACCTCCATGGGTGGGGTTTCGGGGGCCTTTCTTCTGCTCCCCTTCCAGGTGAGCGTTTTGGGGTTTTCGGGGCCGGCCGTGACCCCGACCAACCATCTGTTCAACGTGGTGGCCATTCCGAGCGGGGTTTATCGGTACATGCGGGAGGGCCGCATGGCCTGGCCCTTGACCTGGGTGATCATCGCAGGGACCCTGCCCGGCGTGATCCTGGGGTCTCTTGTGCGGATCCATGTCCTGCCGGACGCGCGCAATTTCAAACTCTTCGCCGGATGCGTACTTCTGTACATCGGGGCGAGGATTCTTTACGAAAATGCGATCTTGCGGCCCGGCGAACAGGAACGGACGCGCAAGCTGGAAGAGGCCTTTCAGAAAAACCAGGGCACCGGGCCCCAGGGGACGGCAAAGGCTGAAATGCGGCCGGAGCCGGCCGGGGCGTTCCCCTCGGTGAGGACCGTGCGCTTCAACATGCGCGAGGTTGCCTATACGTTTTATGGAGAGA
>FWPU01009312.1_pt1 | contig 15617 bp, 16 predicted proteins | sample 2228361 | NCBI WGS metagenome assembly FWPU01 (sample SAMEA103939777, study PRJEB20133) | metagenome
CATTGTGCTACGCACAATGGGAGGCTAAGGTAAGCTTTTTAGATGAGGTAACAAGGGGTATTTGGGTAAGATATTTAAATGAGGCAAAAAGCAGATATGGAGTGCCGAGAGCCTTTCCCGGGTTGGTCTTGACACCTTGAAAACAGCACCAACTGCCAATCCGGTTGATCAGAGCCGAAAATCTGGGGAACCTAAAACATAGCCTCAGGTTCGGCCATTTCAAGGCGATCCGGGTGAGGGATCACGGGTTGCCGGCCGGCGCGCTGGATCAAGGGCCTTGAAGATCAGCGGGGCAAGGAATTAAAATTTAACCATGGAAATACTCTTGGCTTTGCTGTCCTTTGAGAGCATCCACCAGGCCCAGTTTGCCGAGCACGAACCCCTGCCATACATTGTCCCTCGTCCGACCATTTCCCTCATAGACAGACACCAGGTTGACAGGACGGTCTATGGTTTCTATCCCTACTGGATGGGAACCGCCTACAGGAAACTTGATTATGATCTTCTCTCCCATGTTGCTTGGTTCGCGGTCTCGGTCAACTCAACCGGGAACATAGGCACATGGAACAACTGGCCGGGGGGATGGGCTGAGCTGGTTGACAGCGCTCATGCCCACGGGGTCAAGGTCCACATGACCGCAACCTGCTTTGACGCGGCCACCATAAGGAGCATAATAACCAGCTACAAGGCCTACTGTTCGCATGTCCTGGTTGAGGCCGCGCTGTCCGGCGGCGCGGACGGCATAAACATTGACTTTGAATTCCCGTATTCGGCGGATTCCCTTCTTTTCCTTGACTTCATGAGGGTGCTTTCGGATTCCTGTAGGGCGAGGGGCCTTGAGCTCTGCCTGTGCGTGGGCGCGGTGAACTGGAACGAGAGATTCCTTGTTGACCGCCTCGCGGCGCTCTTAGATGGGATATTCATAATGGGCTACGGATACTTCTGGTCAGGCTCGCCCACCACCGGTCCGGTCTCGCCACTTGTTGGTTACACCTACAATGTCACGAACTCAATCGCTTATTATGTGAACTACGCCGGTGGCCCGGAGAAAATAATAATTGGCCTCCCTTATTACGGCTACAAGTGGAGGGCAAAGGGGCAAAACCCGGGGGATTCAACCCTGGCTACAGGAACCGCCATAACCTACACCAACGCGAAGGACGAATCAGAGACATACGGCCTGATCTGGCACTCCTATTCGCAAACCCCGTGGTATAGGTATTACTCGTCGGACTGGTATCAGACATGGTTTGACAACGACTCATCCCTTGACCTGAAATATGACCTGGCAATAGAGAGAAACATCCAGGGGGTCGGGATATGGGCGCTCGGCTATGACGGTGACAAACCGGAGCTTTGGAACGAACTGGAGGAACACTTCTTCATAGCGCGGATAAACGTGATGGTCGGGCCGGATTCCTGCCTTATAACATGCTGGGTTAATCCGTCGGACTCGGTGGTGTGGCAGAAAAGGGTTGCCCCAGGCCCAGCCCAGGTAATTGTCAGGAGACGCGCCACATACGACCTCGCGTTCCAGTCTTCGCCGGGATACAACTCAGCCTTCCTGGAAAATCTGTCCATAAGGCGAGACACATCCGTGGGTAGCATAGCCCTTCACGGCAGGGACACGGAATACATCATAGACGACCTCGATCCGGAGTGTTTTTTCTCAGGGGCCTGGACCGCCTCGGAGCAGATAGCCGGTTATTGGGGCCTGGGATACAGGTGGACAAGGGGGGGCGCGCCCCGGTCCGCGCTCTTCATTCCGGAAGCAATAAACCCCGGAGCTTACCGGGTCTTTTTGAGATACACATCCGCGCCCAACAGGGCCACAGATGTCCCGGTCAGGGTCCATTACATCGGGGGGGATACCTTGATAATAGTGGACCAGACAACTGGCGGAGGAGATTGGCTTTACCTGGGGACATTTGACCTCGCGCCGGGGTGCTACCTGCAGGTAACCAACAACATATCGGACACCACCAGGGTGGTTATAGCTGACGCGGTCTGCTTCACCAGGGATGATGTGGGAATAGTGGATGATGGGGGGAAACCTGGCCTCCTGCTCTCATACGATCCGCGAACAAAAACGCTTTTCGCGGAAAGCCCATACCTGGCCGTCCTCTCCTTATACGATGTCTCAGGGAGGCTTATCCGATCGGAGCGTTTCTCCGGGAAGTTTGCCATGGGCCTGGCTGATCTGTCAAAGGGGGTTTATTTCGCGGTGATGGCAGGACGCTATGTTAAAGGCAAGCGGATACTCAGAGCCAAGTGCGCAGTGAGGTAAAACAATTCATTGCTACTGCGGAGAGCCTTTCCCGGGTTGGTCTTGACACCTTGAAAACAGCACCAACTGCCAATCCGGCTGATCAGAGCCGAAAATCTGGGGAGCCTAAAGCATAGCCTTTAGGTTCGGCCATTTCAACGCGATCCGGGTGAGGGATCACGACCGTGCGAGACCATGTGCGACAGCCTCCCTTTGCCTTATAATATAGGGTGATCATTCTCCTTCTTTCCTGGTCCATAACCATAAGAAGCTCTAATGAGATAAGCGATTCACGGATAGGCTGTCAGACCCTCTGGTTCCCCAGGACACAGGTTGAAAAGGCCGAATACGAGGCGCTCGCGAACGCGGGGGTCAAATGGGTTCGGCTTGGCCTGCCGTGGAACGACTGCGAGGGCGACACAGGCATCTACAGCTTTGACCACATTGATTGGATCGTTGACACCCTGGCTAGCCTGGGCATAAAGGTCTATATCTGTATAGGCGGCAACAACCCCATTTACAGCGCGGTCTCCCCGACCCCGGCTGATCCTTATTATTTCTCAAGGTATCTCGCTTTCGTTGATACCGCGGCCGCGAGGTTCGGGGACAGGGTGAAAGTTTGGGAAACCTGGAACGAAGCCAACATAGACGGGGTCTGGATTCCTTACAACCCCGGGGCATACGCCGCAACCGCGTGTTCAACCGCGGCGCACATAAAGGCCAAAATACCGGACGCTTTCTGCGTGCTTACAGGCACCGCACTCGTTGATGTTCCGTTCATAAGGGCCTGCCTCATTGCTGGCGCCGGGAACTACTTTGACGCGGTAGCCTTTCACCCATACAGGGCCTGGCCAGAGATAGACCAGGAAACCTGCACTGTCTGGTATCCCAACCCGGATTTCGCGAGCCCCTACAGCTCTTACGGGGAGGAAATAGAAGCCCTCCGGGACACGGTCGGGAAATACGCGCCTGGACTGGCCCTCTGGGATACGGAGGGAGGCTACCTCTCTGACACGATAAGCTGGTTTCCCTTCAGCCCAGGCGGAAAGCCCATGGACTACACGGAGGCGACCCAAGCGAAATACCTCGCGCGACACTACATACTGAACATTGCCCTTGGTATCAGGATGACCACCTGGACGACGAATTGGGATTTTCATTCCCTCTACGGCAACATGGGCAGGGAAACCTGGATAGACGATTACAGGAACGAGGATGACTGGGATTTCTCGTTTGCGCCGTTCTTTGGACTCACCTATGTTTCGCCGGAGAGCCTCCGAATCTATTCCCTTCAAGGTGAGGACTTTGACTCGGTGATACCCCACATGCAGTTCATGTGGGACGGTCTCGCTGAGGGACTCGCGTGCGTTGGTGTTCCTGTGGATTCTGCCGCGGATGGCGCCGCGCACTACATCCTCTCCCCGCCCGATGGCCAGGCCCTCTTCTGGGGAAGGACGAGGGGCAATGGTTCAACCCTGGGCATATTCGCGGCCCAGCTTGACACGGTGAGCTTTGCCTTTGGCAACTGGGGCTTCCCCGAGAGCTATAGGTGGTATCCATCAGCGCCGATTCAATTGCCCGCCGGCCCGCTTGAGATGTGGGTCTTCCCCTTGTATTCCGGGACCCGTTTTGACGCGGCCAGGATAACCCATATCCCCCGCTACATAGAAAGGAAAAAGGCATGGTGGGCTATGGCCTACACATGCGCGGTCTTTGACGAGCATGTCCTTTTGGACTCAACCGGGCTCCGGTTTTATAACCTCACCGCGGACACCTTTGACTTCAACCGGTTGGAAGGATTTTCTTTCGCTGACACTCTCTGGCACGCCAGGTGGGTTCCCTACTGGTTAGGGATTGAGGCAAAGGACACTAGACCACCGGATTCCATAAGCCTTCGGATAATGCGAACGGATGTCCAGAACCCGTTCCTGGTTGACTTCCTGTCCGGCCAGGCGTGGCCCATTACGGATTTCAGTGTGGACGATTCAAGCGCGTGGTTTCCGAGCCTCCCGGCCAACGACTACCCTATGGCAATAGCGTGGGGGGGATATGTCCGGGCGGATGAATGGGTTGGATCGTCCGAAATCCTCATTTTGGGCAGTGTTATCCGTGATGGTCTTCTGACCATCCTATCCCCGACCAGGGCCGAAGCGGTCATTTACGACATCACGGGCAGAAGGGCTATGGCCATTATCCTTAAGTCAGGCAGAAACTATATGGACATCCGGGGTTTCTCACCCGGTGTGTATTTCATTGTGCCGGAAGGCGGTCGTGCGATGAGGTTCACGGTGGTGAAATAGTCCACAGTGAGTCTGTTCCACAAATATATCCGAGAGCTCTGATAAAGTAGCAATAACTTACTGGACTGAATCAGAGCCGCCTCATCCAGAGGATCAAGGTTCTGAGAGGGGCCCCCTGAAAATCCCGTCATGAAAGCGTTTCCGTGGAGGCTCGGCCTCTATTCTGCGGAGGCCCCATGGTCAGGGGAAAAGACAGAGGGGATTTTCATGGGTCTCATATCCGGAAATTCAGGTTAGAAAGGAATCCCGTGGCACTTAGAGGATCCGCCACCACCCGAAGGCCCTCTCCGGATTTCGTCTATGTCGCCGCAACAGCAAAGGCTATGGAGTAAAGCTTGCGCTCAGGGGTGTCAGACCGCGAGAGGAACACGATGGGCACCTTTGCCCCAGCGATGAAACCGCCCATCTTTGCCCCGGCAAAAAGAACCATTGCCTTGCAGAAGGTATTGCCCGTTATCACATCCGGGACAAACAGGACATCCGCGTCGCCCATTACCTCGCCGGAAAGCCCCTTGATCTCCGCTGACCACTTGTCAAGAGCCACATCAAGGGCGAGGGGACCATCAACTATGGCCGAACCAAAGTGTCCCCTTTCTCCGAATTTTGCCATGGCCGCGGCCTCAATGCTCTCCGGTATATCTGGTGAGGGAACCTCAAGGCTCGCGAGCATGGCTATCTTTGGCCTGTCGTAGCCCAGCTTGGATAGGACGGGGAGCAGGTTGTCCATCATGTGCAGTTTCTGCTCAAGGGTGGGCCTTATGATTATGCCCGCGTCCGTTATGAAGAGGAGCTTGTGGTAACCGGGTATTTCCATGCAGGTTATGTGGGAAAGCAGCTTCCCTGACCTGATTCCCCTTTCCTTATCAAGGACAGCGTGCATGAAGGTCGGGGTGTCAGCCTTTCCCTTCATGATCATGTCAGCTCCGCCGTCACGCACGATTTCAATTGCCCTGTAAAGGGCCTCGTGCAGACCCGGAACATCCACAACATCAGCCTCAAGCTTGTGCTTCTGTAAAAGGGGTTTTATCTTCTTCTCGTCCCCAACAAGAACAGGGTATGCCAGGTGGGAGGCCATTGCCAGGCCCTCAATCAGGTTCTCGCTCTCCGGGGAGGGAACCACTATCTTCATTTCCCTCTTGGCCTGCGCCATCTTTATAAGGGCTTCATAGTGCTCTATTACCGGCATAGGAATATATTATAAAGCATGGCGTTGACGGAAATCACGGAATCGCCACGGGTTTCAGATCACAATTAAACACGCAGGAGGATTCAGGATATTGCTGGAATGGCCTTTTTAGCCCGAATACCTCTCCAGCAGACCCAGGCACTCGGATGAGTCAGAAACCTTATCCAGACACTCCCTGACCTCTTTCTCCGTCATTATCCTGGCCACCCTTGCCAGGGCTATCAGGTGCGCGTCCGGGTCCTCCTTTGGCGATATTACCAGGAACACATACCTGACCTCGGCCCCGTCGTCCTCAAATGGTCTGGCCGGTCTCATGAATCCCAGTATCGGCAGATCAACCCAATCCCTGGCGTGCAGTATGCTTACTCCGCCACCTATGAATGTTGCTATGAGGTCTTCCGGTGGCGTCTTAACTTTCATTCCGGAGAGCAAAAGCCGCCCGGCCTCGTCAAGGTCATTGACTCCACTGTCAAGGACAGCCAGCGCTGGTTTGAAGACCTTTTTCTCCATTTTTACCTCGTCCTTATTTCCAACCTCCTGTTCTGTGATCTCCCCTCTGGCGTGGCGTTGGAGGCCACGGGCCTGGTCGGGCCATAGGAAACAGCAACAAGAACAGAATCCGGAAGTCCCTTCCCCGCGAGAAAACGCACCACTGTCCCAGCCCTGGCCCCTGCCAGCTCCCAGTTGCTCGGATACCTGTCAGTGTTTGTAACAACAGGTGAGGCATCTGTGTAGCAGGCAACAAGTATCTCGGAATAACCCTCCTTTTTGAGTTCGCCAGCGAGCTCCTCAAGGGTGGATTTGCCCTCCGGCGATAATTCGGCTGAACCCGGCATGAAGAGTCTGTCCGTTGGATAGACAATACGCGGCCCCTCCTGCTTTACGGCCGCGTCCTGTATCCGCAATCCCTCTGGCGGCTTTTTCATCCCGAGGAGCCTTTCGTTCTCTGCCTCAAGGTCCCTCAGCGCGGCCGCGGCCGGAGTATATAAAAAAGCGTAAAGGTATATGCTAACCCCGGCCAAAAGAACGGACAGAAAGAACAAAAACCAGGTTGTTATCCTCGTCATCCAGAGACCTCCCTGATCTTTTCAGGGGTAATTCCGGGGAGCTCCACGATTTTTGATCGTGAGCGTTTTCCGGATGTTATCGTGATCTCATTCGGCGAGAGTCCGAATTCCCTTGCCAGGAACCGGATCAGCTCCTCGTTGGCCTCACCATCCATGGGCTTAGCGCTTATGGCAATCTTTATTATCCCATCCTCCCCGGTTCCCAGGAAGCCGTTTCTGGGCGCGCCGGCCTTAACCCTTAATCTTACCCTCATATCATCCGCCCATTTTCTGTTTTGCCCTGGCCAGGTTCTTCTTGGCCTTGGAGTGATTAGGATCCACCTCCAGAACCTTCGTCCAGTAATAGACGGCTGTCTCGTAGTCCTCCTTCACATAGGCCTCCACGCCCTTCAAGTAGAGCGCGTTTATCTCGTCCTCGGAAACCTTGGGCTTTGTTGGGGCCGACCTGGCCTCGGCTATCTTGGAAAGGTATATGTTTGCCTCTGATAGCGAGGGGTCAAGCTTCAGTGCGGCCCTCAGTTTCGCCTCGGCTTCGTCGTATTTCTTCAGGCTGTAGAGCTCCTTGCCCTCGTTGAGTCTCTCCCTAGCGGTTTGCTTTATCTTTGCCTGGGCATCCTCCTTGCCAGAAGCGGCCTCCGCGTTGGCCGGCTCCAGCTTCAGGGCCTGATTGAACTTTGAGAGCGCGGCAGTATATTGGCCTTTTGACATAAGCTCCTTTCCCTCTGCCACTAGGTTCTTTGCATCACCTTGTTTTTTGCTTTGAGCCTTGGCAATGTAGTCCTTCGCGGCCTTGTTGTTGGAGTCTATTTCAAGGGCCTTGTTCCACATCGCTATTGCTCCCTCAACATCACCCTCCGCGTAAAGAGCTACCCCCTGGGATATGTAGCTTGAAACGCTGGCTTTCGTGCCGGCGCCCTGCTCAAGGAGGGCATTGAACGCCATGTCATACCATTTCCTGGCGTTCTCGGACTTCGGGTCTGCCTTGAGCGCCTTATCAAACTCCACCAGCGCGTCAAGATACTTTCCGTCGTTGTAGAAACCAATACCCCGTTCCAAGGATTTTTTGGTCTGATAGGTCCCAGCCTCTGCCTTGTAACGGTCATAAAGATCCTTGACCTGCGAGTTTTCCGGGTCCCACACCGCGGCTATGTCAAGGTAGCGGAGCGCCTCTTCGTATTCTCCAACCTTGGCCTTGTCCTGGGCCATGCTGACGAACGCGGCCGCGGTTGCCCTGGATTTCTCGTCCCCGGCAACTGCTTCTGATGGCTGACCCTCGCGGACAAGCGCTATGTCCTTTACAACCGGTTCGCCAGCCTTCACGGCCACGACCTCAACTGATGTCTTGTAGCCCTTGGCCTTCACCGAAAGGGTATAAAGTCCAACATCCACATTTGGAACCTTGAACAGGCCGGTGGAGGGACTGGCGGCTGTTGATGGGATGTTCAGGTCAACAAACTCAATGGTCGCGGCCAGCGGTTCGCCGGTCTGTTTGTCCACAACCTTGCCCGCTATCACGCCTTTGGCCGGGATTCCGGCCGAACCCGCCTGAGATACGAGAAATACATTCCTGTATGTCACCTGGTCCTTAGCCACTATCACGCTCTCCGTGTAGAGCTCGTGTCCGGGCGCCTCAACGACCAGCGTGACCCTTCCCTCCGGAACGCCCTCCAGCCTGAAAACCCCCGCCTCGTCCGTGGGTTGACGGTTGATCTTTGCCTCAGGTATGGAAACCAGGGCCTTGGTGGGTTGGTTGGTAGCCTTGTCAAAGATGGTCCCCCACACTATGCCGGTGGGCACCCGCACCTCCTTTGGTCTGTGGGTATAGGCATAAGAAACCCCGAACCATATTGACCAGTCCGGAGTCCACGACGGTAGCCAGAAATCAGGCTTCGTGATATTATCAAGGCAACCCTCCCGGCCTTTCTGCCAGAAATCAAAACCAAAGAAAACTCCGGCGCCGCCATGCGTTTCGGTCCGCAGTCCTATTGTCCAGTAGGAAGGCGCGTTCCCGTGCCTCTCGTATTCGTCGGAAACAAACCTGGTTGAGTAGTATTCCACGAATGGCTCGTAGTTCCCCGTCCTAATATCAAGTGAAAAACCCCACTCAAAGGTGTTATCCGTTGGATCACCATTCCTGTTGGAGCCAAGACCCATGTTCAGGCTGAACGCGAACAGGTCCAGGGGCACATAGGTGAAAAGCGCGCCCCAGTATGAGGAGCTTGACCCATAGCCCAGCAATCTCCAGACTCCACCCTTGTATGTTACACCAATGCTGGAGGTATCAACGCCCTGTTCGGCCGGATCCCATTCTCCCGGCGCGACCGGGAACGAGTATCTGAAAAGGAGGCCTCCGGCACCTGGAAAATCAAAAAGACTAAAAGGATAAGAAAACTTGTTGTTGATGAAAATGTCGCCCAGGGAGGTTGACATGTGTGTGTTGACATCACGGCCGAACTTGCCGTTCCAGAGGTCGTTCCTGAGTGGCGCCGCTACGCTGGTCTCATAGTAGCGGCAGCTGAAGCCCATACCGATCCAGAGATCGTTAGCCAGCCGCGACACGCCCTCATATGTAGTGTCAGCTATGTATCCAACGCTGTCCTCACTGTATCTCTTCCAGTTTATGTTCAGCGATGGGATGATCATGGTCAGGGTCGGGAGATCCCTTGTGTCGGCTGAGATGATCCTCTGTGTTCCTGATAAGCACTGGAAATTCAATCCGGCGATGAGGCCGAAGATCAAACCGTATTCCATAATAACCTCCTTCTGTTTCTATATCTTAAAGCAACCGCGTTATCTCCTGCAACTCCTGGCTCCGTGAACCGCAGGCCCAGTTCCCGCAAGCAATCAACCGGTCCAACGATCCCTGAAGGCTATCTCCGAGAGGGGGTTTCTGGGCGGCCTCCGTCTCTCGTCCTCGGCCTGTTTCTCCGAGAGGAGAGGGGATATTTCTGAGGAGTGCTTGCCCACAATTACAAGGGTTATGACTGTCATGTCCTCAGGGATGCCAAGGACATTCTTGACCTCGTCCTCGCGATAACCGGCTATAGGGTGGGCAACCAGGCCGAGCTCGGTGGCCCTGAGGATGAGAAAGGCCGTGGCCATTCCAACACCAAAAAGATAATATTCCCTTCCGTGCAGGTCGCAATCCAGTTCCCTTTTGCTGAAGGCGGCTATGATCATTGAGGCATTCTGAGCCCACTCGTTGCCCCTGGAAAGCGTCCCGTGGAGGGCTTTCAGAACCTCCGGTTTCCGAACGAAGACGAACCTCCACGGCTGGTTGTTGAAGCACGAGGGCGCCAGGGAGGCCGCCGTGGCCAGATCATCCAGGAGCTCATCTGTTATTTCAACAGGTTCAAGCGACCTGAACGCCCTCCTTTTTTCTATGGCATGCTTTACATCCATGATAGACCTCCTAAGAATATTATTTTATAAGGGTTCCACCGTCATGGGGCTGAAGGGTCTTGGGCCATGAGTAGCTGGGTTCATAAGGGGCGGTTCCCGAATCGTCAGGTATGCCATCGTAGGCGCATCCGACATCTATCCCGCCGCGGAGACAGATCTGCTTTTCGGCCGGGGAAAGGGCTCTCATAGAAACCAAATGGAGCTATAGCGCAACCCGCGCAAATCAGTGCGAGGGATGATGATCTTCCTGAACATGTGTTCTGTAATTATGGCACGGAAATCCAGCATCAATCAACCATCCGCGCCATCCGCTCGCGAATAAAAAATCCGAGGGTGGAGTTGAGAACCTTTCCCCGGATGGTCTTGAGGGCTTGAAATCAGTGCCAGAAGACAATTTGGCCGATCAGCGTCAAAAAATCTCCGAACCTGAAATATAGCCTTGAGTTCAGCGGTTTCAACGCCATCCGGGTGAGGGATCACCTGGCGTTGAACAAGTAGAAACAGGCCGTTCCCCAGCTTTAGAATCTGCAAGCTAAGGAGGTGTATTATGAATCTCGTGATCGCGAGTTTATTATTGGCTGGAACCGGCGGGAGTCAGGGCAAAGAAAAGACAAAACTTGAGGGCGAGAGGACCCTCCACGCTGAGGGCAATGGCATGGTCTATCTCAAGGGCCAGGGCACCCTTACCATAACCGGCGATGGCTCACTCTGGTATAAGGACCTGGCCGGAGACGCGCAGGTCCCTGAGAGGGTAGCAAACGAGGGGGGCTGGCAGTTTGTTCCCAACATGGGCAGTTTCACAATCACGGGTTCGGACTTCATAGTAATGGCCCTGGGTAAGGACATGGTGATTGACGCGGAAGGCAAGGGCAAAGCACAGATGGCTGGCAATGGCACTTTTGAGGTTCACAACCGAAAGGACGCGTGGGAGGATGAGCCCAGGCCAGTCCCATATGGCCCTACACCCATCAAGCCAAAAGAAGGGAAAGGAGGGAAGGATTGATTGAAACCGCGGATGCCCCTGGCCTTGATCGGCCTCCGGCACGGCCCTTAGAATTTGGGCGCAAAGGAAAAATGGAGGCCATAAATGAACAAGGCTGAGCTGGTTAGCGATGTGGCCAGAAAAACCGGCTTGACCAAGAGAGATGTGGATCATGTTGTCACCACCGCCCTCGCGGTTCTAGGAGACGCCTTTGAACGGAAAGAAAGGGTTGAGCTCAGGGGGTTTGGCGTTTTCGAGGTAAAAAAGCGCGGCCCCAGGAAGGGCAGGAATCCGCAGACCCAGGAATCCATACAGATTCCTTCTCAGTGGGTTGTCTCTTTCAAGCCGTCCAAATCAATAAAGGAGAGATTGTAGGTATGCCCTGCGGCAGAAAACGCAAGCTGGCAAAGATAAGGAGACATAAGATTAAGAAGAAGAGGAAGCTCCAGCGCCACAAGAATAAATAGAGGACACCCGGTTGAAACTGCTTGTTGTGTCCGACACCCACATTGAAGACCCGGCCTCGGGCGAATCCGACCGCGGAGGGCAGAATCCCGAACCTGATACTGCAACGGAACTACCGGATGAGGTCCTGGAGGCCGCGCTGGATTCTGATGGAATAATACACGCCGGTGACTTCACGGGGGAGAACGCTCTTGGACTCTTCAGGGGACTTGGTCCCCCTCTCTACGCTGTTAGGGGAAACATGGACAGCCCGGGAGTCGCCCGTGCGCTTGGTGACATTTTGGTCTTTGAGCTGGCTGGCCTCAGGATAGGACTCACGCACGGCAATGGCTCTCCTGTGGGTATTGAAGACAGGGTGAGGAGGTTGCTCCCGGCCGGCCTTGATGTTATAATATTCGGACACAGCCACAGGCCATTCCTTAAGGAAGACGGCGATTTACTAATCATGAATCCTGGGAGTGCAGTCCGTAGGCTTATTAAGGGTAATGGGAGTTATGGTTTCTTATTCGTGGATGGCGGGAGGGCAAAAGGTGATCTGCGATACCTGTAATGACGATCCATCCCGGAGGGAAAGGCAAGAAACCTTTGCCTTCCGGTTTTGTGAACGCGCCCGTAGCTCAAATGGATAGAGCGTGAGACTCCGGATCTCAAGGCTTGGGGTTCGAGTCCCCACGGGCGCGCCTTGTGGAGGCCCTGTATGGCCGAGCCAAAGGTAAAGAGAGTTTTCAGGATAGGTTTTAGAAAAGACCTCTGCAAGAGGTGCGGTATATGCATAAAGATATGCCCGAAGGAGGTCTTTGACCAGGAAAAGCTTGGTTACCCGATCATTTCCAGGATAGATGACTGCACGGGTTGCGGGCTTTGCGAACAGCACTGTCCGGACTTTGCCTTGTGGGTTCAGAACGAGACAGGCATTCCCGAGGAACACCCTGCCTGGGCCTTTCTCAGAATGGGCCACATGCCTTCAGCCTGGTGCGCTGGTTGCGGCATTGGAACCGTCCTATACGCTGTTGTCAAGGCCATCCAAGACCTTGAGCTTGACCCGGACAGAGTGGTAATGGTCTCTGGCATAGGTTGCTCGTCAAGGATGCCCGGATACCTGGATGCTAATACCCTACACACCACACACGGCAGGAGCATATCCTTCGCGGTTGGAGTGAAGCTGGCTAACCCGGACCTCAAGGTCTTCGCGGTCATGGGAGATGGTGACGCGGCCGCGATAGGTGGAAACCACCTGATACACGCCGCGCGCAGGAACTTGGACATGACTGCCATAGTCATAAACAACTACAACTACGGAATGACCGGCGGCCAGGGTTCACCGACAACACCCCTGGGAGCCAAGACAACCACAACCCCATACGGCGCGCTCGAGCCAGCCTTTGACCTGTGTGAGCTGGTCAAGGGCGCGGGCGCGAACTATGTCGCCAGGACTACGGTTTTCCACTTTCCCCTGCTTGCAAGGATGATAAAGGAAGCAACAGAAATAAGGGGATTCGGTTTCGTTGATGTGCTCTCCAACTGCCCAACATACTACGGGAGATTCAATCTCTCGGCCGACCCTTACGAGACCCTTGATGCCCTGAAGGGCCAGGTCTACAAGGTTGGCGGGGAACCCAGGGAGGGTGCATTACCAATGGGCGTCCTGCACAAGGGCGACAAGCCCAGCGTAAACCAGCTCATAGAGGAGCTCATAGCATCATGGAAAGGATAGAGATAAAACTGGCCGGCTCCGGCGGACAGGGGCTCCTGACGGCAGGGAAACTCCTGGCTGAGGCGGCATTGATAGAGGGGAAGAGGGTCGTTGAGGTAAAGAACTATGGACCGGAGGCGCGGCTCGGAAGCTCGTCCTCGGATGTCATAATCTCGGACACCGAGATATACTACCCCAGGACAGAAAGACCCCATGCTGTTCTGGTAATGAACCAGGAATCCTACAACAAGTTCGGCCCAAAGGTGGCTGACGGCGGCATCATGGTGGTTGATACCGATTTTGTATCCTCACCACAAAGCTTCAACAACGCCAGGCTTTACACATATAACCTGACCACGACAGCGAAGGACGAGACCGGCTATCCCATGACGGCGAACATACTGGGTCTCGCGGTTATCGTCTCACTGACGGGCGTGGTGAAAAAGGAATCCCTCGTGGAGGCCATAAAGGCCGAGCTCGCGCACAAGGAGAAGTTCATTCCCCCGAACCTGAAGGCCCTTGATGTTGGTTTTGAGCTGGGGAGGAAACTATCCGGTGGATAGGACTTTCGTCATGATAAAACCGGACGGGGTAGCCTCTGGCGCGGTGGGCCAGATCATCTCCCGTTTTGAGTCCATGGGCTTCGCCATTCTTAGGCTGGAAATGAAGCGCCTTGTGCGGGACGAGGCTGAACGCTTCTACAAGCCTCACAGGGGAAAGGAATTCTACGAACACCTCGTGGAGTTCATAACATCTGGCCCGGTTGTGGGCATTCTGCTGGAGGGCCCGGACGCTGTTTCACGCGTCAGGGAAGCAATGGGTGCAACGGATCCGTCCCGGGCCGCGGAGGGAACCCTGAGAAGGCTATTCGGGACTACAATCACCCGGAACGCGGTTCACGGCTCGGATTCCCCCGAAAATGTCCTGCGGGAGGCGGGGATATTCTTCGGGAATAAGCTTTGATTAAATGATGGTTCAGGTGGCCCCGGTTCAAACGAGACCTATCTGAACAGACTGAAGATCAGTATACCCAGAACCCCAGCCGGAAACAGGTAAAACGCGAACCAGAAGAGTTTTCGCGAGATCAAAGTCTTCCTTAGAAACCACAGGCTGGCTATTCCCGTAACCAGGGCAACCGCGAACCCCGCGGTCAGCCAGACCGGATTGGGCAGGGAGACGATGTCCTTGATGTCAAGGATCGCGCCACCTATCACCGCTGGCAGGAGCATGAAAAACGAGAATCGGAAGGCCTCGTCAGGTTCAATCCCCAGCATGAGTGCGGTGGCAATGGTCGCGCCTGATCTTGAGATACCAGGCAATAAGGCGCAGACCTGTGCGAGTCCGATGATAAGCGCGCGCCACCAGTTCAGGGGCGCGGTTCGGGGCCTCACCCACCTGGTCGCCAGGAGGAGGCCACCGGTCAGGATCATGAAGAACCCAACCGGAAGGGGATTGTCAAAGGATGACTCTATGAAATCCTTGAAAATCAGGCCCACGACCGCCGCGGGCGCTAGGCCGAGGATAAGGAGTCCCAGGTATTTCCAATCAAGGAGGGCCTTGAATTCCTTGAAGAGTATGGCGATCACAGCTATCGCGGTGGCAAAATGAAGGGCTATCTCGGTAGCGGCGCCAGGGCTTTTGAGGTTCAAGAGGAACTTGAATATGACCAAGTGGCCCGAGCTTGAAACCGGAAGAAACTCGGTTATTCCCTGAACGAAGCCAAGGATGATGTGTTCAATCAACCGAAGATTCCCTCTCTATGAGATTTTTCTTTCGTTCCGGTCTCAGTTCCTTCTTTTTTAACCCCCATCTTTCTTTCTCTTAGCTTGCCTATCAAGGTTATTATTTCCCTTATTTCCTGGATTGCCTCAGGAGGAATCCTTGATTTGCCAGCGAGCTTTTTGACCGCGCCCTCCAGGGTGAGACCGCCATCGGTCAGCTCCTTTATCCTTCTTGCTCTGTCTATGTCCCTGGCGGTGTAGTATCTCCTCTTGCCGTCCCTCCTGGACGGCGAGAGGATACCCCTCTTGTCCCAGTAACGCAAGGTGGTCTCAGGCACCCCGGAGAGCTGGGCCGCTTCACCTATTGAGTAATACAGCTTATCCAGGGACATATTATATTGTTGTGGGGGGCCCCTAGACTACATCTGGCACGGTGCGTGATCCTTCACCCGGATGGCCTCCATCTGGCCCCGGCTTGATCTCTAGCTTCAGAATATCAGTCATGAAGGAGAGAACCAGAAGGATAAATAGCCTA
>FWPU01009313.1_pt1 | contig 15617 bp, 11 predicted proteins | sample 2228361 | NCBI WGS metagenome assembly FWPU01 (sample SAMEA103939777, study PRJEB20133) | metagenome
TTTTTGATATTCCCACCTGTGGCACATTTACTTTTGAGTATTTTTGCTAATGTTTCCAAGTCACTTTGTTTACCGATAAAACCTGATATTCTACTTACAAATTTATTGCCACCCAATCTATCTAAGAATATCTTTAATTGTTGTTGATGAGGAGGAAGTGTATCGGGCTCGTCATTATGTTCAAGATGCTTTTTTAGATATTCAGGATTTGTTGAATACACTAATGAAGATGAGGTGTTTTTTTGATTATTCTTTGACATGTCTGTAATTTTTGAATATAATAATACATAATGGAATAGATATTAAAATTATAGAAATAAACTGAATGAGTGAAACGGTAATATTATTGCTTTTATTTTCATAATATATTTTTTGAGAAGGAGAGGGATTAAAACTTTTTCCGCTAAGCTTTTTAGTATTTAAGCTATCCTCGAGTTGTGTATATAAATTAAAGTACTTGAGAGCTTCTTCAGTATTTTGACTTAGCAGATAATAACTTATTTTTTCACCTGTGATGCTTTTTTTAGCTTCCAGATATGATAATTTGTCTATAATAGAATCGACAATATCGATAAGTGCTTTGGTGTAATTAAGTTCTTTTTTTTCTAAGTGTAATTCAATAGCGGTAAGATAAGCATCTACAAGACCATAATAATTTTCCAATTGCTCATAGACATTAAAGGATTGGTAAATATATCTAGATGCACTATCTATATTTCCGGTTTTAATAAACATTGCAGCAAGATTATTAAGACATATGGCTTCTTCTTCTGGTAGGTTATATTCTTTTGAATAGTATAAGGCTAATTTAAGATGATTGCGAGCCGGTGTTGTAAGTTTTAATTTAAATTCTTCTGAGGATAAATTAATTAATGCGCGTATTAAAAATTGATAGTTCTGTATTTCGTTGAATAGTTTTACAGATTCTTCATAATAGTGTTTGGCTAAGTAAGAATTATTTAAATCAGACAAAGTATTTCCTAAATTGATATATATTTTAGCTTTTAAATCCTTATTATTTGTAAGTTTTATTGCACTTTCAAGTTCTAAAATAGATTGGTAGTAATTGTATTTTTTGTAGTATAGGATGCCTTTTAGGTTATGCGCTTTTGCTTTCCATTCTCTTTCACCGGTGGATATTGCTATTTCAGAGGCTTTATTTATCCAATAAAAAGCGGAATCAGGATTGATATTTCTTAATTTGTATGCAATGTCAAAATAATGAAAGAATCGTAAACTATCTGTTTTATTTTGAGAATAGAGAGGAACGATTATTACTGGCAAGAAAAGATAAAAATAAAAAGTTCGCATTATTTTTATATAGATTTGCAAGTATACGAATAAATAATCCATCAAATTATTATGAATTAGTGTGTTTAAATATACATTTATGAGAGCATTAATACAAAGGGTATTGGAAGCAAAAGTTATTGTGAGTGATGAAGTGGTGGGTGAAATAAAAAATGGATTGTTAGTTTTTTTAGGGGTAGGGTATGATGATGCAGAAGAAGATATTCAATGGTTAGCATCAAAAATTATTCAAATGCGGATATTTTCAGATGAGGAAGGAAAGATGAATAGAAGTATAAAAGAAGTGAATGGAGATATTTTAGTGGTGAGTCAATTTACATTGTTTGCATCTACTAAGAAAGGAAATCGTCCGTCGTTTACTGAAAGTGCTCCACCAGAGTTTGCTAAAGAAATATATGAAAAATTTGTAATACAGTGTGAGTGTTTAATGCAAAAGGAGGTTAAAAAAGGCGTTTTCGGTGCACACATGTTGATTCATTTGATAAATGATGGACCTGTAACAATCTGGATAGATACTAAACAAAAAGAGTGAAAAGAGAATGTTTTACTTTCCCTTCTCTTTTTCCTCTTTCGTCTCTTTTTTATTTTTTCTATTAAACAAAGAGTTAAATTCGTATCTATACCCTATGCCTACGCCTTGCGTATAAGGTCCACCACTGATAGTCATTTGTGTATTATTGTTAGTGCGATTAAATGCTTTTAAGATATACTTACCTGATTCTGTGAGTTTGTATTCAATATTAACATCTCCTATGATTTGTGAGGTATTTTGAGTTTGATTACTATTTACTCCAAAACTTCCATCAATAGATAATCTATTATTAAACATTTGCTTTGACATGGTTAATTCCATTTGTTGGCTACTGTTTTGAGAACCAGGGTTATAGTTAATACCTAAATCTACAAAGTTAGAAATACCTTTCAAAGCACTATTTAATTTATTAGAAAGCATTTCGCTACTATTTGCTGCTAAGGCACTACCGGCAGATACACCTCCTGCATTGGCATACTGTAAAGGAGTTACAAAGCTTTTTAGAAGTAATAATGAGAAAAATTGACGATTGAGCTCATTTTCATCGGATAACAATAGGTCTGTTTTTGATTTTGTGGCAGCATCTACTTGTTGAATATCTATATTAAATTTTATATCAGGAGACATTATTTTCCCTGACATGGAGAGTTGTGTTTTGACAGGATATCTTCTTTTGTATGTACCGGAGGAATCATAAGGGAATAGAGGAGCCAAGGATGCTTTTTGAATGTAGTTGGCATTGATATTTATTATAGTATTATATGGGTCACCTACGAATGTCATTTTACTCCCGTTTTCAATATCAAACTTTTTGTTGATAATGCTTTCTAATGTAAATAAATATGTTCCTGATTGAATAACATATTCTCCTTTTATTTCAAATTTTCCAAAAGAATTGATTCCCATTTCTATAATTCCCTCGCCTCTTGCTTTTACACCATCTCCTGTTTTATCATTAAGAACTACTGCTGTTTCTAGGTTAGGATTGGTATTAAGTATAAGATTCATGTGTAATCCTGATATATTATTATCTTTTTTGATTTTAGAAGTAGTATCTTTTGGATTTATGAATTTTATAAAACTATTTTCACCTACCTCTTCTGCGTGACTATAAGATAATGTGAATTTAGAATTTTTTTTGGGTGTGAGATTAGCTTCTATGTTCATATCATTGATAAATCCATATATTCCGATGGTTCCTGATGTGTATATTTTGCCATAATAATCGGGATTGATGAGAGGGTTGGTATTGAGCGTTAATAAATTTTTTGCAGAGATATCAAAGTCTATACGCATATTAGAGAAGTTGTTGTGGAATATGTTACCGTTTAAGAATCCTGCTAATTCTTTTTTATCGTAATTGTATATTTTCATTTCATTAAATCTAACTTGAGTAGGCAACACTTCTATATTTCCTATTATTTTATGATAAGTATTCAGATAGTCTGTTTTTATCTTTGAATCTGTAAGTTGAAAATTACCTGATATAAGAGGTTTTTCGGGTGTTCCTTCTATTTTGCCTTTGCCATTTACAAAAGCATAATCAATAGTCATAATGTCTTTCATAATAGGATTGAGTATTGATAAGTTAAATGGTTTGGCTTCTATTTCTACATCTAATGAACTATCTTTTTTATTCATGTAGTAAATTCCATTGAAACTAAGATACTTTAATTCTGTGCCTAACATTTCAGAATAATCATAAGATAGATTTCCTTTTAAGTATAAGGAGTTATTGAGGGGTTGATAGGCTGTACGAGTATTAATGTTTCCGATAAAATAATTACTTACATATAGATTGTTTATTTTAATGTTGGATGATACAAATGGCTTTTTAATAGTTTGATGTATTGTAAGATTGCCGTTTAGAGTGCCTTTTAATTGTGGAGCAGATGAAGCTAGAAGTGGATTTAACTGTTGTAATTCAAAATTACTAAATGATATATTTAATGAATCTTCTCTATGATTATGTAAATCTCCTTGTATTGTTATGGATTGATTGTTTTTAGTAATTTTTAATGGGAAAAAATTGATATTACTTGCTGTATCTATTACAATAGGATTTAATTGAGTAGCTATCCATTTATCTTTACCAGTGGGTATTTCAAAAGCATCTGGGATGACATATATGGCATGTTTGTAAAAAACTGTGGTGAAACCTATTTGTCCATTGTATGTGTATTTGATACTGTCTTTTACTGTTTGCCATTCTATATTAGTTTTTGCGATGTTGTCTCTGGAATGGGAACACATAGATATGTTTTGAAGAAGCAGGCTATCTGACAGTTTGATTTTATCAATATGAAGTACAGCATTGAGTTGTTGATTTTTTGAGTTAATTTTGAGTTTGTTATTGATGTATAGAATGTTACTGTACGATATTTTATCTGATTGAAGATTTACTATGAGTTCTGCATCTCTGGGGTGATAGTGAGCCGTAAGTTTGGTATGAGGTTGTATGAATAATTGATTGTTAGTTAGTAAACTACTTATTGGTTCAAAATTTTTTATTTTCATAGATAGTAGGAAAGTATCTTTATCAATTTCTTTATAGTTACATTCTTCGTCTGCAAAAGATGGATAAAATGCTTGTAGAAAATGACTGATGTAGTTATTGGTTTTAGATAGTTGAAATCTTCCTTCTATGTCAATGTCAAAGAAATTAGAGTGAAAGTAAAATGTTTTATGATGGTCATTTGTTTGATTCATTTTAATTTTTGAATTAGAAAAGAAATATACTTTTTCGGATGTAGTATACAAGATGTTATTAAAATCAATTTCTCCTGTGAGGTTGTCTAAAACATCTCCAGATACTTTAATAAGAGCGGAGCCTGATAGATTCCCATTTTTCTCATCTTTTATGAAATTTAGTTTATTTAGATTTAGTTTTTCCATGGATATAATAAAGTTCATATCTGGTATTTTGTTGTCAAAATTGATTTGTCCACTGAATAGTAATTGAGCGTTAGTATCTGCTGAAGATAAGTCTCCTTTGAATAATTTTTTATCTAACTTAGCATCTATGATGATATTTCGGTATGTATAGTTATTAAAATCAAATCGGTTCACTTGTGTTTGTATGGATGTAGTCATGGTTTTAAATATAGTACCTTTACCATTTAATATGATGCGAGCATTAAGAGTACCTATGTGTTTTTGTTGAAAGAATTTTCCGAAATGAAAATCAATAAAATTGAAATCACCGTTGTAATTTAAGTCGTTAGTAGAACTATCTGTGGTTAGTAATGTATTGAGTTTAATACTTCCAATTTCAGTAACTAATACACCATTGATTTTCATTTTGTAATAATGTCCTTTTATGTTTCCTTTGAAATTTGATATACCAGCATTATCAAATTGTTTAGGTAGTTCTATAAATTCATTTTTGTAAAAGGGATATAATGGAATTTTTTCTATGGCTTGTGCGGTTGTAACCATTGAATGCGCTTCAATATTGAAAAACATATTATCAATATCGGGGAGACCTGTTATTTCAAGATTTCCATTAATTTCTGTTCCTGCATAATTTAATTGAGCATTTTCTATTTTTAATTGAGGAATTGTACCATATACTCTTCCTGTTATATCTATATAGTTATTCCACCCTTGTAATTCTTTAGAGAAATGCGTCAAATCTGTAAAATCAATTTTAGATGATTTTAGTTCGGCATCGATAAACATGTTTTTTTGGGGATTATCTATAAATTCATAGAAAGATGGATATTTAACGAGTAAATTACTTTTTATATTACTACGCAAAGTTTTAAGGTTTAAATTTTTGAATGATAATGAAGTAGGGGTTATTTTTAAATAGGCTTGTAATTGTTTTACTGTGAATCCACTTTGTTCTTTTCCTGAGAATTGGTTTATTTCAACATATATCGTGTTTTTGCTTTGCTTTATTTTATCTAATACAAGGTTAGTATTAGTTATTTTCAAAAAATCATAGTTTATCTGTTCGGAAGTTTTTGTATTGTATTTTTCGTCTTTGTATATAATAGTGGCATTTTTAAGTTCTATACTTTTAATTTTTATATCAAAATAATTGGTGTCTTTTTTTGAAGTGGTATCCTTTGATTTAAAGGCTTCAATAAGTTTTTCGTAATTAAAATACTTATCATTTTTATGTCGTACGATATTTATTTTAGGGTTATTAAAATCTATTTTACTGATAATAAATTTCTTATGAAAAATAGAACTGTATAAAATATTTATATCCAAATTATCGAGATAAATCATCGTATCTTTCTTATCATCTTTAACTAAAAAATTTTGTAAGTGTATTTTGTGGGAAAGGTCTATTGAAATTTTATCTATACTAAAATAAAGACGGGTGTAATCAGTAAGATATTTTGCAGCATATTTGGCACATGTTGTTTGAAAACCCGGAGAGTATATGAGTGCTATAATGACAATAAACAAGAATAAGATGAGATTCAAAAATATAAGAAGAGAAAATCTAATAAGTTTTTTTATCTTTACTATAGAAAAGAGATTTATCAACCATAAAAATAGAAAAGTGTGAGATCTTTTTTTCTTTTGTTGATTATTCATATTAAAAGGTGTGTGTAAAGTTAGTAAAAGTTTTTATGTTGAATCTACTAGTGTAACATTATTTAGTATTTTTGTGAAAGTTATGTCGGTTTATATTTTAGCAATAGAGAGTAGTTGTGATGACACATCAGTGGCGGTGCTTCGAAATAATGAGGTATTAAGCAGTGTGGTGAGTAGTCAAAAAATACACGGAGAGTATGGTGGTGTAGTGCCTGAATTAGCAAGTAGAGATCATTTAAAGAATATCATTCCTTTGATAGACATTGCATTACAAAAAGCTTATGTGAGCAGTGAAAATATCAATGCTATTGCAGTAACAAGAGGGCCGGGGCTTATGGGAAGTTTATTAGTTGGAGTATCTGTGGCTAAGACATTATCTCTCGCACTAAATATTCCTTTAATAGAAGTTAATCATATACAAGCACATATACTAGCGCATTTTATCAAGGATGTCCATGTAAATAATACATTAGAATTTCCTTTTTTAGGACTTGTCGTGAGTGGTGGACATACTCAAATAGTAGTAGTAAAGGATTACTTAAAGTATGAGGTATTAGGTGAAACATTAGATGATGCTGCAGGAGAAGCTTTAGATAAAGCCGCAAAGATATTAGGCTTGGGATTCCCAGGTGGACCTATTATAGATAAGTTATCTCAAGATGGAGATGAAAATACATTTTATTTTCCGAAATCAAAAGTAAAACCATTGCATTTTAGTTTTAGTGGTATTAAAACGGCGTTGTTATATCTTATTCAAAGGGAACAAAAAAACAATCCTCAATTTATTCAAGAGAATTTAAATAAACTTTGTGCATCTTATCAAAAGGCTATTGTAGATATGTTGATAGATGGATTATCTCATGCTATTGATAAAACTCGAATCAAACAAGTTGCGATAGCGGGCGGGGTTTCAGCTAATTCTTATTTGAGAAAGAGATTGCAGATGTTGAGTCAAGAGAGAGAAGTAGAGATATTCACATTGCCATTGAATTATTGTACGGATAATGCGGCAATGATTGGTATTGTTGGATACTACAAGTATTTGAAAGGGCAATATGCTTCGTTGGGAATAACACCCATGCCGAGGTGGGAGGGGTTTTTATAGTCATTTAGATTAATGAACGATTATAGTCTTTTGAGAGCATTTATTTCTCTCTCGGTAAGAAATCTCCATTTGCCTCGTGGTAAGTTTTTTTTGGTAAGTCCTGCATACATTACTCTATCTAATTTTATGACATTATAACCAAGATATTCAAACATTCGTCTTATAATTCTATTTCTACCACTGTGTATCTGTATTCCTAATTCATTTTTCTTGCCTAATACATAGCTTAATTCATCAGGTTGGATAAATCCATCTTCTAATTCAATACCTTTAGATAGTTTTTCAAAGTCGGCAGGTGAAAAGTTTTTGTGTAAGGTAACATGATATAATTTAGGGATATTAGATTTTGGATGCATTAATTTATTAGCAAGTTCACCATCATTAGTTAATACAAGAAGTCCAGTAGTTTGTCTATCCAATCTACCTACGGGAAACACTCTTTCTTTACAAGCATTTTTGATAAGTTCCATAACTGTTTTTCTATTTTTTGGATCTTTAGTTGTGGTTAAATAGTCCTTAGGTTTATTTAATAGTATATATACTTTTTTTTCGTTTTTTATTTTTTGTCCTTCTACCTTGACGTTTTCTGTGGGTTTTACTTTGTATCCTAGTGTTGTAATGATTTTTCCATTAACTTTTACGACACCAGTTTCTATTAAAACATCGGCTTCTCTTCTGGAGCATATCCCCGAATTAGCAATCAATTTATTTAATCTGATTTCTGTGTTATCTTTTTGTATATAATGAGATTGTTGTGTTTTGTTATGCTTTAATACTTTTTGCTTTTTCTGATTATTATTTTTTTGTAATGTTAGTTTAAAATTTGCTTTTTTATGGAAAGATGCAGGTTTATTGTTTGTGTGATGTTTATTTTTTTTGTTTTTGCTCATAGGTTTGTATTATTTTTACTCAAACCACTCTTTAGTACTAGTGTTGGTGGTTTCCGTATTTTTATCGTATTTAGTACAATCTAATTCTATATTTCCTATATTCTCAGGTTTTTGGAAATCTCTTTGAGATACTTTGAGAGTTTTATCAGCATACACTTTTTGAAAAAACTTTGCCCAGATGGGAAGAGCCATTGAGGCCCCTTGTCCTAATTCAAGTGTATTAAAGTGAATGCTTCGTTCATCGCCGCCAACCCAAGCTCCTGCACTTAATTGTGGTGTTAGTCCAATAAACCATCCATCAGAATTATTTTGTGTGGTACCTGTTTTTCCTGCTATAGGATTTCGTAAGCCATATTTGTATCTTAATCGTACGCCAGTACCATAGTCTACTACGCCACGCATTAGTTGAATAGTGATGTAGGCTTTATCCTCGCTAAATACCTCATTTGTTTTTGGGAAGAATTGTTCAAGTATTTTACCGTTTCTATCTTCGATGCGTGTGATGAAGATAGGCTCTATGTATGTTCCTTGATTGGTGAAGGCAGATAGGGCTCCTACCATTTCGTATAGTGAAATATCTGCTGTTCCTAAGCAAATGGAGGGTACTACGGGTAGTTCAGAGGTAATTCCTAACCTATGCGCTAGTTGTACCACTGCTTGTGGCCCAAATTGTTTCATTAACCATGCAGATATGTAGTTGATGGAATTTGCTAATGCATATCTTAATGTAACGAGTTTACCTGTTCCCTTGTCTCCATCAGCATTATCGGGACACCATTCTTTTCCAAGATCATCAGTAATACAGGTTCTTACATTGGGCACACGATAACAGGGCGAGTATCCTTCTTGAACAGCAAGTGCGTATACAAAAGGTTTGAATGTAGAACCTACTTGTCTTTTTGAGAGTTTGACATGGTCATATTTAAAGTGTTTGTAGTTGATGCCACCTACCCATGCTTTGATATATCCAGTTTGAGGCTCCATAGCCATAAACCCACATTGTAAGAAGGTTTTGTAATAACGGATACTATCCCATGGGGTCATTATGGTATCTTTCTCGCCATTTATGGTGTACACTCTCATTGGTACTTTTTGATGGAAGGTTTGAAGTATTTTTTCTTCGTTCCATCCTTGTTTTTTTAATTCTCTATATCTATCTGATCTTCTTGCAGAGGTCAGCATAATGTTTTGAATTTCTTTTTGAGTAAGGTTCCAAGCGAAGGGTGCATTTTTCTTTTTTTTACATTCTTTATTAAATGCTATTTGAAGTTCCCGCATGTGTTCTGTGACCGCTTCTTCTGCATATTGTTGCATGCGAGAATCAATAGTGGTATATATTTTTAATCCGTCTTTATAGAGATTGTAGGGTTTTCCCGTTTGAGGATTGATGTGTTTTTTACACCAATCTTTTAAGAAGAATTCTCTGATGTATTCTCTGAAATATGTGGCCAATCCTTCGTTATGGCTTTCAGGATTATATTTTAATCCTAAAGGATTTTTTATGAGCGAATCATATTGTTGTGGAGTAATGAACTTGTACTTTTTCATTTGAGATAAGACGACATTTCTTCTTTTTATTACTCTTTCAGGAAAACGAATAGGATTATATAATGATGGGTTTTGTGCCATACCTACTAGCATTGCAGATTCTTGTATTTTTAGGTTAGATGGAGTAGTATTAAAGTAAATTTTTGCCGCTGACTTTATCCCTACAGCTAAGTTTAGAAAATCAAATTTATTTAGATACATTGTTAGTATTTCCTCTTTGGTATAATTCTTTTCTAAACGTATAGCAATAATCCATTCTTTTATTTTTCTCAATATAAGTTGAGGTTTAGATAATTTTTCTCTTGGGAACATCATTTTTGCAAGTTGTTGAGTGAGTGTACTTCCACCACCTTTTTTACTTCCTGTAAGTATACCAAATACAGAACGAAATAATGCTTTGATATCAATACCACTATGTTCATTAAATCTTATGTCTTCGGTGGCTAATAGTGCTTTAATAGTCCATGGGTTTAATTCTTTGTATTCTGCTTTTAACCTATTTTCTGCATAGTACTTTCCGAGTATTTTTCCATCAACACTATATATTACTGTAGCGATATTACTTTTTGGATTTTGTAGTTCTTCTACACTTGGTAATTTTCCGAATACATCTTTAGATGTTAAAAAGGCTATAAGGAACAATGTAATAAAGGGTATCCACACAATCACCCATATCCATACTGGTGAAAATGGTAGAACAGATTTATTTTTTCTCATGATGATTGGTTTGAATAGGTTATTTGTGAAATTACTCTTCTAGTTTTTTAATGATTTCCTGAATGGATACCTCTGAATTTTTTAATTTTTCTTTGCAATAGGTTATTAAAATCATTGCTCTTTCAAGTTTTTTCAATAAATCATCAACATCTACGGTATCTTCTTCCATCTCTTTTATTATTTTTTCTAATTCATCTACTGCTTTTTTGTATGTAAGATTGTTTTCACCACTCATAATTGTTTTTTTGGATATTGATGATATTGCCTTCTATTTGCATATCATGAAAGCGAATAGAGATAGTATCGTTATTATTTATTTCAAGAGAGGATTTTATAATTTTGTTTTTATTGAAAATGATAGTATATCCTCTTTTTAGAGTATTTTGAGGATGGAGTATATTTATTTGTCTGCACATGTTTTTTAATTTTTGATGATGTTGATACATGATTTGTTTTGGCTTTTTAATGAGATTTTCTATGAGTTGTTGAATCTTTTGTTTTTGATGAGAAATTGTTTGTTTAGATGTATAGTATAAATCTTGTTGTAATTTTTGAATATGTCTATCATTTTGAGATAGAAATGTCTGTGTAGTGATTTTTAATTTATTAGCGAGATGTATAATATGATATTTATTCTTATTGATTATAGCTTTGGGGATATTTATTAAAGTGTATTCGTAGTTATTGAGAGTTAATTTTTGTTGATGAAAAATCTCTTTTGTTTGTTGTAGAATGGTTTGCGATATTTTTTGAAGACACATCTTTTCTTGTTGAAGTGTATTGGTTATTAGTTGATGTATATATTGATGATATTCATTTAATTGACTGAGGAATCTTTCAAATTGTGATATAATAATCATTGCTGTATCTGTAGGAGTGATTCCGTTTGTGTGAGCGACCATTTCAGCTACTGTAAAATTTGTAGAGTGTCCTATCCCTGTAATGATAGGAATTGGAAAGGTAGTTATAGTTTTGCATAATTCATAATTATTGTAACAGGACAAACCAATTTCTCCGCCACCACCACGAATGATTAACACAGCATCATAAAGATGTATCTGGCTTTTTATTTTTTCTAATTGTTCTCTTATTTGCACAGCGGCATTTTCTCCTTGTAATAAAGATGGATATAAATCATGATTGATTTGGAATTGATGCTTGTACTTTTGAAAAGTGGTGATAAGATCGTTGTAACCTTTACTAGTTTCAACAGAAATAATGGCTAAATTTTGTGGTACTAATGGAAGAGGTAATTTTTTATTATTATCGAAGATACCTTCTTTTCTGAGCTTTTCAATAGTTTGTTTTTTTTCTTTTTCTAGTTCACCGAGTGTATAGTATGGATCAATATCTTTGATATATAAGCTTAAACCATATTTAGGATTAAATTTTACACTTATCAACATTAAAGCAGAAATGTTTTCTGACAATGGTTCACCGACTGTGTTTATGAATTTTTGGTTGATGATTAAAAAATCTGTTTTCCATATAATACCTCTCATTTGGCAGATAATCTCATTTTCTTTTTTTTCAACTAATTCAGGATAAGCATGCCCACTATGTTTATAGAGATTAAGTTTGTGTATTTCTGCTTTTATCCAAAAGTATCTACCAAAGAATGCATCGTCAATAGCTTTTTGGATTAAGCGATTTAGCTCATAAAGAGATAATATATTAGATGTCTCTGGGGGGTTATTTACCAGCATTTTTGTTGATTAAACGATTCTCTTTATCACTCTCAGATGATGTGAATGTGTTTTAAGTTCGGGAGAAATAATTCCGTAATGATCTATTTTATCTATTCGTACTTTTCCTGATGCATGAATAATATATTCATGGTTAAGCAATATACCTGTATGTGTTATATACCCGTCTTGATTATGAAAAAATGCGAGGTCGCCGGGTTGCACTTCATCTAAAAAAGTAATAGGTGTTCCGTGAAGAGCTTGGTCTTTTGCATCTCTTGGTAAGAAGTATCCTGCTAAAGCACAGCATATTTGTGTAAGTCCGGAGCAATCGATTCCCATAAATGTTTTTCCTCCCCAAAGATAAGGAGTATTTAAAAACATCATGGCAAATTCTACGCAGGCTTGTCCATTATATCTTGGTTTTTCATTTGATGAGTGTGAGACAATTTTACCGAAACATTCATACTCTTGTGTGCCTAATCTGAATTTATTTTGATGGTAGATAGGAAATCTAGCACCCATCGGCGCTATGTAATGTTCTTTACCTGATTGAATGATTTGAATAATATCTGCATTCAAAACAATTTGAGATTGCATAATTTCATGATGATATTTTTCAGATAATTGGTAATATTGAAGGCGATTTATCCAGCACTCGTATTGGTCGGAATCTATTTTTATTTTTAACCATTGGTCATGTTCTTCTAATACTTGATAAGTTTCACCGAATAAAAGTTGTGTAGTCATTTCACTTTTACTGGAAGGTTCTGCTCTACATGGTATTACTGATAGTTTATTAATTCCATATCCGGACATAGAGGAAGAATTATTCTTTGCAAAAGTGCAAAAACTTTTGGAATGTCAATTAAATTAAAATCTATTAAAACCAATGGTATCTGTCATGCAATATCTCGATTAGTTTTCTTCGTTTAAGTTTTTGTTTGCGTTTTTTTTCTGCTATTTTAGAGGGGGTTTTATACCAGTAGAATTGGAAGTAGAATAATCGCATACCTGCAGAAAAACTCACATTCCTAAGATTGGTGGTATTATCGGATGTTATTTTGGTGATTCGCATATTATAGTCTATAAATAAACTGAGAAATTTAATATGCCATTCTACTCCGAGCCCTGCGTTTAATCCAAAGTTATAATAGGTTTTGTTTTGGTTAATAGGAATAAAATTTTTATCTATTTTTTGATAGGCAAAAAATTTAGTATAAGCTAATCCTATAACGGGGTAGATGAAGAAGAACCCTTCCTCATTACTAATAACTTTATGAAAATTAATGTTAAAATTTTCAAGGTGAGCATTTTGCCAAAAGGGAAGGATATTTTCTGGTAAGAATTTATTGTATTTGAATTCAAGTCTTAAAAGGTTATTAAATAGATAATTACCATTAAAATCCCATCCTGCAAGGAATTCTACCTCATTGTAATTTTCCTGTAAAGAGAGAGTAGTAATTGTTCTACCTGCACCAATTTGTATAGAACGAATAATTTGTATAGAATCCAATGTTTGGGCATTAAAAATTAGTTTGGTGATTAAAAGTGTGATGATAGTGGATATACGCATAGGGATTCTGTCTTAAAGTAAAATCTATTTGGGTATATTTTATATTGTGGAAAATATAGGAAAATTATTTATCACTATTCACCTTTTGTCTAAAATGCAAATTAAATTCAAAAATTTAATCATCAAAAAACTCTTTTCATGAAGATTCACTTTAAAGAATTGTGAGCGGAAAAAACTATTGATGAAAGATAGGTATTGGTAGATTTGATAATCTTATTTATCTTGCATGCAAAAGGGGATTGTATTACTTATTTACAAAGGATAGTGAGTAATAATAATCTTTTATTTATCTAATATAAAGGTGGAATAAGCAATTTTAATGTAAATTTGTGGCAAAAAAATATGAAGAATAATTATATCTACGTTGCAATAGTTTTATTAAATATAGGTCCTGTTTTTGCACAAAAAAAGAACATGAATGCTGCTTGGCGCGCTCTTACTGATTATCAAAGCACACTGAACGATAAGCCTAATTTATCGTATCTACAAAAGGCCAAGGAAAGTATTGATTTGGCGATACAAAATCCAGAGACAAAGGAAGATTCAAGAACTCTAACTTATTATTCTCAAATTTATTATGAGTTATTTAAGTATTATCAAAATAATCCTGATAACTCTGTACAACATTATGCATACTTATCAAATGCTATAGATGCTTTTCAAATACTTCATGATAAATATCCTAAAGTAGCATCTACTCCAGAAATTCAAAATTATGGAATCACACTATTAAATACCTCGAATCAGGAATCTGTAAAGTTATTTAATGCTAAAAAATATGTAGATGCCAGTCGTGTATTTTTATATCAATATCATCTTCGGAAGAAGGTATTGAATGTTACTGATACTTCTGCTTTGTTTAATGCTTTTATATGTGCTTATAAAGCCGATCAAAAAGATAGTATTGAATCTATTGGAAAACAATTGATTCAAAAGAATCTTGATAATGTTAAGGTATATCAATTGTTATATAATTTTTATCATCATAATAAAGATTCTGTAAGTGCTTTAAAGATTTTGAAAAATGGAAGAAAAAAATTCTCTGATGATGTTACTTTACTTAATCTAGAAACAGATTATTATATCAGCTCAAAAAAATATCGGCAAGCCATATCCAACCTTGATAAATTAATTCAGCAAGATACCACAAATGCTTTATTGTTATTAACTCTCGGAAATATATATGACAATCTTGCTAATCAACAAATGGCTCAAAAAAGTTATTCAGATTCGACTCGGTATTTTTTTGAAAATGCTATTATAAATTATTTAAAGAGCTATAGGCATAAAAGTAAGTTAGATAATGAGAATTTATTTACTTTAACTTATAATATAGGTGCATATTACACTAATTACGGATTATTTTATTATAACAAAAAAATGAGAGAATTTAAAATTACAGATTTATCTCAAAAGCAAAAGGAAGTGGAAGATAAAAGAAAAGAATATACTCAAATGGGTTTACCTTATTTAAAAGAAGCGGAATCTATAAAACCAAATGATAATTCTGTGATTACGGCACTATATAGAGTTTATGCTTTAATAGGAGATTCTAAAAATGCAGAGATATATAAAAATAAAATGTTAGGAAAATAATATATACTAAATTCAAGTAATAAATGCAACTTTTTTAGAGGAGAGGATAAATGAAATTTTTCAATGCAAAGGAGAAAGAAAAAACCCTTTATTTTTTTACCTT
>FWPU01009314.1_pt1 | contig 15613 bp, 13 predicted proteins | sample 2228361 | NCBI WGS metagenome assembly FWPU01 (sample SAMEA103939777, study PRJEB20133) | metagenome
TCTGCCCTGGTTTACCTCACCCCTAGCCTTGCTGCGCCCGGCTCACCCCATCCAGGCTGGGCAGGAGAGAGAGCAACGAGGCGCGTCAGCGCTGAGTGGGGGTGAGGTAACACGGTGAGCCGCAAAGTTCATAGCACGCTCTAACATGGGCGCGACAAAGCGCGCCGTCGTGCGTATAGATTGCTAGGAAGTGGCCTGACCTACAGATCTCGGTGGTGTAAGCGAAATCTTTGGGGGAGGGCGGGACGATGACAAACGCAGTCGGGCTGGCGGGGCGGGCACTGAAAGCCCTGTCTTGGGTGGAGGTAGCGGTCGAACTGCTGGGTTCGTACCTGGAACAGGCACATGCCGAGGAGCAGACGATGAGCGAGGAAAAGAAACGCACGGTAGTCGAAGAATTCGAAGTGGAGGGACGGCAACTGATTGAGCGCGTCCGAGAGTTGATCCGCGAGGGCAACGTACGCCGGTTGCGCATCAAAGATGCCAAAGGCAAGTACCTGCTCGAAGTGCCGCTGACCGTAGGGGTGGTAGGTGGCGGTGTGTTGGTGCTGGCCGCGCCTACGCTGGCCGCTCTCAGCGCGCTGGCCGGGCTGGTGGCCAATGTGCGGATCGAGATCGTGCGCGAGGCCGAAGAAGGCAAAGAAGAGGAATCCGAAGAGGGGAATTCATAGTGTCGGGCAGCGCTGCGGCGCGGAGCGACCTGCTGATAGGCGGGTCGCTCGCTTTTTGCGACAGGCAGGCAGGGGGAGAAAGGCGTGACAGCATCTGAAGGTATGCTGGCAGGCGTGCGTGTGCTGGACTTCTCGCGCATCCTGGCTGGGCCGTTTTGCACGATGATCCTGGGCGACCTGGGCGCAGACGTGATTAAGGTCGAACAGCCAGGGATGGGCGACGGCACGCGGCAATGGGGGCCGCCCTGGCATGGGACGGGTGAAGCGGCGCTCAGCGCCTACTACGTCAGCATCAATCGCAACAAGCGCAGCGTGACGCTCAATTTGAAGTCGGAGGCGGGGCGGGCACTGGCGCGGGAACTGGCGGCCCGTGCGCGGGTGGTTGTCGAGAACTTCAAGGCAGGGCAGATGGCCGAATTCGGCCTGGGGTATGACGAGCTGCGCGCGCGTAATCCGGCCCTGGTCTATTGCAGCATTACTGGCTTTGGGCAGAGCGGCCCCTACCGCGATCGCCCAGGTTACGACTATGTGATCCAGGCCATGAGCGGGCTGATGTCCATCACCGGCGAGCCGGACGGACCGCCGGCCAAGGTGGGCGTTGCCATCGCGGACGTGATCGCCGGGCTGTTCGCGGCGTCGGCGATTCTGGCGGCGGTACGTCACGCCGAGCGCACCGGGCAAGGGCAATATCTCGATGTGGCGCTGCTCGATACGCAGATCGCCGCGCTGGTGAACGTGGCGAGCAACTACCTGGTCTCTGGCGAGACGCCGCCGCGCCTGGGCAACCAACATCCCAATATCGTGCCCTACCAGACTTTCCGCGCCGCTGATCGCGAGTTCGTGCTGGCGTGCGGCAGTGATGCGCAGTTTGCGCGGCTGTGCGCCATCATCGAGCGCCCCGATCTGCTGGCTGACGAGCGCTTCGCTACCAATCCGGCCCGCGTGGAGCACCGCGCTGCTCTCATCTCTCTGCTGGCGGAAATCTTCGCCCGGAGACCGGCTGAGGAGTGGGTCGAAGCACTGCTGGCGGCGGGCATCCCCGCCGGCCCAATCTACGACATCCCCGCCGCGTTGACCGACCCTCATGTGCAGGCGCGCGGTCTGGTGAAGGAAGCGCCGGACATGCCCGGCGGGCCGCTGAAGTTGATCGGCCCGCCGGTTCAGAGCTGGCCGAACCCGGCGACAGTGCGCCGCCCGCCGCCCGCGCTCGGTCAGCACACTGACGAAGTGCTGCGCGAGGTGTTGGGCCTGGACGAGGCGACCCTGACGGCATACCGGGCACAGGGCGTCATCTAGACGTGCCTCATGGGCAGGCGACGGCGCTGTGCTCCTCAAGCGACAGGGTGAAGATGTGACGCAGGTCGTCGCAGGAGCGGAAGTAGAGATATTCCGTCTGCGCGGGATTGAGCACGGCGTTGATCGCGGCCAGGCCCGGTGAACAGATGGGGCCGGGCGGCAGCAATTCGCTGAGGGATGCGCCATCTTGCTTGAGATAGGTATTGTAGGCGGCGTTGGCCTGCACGACGCCCAGGGCGTAGTAGTCGGCCTCGCCGCTCAGACGGGGCCACCAGGTGCCGTCGCGGAAGCCGATGGCGTATTGCACGGTGGGGTCGGCGTCCAGCTTCATGCCACGGCGCAGACGGTTGAGATAGACCGAGGCGATCACGGGGGCCTCGTCGAGGACGACCGCTTCGCGCTGCACGATGGAGGCGAGCGTCAGCACCTGGTAAAAGGTCAGACCCTGCCCGGCAGCGCGTTGAATCATCTCATCGGTGATGGCCTGGTTGAAAGCGGTCAGCAAGGCCTCGGCCAGTTGCTGAGGGGTGACGTCTGGCGGCAGTTTGTACTCGCCGGGGAACATGAACCCTTCCAGCGAGGGCGGCTGACCGTTGCTGAGCAGGTCGGGGATGCCGAAGCGCTCCTTGAAACCGGGTGGAAAGGTTGCTCCGGGCGGGGTGACAGTGGCCATGAATTCCGCCGGGCCGAAGCTCAGCAAGGGGTTGGCCCCTACGGCGTGCTGCGCGACTTCCTCCAAGCGCCAGCCGGGCAGCGTGCCGAAGGTCAGCGAGGCGGCGGAGGCGTCGGTGAGGGCATAGGCGATCTCTTCGAGCGTGCGCGTCTGCTGCAGAAAATAGGTTCCGGCTTCCAGGTCGTCGTCCAGGCGATAGTAGCGCACGTAGTCCACAAACAGGTCGGGATCGGTGATCAGGCCGGCATCGCTCAGCTTGTAGGCGATGGTGTAGGCGGTATCGCCGGGGCGAACCTCGAAGCGGCGATACTGCGGATCGCTCCCGGCGGGCGAGGTCAGCGCATCCTGTTGACGGGCCAGAGCAATGCGCAGGCGAATAGCGGTGAGGGGATTCAGCCCTTCCTGACGCGCCCATAGATATAGCCCGCCCCCTACCACGCAGGTGACAAGCAGTATTCCCAGCAGTGTGGCGAAAACAAGCGCCAGAATGCCCCGCGTGATGTCGCGTTGATGCATGGCTCTATCTCCGAAAGGTGTAGCCCGGTTCGCCCGTTAGTATAGGGGCAAACTGCGCGCGCTCCAAGGCGCACTCCCGCCGATCGCCCGTCGTTGCGCCGTTCAGGGGCGGTCAACGTTCATCTTCTGCGGCGGGCGCAACTGGCTCCGGCCAGGGGATTCCCTCGTCGCGCAGCGCATCCAGGAAGGACTGCAGGATCACCGCCGCGGCGACGGCATCTTCCCGGCGAGGCACTGGTCTGCCCGCCTCGGTGAGCAGTTCGATGGCCTCGTCGGTCGAGTAGCGCTCGTTCCACAGATAGACGGGCACGTCAATGGCGGCGGCCAGCCGCGCGGCCCAGCGCCGCACCCGCTCGGTTTGGGGCGAGTCCGCAAAGGGCGGCGGGGGCACTGGCAGGCCGACAATCACGCCCACCGCGCCGTGTTCGGCGATCAGCGCGGCGATCTGTGCGAAGTCGGCCTGGCGCGAAGTGCGGCGCAGGATGCGCAGCGGGCGGGCGATGAGGCCTGTCGGGTCGCACACCGCCAGGCCGAGGGTCTTGAGTCCGTGATCGATCCCCAGCAGACGACCGGGGAAAGAACGCTCGCTCACGGCAGGCGCACCTCGACGGTGATGCGCACGGGTAAGAGAGGCATCCGGGGATACCAGCGGGGCCAGGTGCTGATATGCGGCGGATGATAGGGATCGAGCAGCAGTTCGCGTTCGAGCCTGTGCCGTGCCTCGTCTACACTGACGCCCTGAGTGCGCCGTCGCACGTATTCTTCGTCAATGGCGACGGCCACACTGCCGCTGACCGTCATCAGAAAGGTCACGCGGCCATCCGGTGTGATGTCCAGGATGTCCCCGCGCGTGAAGGATAGCGCTTCTGGGGCGATCTCCAGGCCCGGCTGAACATAGGGGGCCAGTCCTGCGTAGGCAACCTGCCGCGCCTGCCGTTCGTCTACCACCACCGCCTGGACTTCCGCGCGGAAGTCCAGGCTGATGCTCTCGGCGGCGTCGCCCACGTAGGCGCTGAAGATCGTCCATTCGGGGCGCTCGGTCACGATGCGCAACGAGCCAGGCACCAGGAAACGCTCGCCAGAAAGCTGATAGAGCAGCGTATCGCGGGCGCGCTGCAAGACCTGCTGGCGACCCAGCACAAGCAGACGCTGCAGATCGTCGGCGGTGACGACGCGCCGTTCCTGCAGCGCACCGCCATAGGTGGCATTGGGATTGGTGACCTGCACCAGACCGGCCAATTCCCCTTCGACGCGGTTGATCGCGCCGGGGCCAACGTTGCCGTCGGTGCCGGAGTGTTCGGGCAGGGCGCGGATGGGCACCTGCACACTGGCCCGGTCGCCCGCGGGGAGAGTTGTCTCGACCAGCGTCTCGAAACGGACGGGGTAGGTGGTGCTGGTGGCGACGATCGTGCCATAGGGAATGAACAACGGATCGTCGGTGAGGTTGGTGAAAGTGACCAGGCCCTGCGCCTGGGAAGCACCGGCCCGTTCGCGCCCAGAAGTCTCGATGGTGACGCGGGTGGTGGCCTGTAGCGTGACCACGGAAGCGGGCATACGGAAGCTCTCGATGTCAATATCGGTAAGCGCCGGGTCGGCCACGATCTGCACCGTCTCGAAGACCTGGCGGCTGGCCGGCGTGAGGGTGATGGTGGCGCTGGGCGCGACGGCGAAGAAGGCGATCACCAGGGCCAGCATCCCGCTGAGAAAAGCCAACCAGCGCGTCAACATCTGGCGGCGGGTCTGGCCAGGCGAAGGCGGCAGGCGCTGACTGAGGATAGCATCGGCCAGTTCCAGGCGGGACAGGTCGTCGCGCGGAGGCACGAAAAGGCGCTGGCGAGGTTGCAGCCAGCTTGCCTGCCGGGCAGATTCCACATCGGGGAAGACCGAGATGTGCAGATCGTGGGCGTGCTCGATGATCACCGGATCGCCCGTGACCAGCGCCAGCCTCAGCCCCAGCCGACTCGCCTGGCGCAGCACCAACAGCAGATCGAGTTTGCGGCGCAGCGGCGATCCGTCGGCGGGCCAGACCAGCAACACGCGACGGACAGGCACGAAGGACAGCCGGTCGCGGATGGAGACCGAGTCGTCGTGCGGTTCTAGCCGGATGATGTGCAGGTCGGAGGCCATCGCCAGCCGGTGCTCATTCTCAAGACTCCCGAAGTCTCAAAGACTTCGGGAATCCTCGGATCAGACCGCGCCGAGCGCTTGCGCGATCAGGTCATGGGCCTGTCGTAACGCTTCATCCAGGCGCGAGGCATCCTTGCCGCCCGCCTGCGCCAGGTCGGGCCGACCGCCGCCGCCCCCGCCGACAACCTGCGCTGCCGCTTTGATGAGGTTGCCTGCGTGTACACGCCTGGTCAGGTCTTTGGTCACGGCGGCGACCAGTTGCGGCTTGCCGCTCTCGGCGACCGTGCCCAGCACGACGACTCCCGACGGGACGCGGTCGCGGAACCAGTCGGTCATCTCGCGCAAGGTCTCCGGGCTGGTGGGGCTGACACGCGCCACCAACACTGTCGCCCCGCCTACCTCGCGCGCCTGATTGAGCAGATCGTCGAATTCCAGACGGGCTACCCGACGGCGCAGGCGGGCGATCTCCTGCTGCTGCGACTTGAGTTCTTCCTGCAAGGCGGTCAGACGGTCGGTGAGCACGTCCGGCGTGCTGCCCAGGCGCGCGGCAGCCTCGTCCAGGCGACGCAGGCTGCGGCGGATATAGGCTTCGGCGGCGTGTCCGGTCAACGCCTCCACGCGGCGGATGCCCTGGGCCACGCTGCCCTCGCTGGTGAAGACGAAGGGGCCGATGACGCCGGTTTGATCAACATGCGTGCCGCCGCACAGTTCGTAGCTATAGCGCGTGCCGTCGGGCTGCCAGATGTTGATAGTGCGCACGCGCTCGCCGTATTTCTCGCCGAAGAGGGCCATAGCGCCTTCGCGCTTGGCCGCCTCGCGGTCTTTCCATTCTGCCGTGACGCGCATATTGGCCAGGATGGCTTCGTTGATATTGCGCTGGATCAGGTCGAGTTCTTCGGGCGAAAGCGGCTGATCGTGGCTGAAGTCGAAGCGCAGACGGTCGGGCGCGACCAGCGAACCGCGCTGCTGCACGTGCGGGCCGAGCACGGCGCGCAGTTGGGCGTGCAGCAGGTGCGTGGCGGTGTGATTGCGCATGATGTCCAGGCGGCGGGCGCTATCTACGGCGGCGGTGCAGGTATCTCCCACTGCCGGATTGCCCTCCACGACCTCGCCGATATGCACGATCAGGCCGCCGACTGGCTGGCGGGCGTCTTCCACGTCTACCGTCCAGCCGTCGCCCTGCAAGACACCGGTGTCGCTGACCTGTCCGCCGGATTCGACGTAGAAGGGAGTCGCGTCGAGCACGATTTCGACTTTGTCGCCGACGGCGGCCCGCTCGACCGGCTCGCCGTCGCGCAGGATGGCCAGCACGCGGGCCTGACGGCTGAGCGGGCCGTAGGGATCATGCTGGACCCCGTCGCTGAGCCAGCCCTGGGCACGAAGCGTGTCCAGCGTGTGCCGGTAGACTTCGCTCATCTCGATACTGCCGAACGCGCCCCCATCCTTGCCGCGGCTGATCGCTTCGTGCTCCTTCTGCGCGGCGCGGAAGCCCACCTCATCCACGGTGAAACCGCGCTCGCGGGCGATGTCGCGGGTGATCTCCAGGGGCAACCCCTTTTCGGCGTGCAGGCGAAAGGCCAGGTCGCCGGGTAGCTGACCGACCAGGGCGAGCGTGTCGCGCAGTGGACTTTCGGGCGGCAGGGCGGCGATGATGTCGCTCAGCCGGAGATCCTCGCCCAGCCGCTCAATGAGCGCGTCCAGCGTCCCCTGGGCACCCGACGCAGCCAGCGCCTGGTCTATGCGCGAAATCTGGTTGGCCAGGTCGCCATCGCCAGACTTCGCCGGAAGAGGTGTTTTCGGCTCACCTGTGCCAAAGGCGGGCGCGAGCAACTGCCGCAGCGTCTGGCGCGTCTGCGCGGTCAGGTCGTCGAGCATGGCGTCGAGTTCGTTCAGGGCGCGATCCATGGCGCGGCGGAAGCGCACTTCCTCGCTGGTGATGGTGCGGCGGATGGTCTCGCGGCTGTCCAGTAGTTCGGGATAGGCGACCTTCATGGTGTCAATGACGGCATCGGCTACGTCGGCCAGGAAAGGCGCGTCGAAGCCCAGCTTGGTGCCGAAGCGCACCGCACGGCGAATGACCATACGGCAGACGTAGTCACGCCCGGTCGCGCCGGGACGCACTCCGTCGGCGATCAAGAAGGTCGCGGCGCGCATGTGATCGGCGATGACGCGGGTCGGGACGATGTTGGCGTCGCGCTCGGCGTCGGTGTGACCGGTCAGCTCCTGCACGCGGTGAATGATGGGCATGAACAGGTCGGTCTCGTAGTTGGCCGACGTGCCCTGCAACACACTCACGATACGCTCCAGCCCTGCCCCTGTGTCTACGCCGGGGGCGGGCAGTGGCTCGTCCCACTGACCAGTGTGTTCGGGGTCGGGCTGCGTGCGGTTGTATTGCATGAAGACCAGGTTCCAGATTTCCAGGAAGCGGTCACTTTCTGCCCGCAGCGCCGGGATGATGGTCTCAACGCCTTCTTCGGGCCGGAGATCGAAGTGAATCTCCGAAGTTGGGCCGCAGGGGCCGGTCTCGGCCATCTGCCAGAAGTTGGTCTTTGGCCCCATACGCGCGACGCGCTCCGGCGGCACGCCGATCTCGCGCGTCCAGATGTTGTAGGCTTCATCGTCGCTCTCGTAGACGGTGAAGGCCAGCCGGTCGAGGGGCATCTCGTAGACTTTGGTCAGCAGATCGTAGGCGTAGCGAATCGCCTCGCGCTTGAAGTAGTCGCCAAAGCTGAAGTTACCCAGCATCTCAAAGAAGGTATGATGCCGCGGCGAAGGGCCAACGTTTTCCAGGTCGTTGTGTTTGCCGCTGACACGCATACACTTCTGCGCGGTGGTAGCGCGGGTGTAGGGGCGTTTGTCCAGTCCCAGGAAAACGTCTTTGAACTGCACCATGCCCGCGTTGGTAAAGAGTAGAGTCGGGTCGTTGCCAGGCACGAGCGACGAAGAGGGCACGCGCTTGTGACCCATTTCTTCAAAGAATTGCAGAAAAGCCTCGCGCACTTCGGCGCTGGTCATCTTCTTCATGGGGTGTGCTTTCCGTGTGTATGGTGTGTGCTCAGGTCGGTGCGATTATAGTGAAGCGGCGGGCGCTTGGCAATGCGCGCTTGTGTGCCAGGTGTCTTCGGATTTGGGGGCGGAATTCCCCGCAGAGAACGCAGAGATCACAGAGAAGGCGCAGAGTTATTGATTTGACTTCCCTCTCTGCGCTCTCGGCGTTTCAACGGTTCAACGCCATTGCCCCAAAACGCGAAAGCACTCGTGCGCAAGAGTACGGTCAATCCCAATTATGCACAGGCTGTGGAAAGTGTGGACGGGCTGTGGAAAAGTGGCGGCGCAGGGCTGCGCATGTGGTAACATTGCGCGGGTACTTTGTGCTGGAGACAGGCCATGCCCGTCTTTTTCGACGTGGACGACACGCTGATCGATCATCGCGGCGCTGCGGAAAAGGGCGCGCGGGCGCTTTACCGCCATCACGCCGACCGACTGGCCGTCGCGCTGGCGGAAGAGGAGTTCCTGGCCCGCTGGCATGAGTCGGCGGAGCGTCACTTTGCTGCGTTTGCTGCCGGTGAATGTAGCTACCAGGAACAGCGGCGGCGGCGCATCCGCGATCTGTTCGGCACCTGGCTGGGCGACGCGGAGGCGGACGCGCTGTTCGCCGTGTTTCTGGCGGAGTATCAGCGGAACTGGGCGCTGTTTCCGGACGTGTTGCCCTGCCTGGATGCTCTACAGGGGGAAGTCCTGGGCGTGATCTCCAACAATGCGACGGCGGCGACTCTGGGCAAGCTGCGCGCGACGGGCATCGCCGGGCGCTTCGCGGTGATCATGACGGTAGACGTGGCCGGAGTCGGCAAACCCGACCCCGCCATCTTTCAGGCTGCGTGTGCGCAGGCGGGCGCTCCGCCGGCGCAGTGTCTCTATGTGGGTGACAAGCTGAACACCGACGCGCTGGCAGCGCAGCGAGCCGGGTTGATCGGGGTGTGGCTCAACCGGCGCGGAGCAAGCCTGCAAGACGACCCGCAGGTGCTGGAAATCCGATCGCTGCTGGAATTGCCGGAACTGTTGCGGAGCAGGGAATGGTGACCGTGCGCGTCATGTATTCCAGCGCGGAAGCGGAGACCTGGTGCGGCACATATGCGCAGACGTTCGGGGCGTACTTCGGGCGAGGCGAGCGCCCGCCCCTGGCTCTGGACAATATGTGTGGCCGGGTCTTGCGCGGCGTGGCCGAGGCCGACTTTGCCATGTTGAGCGACGATCCAGCGCGTCGCGTGGTGTTCATGCTCGACGCGACAGCGCTGGCAGACCTGGTGGGCCGGACGGGAGCGGACGTGCTGGCGCAGATCGGATACACCTCCGCCGAGGTGAGGGCATTGCTGGCGCAAGGGACGCGCTTTCGCCTGGTGCTGGTGACACCGGCGGACATGATACCTGCCACGTGGGCCAATGTGCTGGCTCTGGCGGCGACCGCCTATCCTGAATGGTCTGAACGCCTGGCAGCCGCGCGCTCCATGCTGGAGACTCTGCCCTATGCGGAGATCATGCGGCGGGGCGGCGTTGCGGCGGAGGCGCGAGCGTTTCTGGAACGCGCCCTGCATCTCAATTCGCTGTTCGCTGGCGACGGCTACACCCGTCGCGACGGGCGAACGGTCTATGCCGAGTATGCCTGCCTCAACCGCCCCCTGTCCGCTTTCGAGCGCTGGTGTCAGATCGAATTCCCGGTGACTCTGGTGTGAGTCGGTTCAGCGCAACCGGCGCGATTCCCGATCGCTCGGCTGGACGGGCTGCTGGCCGATCTCTGTCGCCGGGCTGATGCTGGCGTAGAAGTCGGCGTCGTAGGTGCGCGTTTTCACCACGACAGGCATGGGCACGGCGTGGCCCATGATCAACGCCTGCTGGCGGGTGTCGAGCCGGGCCAGGACTTCGCGCAGGCCAGCCGCCCCGCTGATGCCGGTGAGCACGGCGGCGATGTCGCGCTCGTTGTCGAGCAGCGCCGTGACGCGCGTGCCGATCTGACTCATCACCTCTTCGTCAATGCCGCTGGGCCGCTGATCCACGATCAGCAACGTAACATTGTACTTGCGCAGCTCGCGGGCGATGATGCCGAAAATCGTCTGACGGGCGATCTGCGGGTCGAGGAACTTGTGCGCTTCCTCGATGGTGATCAGTAGTTGCGGCGGCTCAAGGGCTGAGTCGCCCAGGGCCTTTTCAACGCGCTCGACGTACATCTGATGAATGCGGCGTGTCAGGTAGTTGGCGACCAGGATGTAGGCATCCAGGGCATTACCGTAGCGACCGAATTCCAGCACGACGTTCTTGCGGCTTTCCAGATACTCCAGGATTTTCCTGGCGGAGTCCTCAACCGCCTGTGGCTTGAGGAAATCGTAGCGCTCGAAGCGCTGCACCCGTCGTTTGAGTGCCAGCACGGATACAAAGCTGGCGGCCAGTTCTTCCTTGAGCATGTCGAGCAATTCCGGCGGGGCGTCGATCAGACGGCCAATCCAGCCTTTGCCCCACAGCTTGTGCAGCTCGTAGGCGGCATCAATCATGGCGTCGGAGAGATCGAGGGTGGTCTTGAGCATGGCCAGGTCTTCCGGCTCGATCTCGTCGTAGCCGATGGTGACGGCGTGATCGTAGGTGGCACCGCGCCGACGGGTCGCGTCTGGATCGAGAGTGAAGATGGCGACGCGGCTGCCGAACAGTTGCTTGAGTCCTTTCGCCTGTACGCCGCTCTCCGTCTTGACTGCCCAGCCATAGTCATTGTGCATGTCGAAGATCAGCGTGACAGCTACGTCGTTGCGGATGATGCCCGCCAGCAGGATGCGCGTCAGGAAGCTCTTGCCGGTGCCGCTCTTGCCGAAGACTCCGACGGAGCGCTCTACCAGGCGGCGCAGGTCCAGGTGTACTTTGGTCTCTTCCAGCTCCAGCGGCGCGCCGATGTGGAAGTGCGTGGCGTCTTCCTGGCCGAAAACATCGTTCACGTCTTCGGCAGAAGCGATCACAACAGGCGTGAAGTGGCTGGGGATGGTGCGCACAGGTTTGGGTTCGTCCTCGCCTTCGTCGAGGCTGAGCATGGGTGCGACGTGAATGGTGCCGAAGGCCGCCGTGCCGCTATAGACTTCGCGTAGGAAAGAGTCACTGAGGTCGGGCGGGTCGCTGCGGATGGCGGGGTTGGTGGCATCGAGCATCACGTCGGTGATCATGCAGAAGAAGCGCTTCTTGTACCCATGCACCACTACATAGCGCCCGACAGCCAGCTCTTCGATCGGCGTAGCCGGATCGAGCTTGACATCCAGCCCGCGGCTGAGCGAGCCGCCGACGACTACGCCTAGCCGTTGACCGGACACCGGCGCGGCAGGAGGGGTCGCGGCGCTGCGCGGGAACCATTCATCCAGATTGTCTGAGTCCGGGTGTGGGTAGAGCGGATCGCGTGAGGTCATGGCATTTTCCCCGTGAATTCATCCTTTTTTCATGGCCGTATGGCCCAGGTTGTTTCTTCAAAAGGCTATAATGACTGACGATAGTGACGGTGTTTCTGGTCAATAGGCAGGGCGCTCGCAATGACTGAGGTATCTCCTCGCTCGCAAGTTGCCTCCACCGTTCTGGCGCTGGCCGTGCTGGTCGCCGTAACCGTCTTGCTGGTAGTGTTGATGACCAGGGTCTGGCCGATCGGACCCGACTACTACTTTACGTTTCGCCCGGCAGCGGAAAAGTTCCTCACCGGCGAAACCCGGCTGTACGATAAGGAAACACTGGGCTTTTTCAATGCGCCCTGGACGTTGCTCTTCTTCATCCCTATCACTCAGCTTTCGCTGCACACCGGGCAGGCCGTGTTGACTGTCGGTACGCTGGTGATGCTGCTGGCTGCCACTGCTCTGGTACGTGAGGAGCGCCCTTTCCCGACCTATGCGTTTGTCTTTGCTCTGCTCAACTTGCACACCTTCGACCTGCTCATCCGCGGCCAGATTGACGGCTTCTGTCTGCTCGGCGTTGCCCTGGGCTGGTGGTCTGTTCGGCGACGGCGGCCCTGGGGGGTATCGCTGGCCTTGTGGCTGATGGCGATCAAGCCGATCAACGTGGCACTGGTGGCCACGGTCTATCTGATAGCCATTCGCTCCTGGTCGCGAACCGAACAGGTGAAAGCTCTGACGCTGCCGGTAATGTCGCTCCTGGTGTCGTTTTTCTTTCTAGGCGCTGATTGGCCAATCCGCTACATTGAGAACTACCAGGTTTTTTCTCCCCCAAAAGCATATCTGACCCTCACGGTATGGCGTATTGCACGGAGCATTGACTTCCCCTTCTGGCCGTTGATCGGGCTGGCGGCAGTCTGTGTGGCACTGGCGCTATGGCTGACGTGGCGGGTCGGGTTGCACCGCTGGACGCTGAGCATTGCCCTGGCGACCAATCTGGTCTTCGCCCAGTATGCGACCGGCAATCACTACGTCAACCTCATTCCAGCCATGCTATTCATCGCCACTCGCAACCGTCGTGTGGCGGCTCTCGCCTATCTGACGACGTTCACACCCCTTCTGCGAATAGGATTTGGGGTGCGCGTCGCCCCGGTCGATTTGCTCTATCCGATCACCCTGCTTTTGGCGAGCTGGTACTTCGCCGTGCAGGATGGGCTTGTCACGCCGCCTAACGTGCAACGTCTCATTGATCAGCGCTTTGCTAGGCGGGCGTGAGCAGGCGCAGCACGTATTGCAGGCGCGGCAAGTCCTGGCTGAGTAAACCGGCCAGTTGACGGCCTGCCTCCACCAGGAAAGCCCGCCGCTCTGCAAGCGGGCGCACGTCTGCTGCATTCTTCAGGGCGGCGGCCAGCAATTCCTCGGTCGGCACATCTCCCGCCGAGAGCACCAGGCGCAGGAAATCGAGCCGTGCGGTGAAGCGAGCCACAGTCGCCGCATCGCACAGATAGACAGGGTCCAGGCTCAACGGCGGGCGAGGCGGCAATGCCTGGTGTAGTTTGCCGTCCTGCTCATAGCCGACATTCAGCACGCTGATCTCCAGCGGCACCATCCGGTTCTCGCGTTGATCGCGGATGGTGGCCGGATTCATGTTGTTGGCCAGGATCATCTGGCGCACCAACGGGTCGTCATCAATGCTGATGGCATGAATCAAACCGATCACTGCCAGGCCGGAATCTTCGTCGGGCTGCGTGCGCACGAAGGCCCCGAAGGAGGGATGCTCAATAGACTGGCTGCGCGTGCCGCACACAAAACCAACCGTGCTGGCCCGCAATACCTGGCCGATAAGAGCTTGTTGTTCTGCCATAGGTTTCTCCTGCCAAGCACATAGACTATTGAACCGCGGAGACGCAGAGGACGCAGAGTTCTTCTTGTAGAGAGTGTTCAAGCCTCTTTGAGTCCAAGGACAATGCGCCTTATGCCTTGCCTGAGGACAGGTACATGAAAGTTGATGAGCAGACCAACTTCCCAACCACCCAGACGCAAGTACGATAGAACCTGTGCCTGGTGAACAGGTAGCAGTTGTTCCACGGCCTTGAGTTCAACGACCACTGTGTCGGCTACCAGCAAGTCCAGTCTGTATCCGCACTCTATTTCTACGCCTTTGTATACAACGGGAAGTTGCTTCTGTCTGTCGAATGGGATCTGGCGCAGTGATAGCTCGTGGCACAAACATGTCTCATAGGCCGACTCCAGTAACCCTGGGCCGAGCGCCCGATGCACTTCGATCGCGGCACCGATGATCTGCTGTGTGAGCATACGGACAGAATGATCTTTCTCCACAATGTTTTCCTCTGCGCCCTCTGCGTCTCGGCGGTGAAATCTCCTATCGGCGGTCGTAGGGAGTGCGCCCGTGCCGGGCGGCCTTCGCTTCCAGCTTCTCGGACACTTCGACGGGTTGCTGGTGACGGCGCAGCTCGATTTCGATCAATTCGTTGAGTTGTGCGCGCTCGTGATTGCGCACTACAGCGAGTTCGTCGGCGCGGGTGAGGGCGTAGGGGTAGCGCCACATAAGCTGGCACTGACTGTAGATCAGCGAATGTACGGCGTTCACCAATTCCGGTTCGCGGGCCACCCACATCGGGATTTCGACACGCGCCAGGTGATAGGGCGGGTTCGTGCTCACGTTGAGATAAAAGCAGGCGATCTCGTACTTCGGGTCCTTTTCGTGATAATCCTTGTTGCGCGGCGACTGTTGTACCAGCAAAGCCGAGCGCTCACCCGGCTTCAGCAGCTTGAACATCAGCGGCTGATCGGTCAGCCCTTCCAGATCGCCGTTGGTCTCCAGCATTGATTTGTGCACATCATCGGGCGACAGACTCATCAGGTGTAGCAGGCTGATCAGAAAAGCGCTCGATGGGCGATCCACGTAACCGGCCAGACAGACGGGACGATCGCGGTCGGCTGGATCGTTGGCGTGCAGATCGTGCAGAAACACCAACCAACCCAGAAACTCTTCTTGTAGCTGTTGCCCATCGGGCACGTCCTTGCCGGCCCAGAACAGCAGCGATCCGTCCACCAGGGCCAGCAGGGGACCCTCAGTTGCTGTCTTTTTCTGCGATTCGACCGCTTTTGCCAGCGTGCCCAGTTCCTGCACTGTGCGTCGTGCGTTGACCGCCGCGTTGGTGATCAGATGCCCGTCGTCGTCATACAGCCGGTCGTCCGTGTAGGCCAGATGCGGTTCGGTGAAAGGGCTGGGCAGCGCGTCCGTGCCGTGGTAGTAGACGAACACGCCCACATTGATCAGATAGTAAAGCGCGGCAGCGTGCGCATTGGGATAGACCTGAGAGCCATCGGCGGCGAGGATGGTGGCGCGTTCGGGGAAGGGTGGCAAGGGGTAGGCGCGGTTGGCGGGTTCGTGCAACAGGGCTGCTCCACGGAAGCCGGCGTTGCGCTCGCGCACCAGGGCGATACGGCGATGCACTGCTTCCACGTCTTCTAGCAGCGATAGCCGTTCCATGGCCAGCTTCACACGTTCGCTCTGAGTAGCACTGCGGGCGGCCAGAGCGTGACCCATAGCCTGCACCTGCGACACAACTTTGTCGAATTCGAGCGTCACCGGTGGCCTCCTGTGCTCAGGCAGATGGCATCAGACGGAAGTCAGTGTAGCACTAATGTTCGGGGGCGTCAAGCGGGGCGAACCATCCCTCACTGGAAAGAGACAACGTGTGCTTGCCAGGGCTGACCCTTCGCGCCCTGTGGGATGTACGCTATACTCCTGCCACCATTCGCTAGAGGCTGTTATGAACTTTTGCGCAGTATTTTCCCCTGCACCCCTCTCCCCGGTCTATACACTGCGTCGCGGGGGTTGAAGGGCGGACAGCCATTGAGAGCATCTCGAACGGGAGACTGTCGCGAACTTTACCTCA
>FWPU01009317.1_pt1 | contig 15611 bp, 10 predicted proteins | sample 2228361 | NCBI WGS metagenome assembly FWPU01 (sample SAMEA103939777, study PRJEB20133) | metagenome
ACCCAAGAGGAGTAAAATATTAATAAAATTTTTTATTAAGAGCTTCTGGATGTCAAGATTTTTAATTATTATATTTCTTTTTCTTCTTGTTTCATGCGATGAGATATTATTAAAAAAAAGTGTTGAAGTAAAATCTCTATTTTGCAATCTATCATTTGACGAGACAAATGAAAGAATAAATGGAACCGTAAAATATCAGGTAGAAAATCCTCAAACTTCAAAGCTAAAGGAAATATACTTTTTTTGTAATCCAAACGTGTTTGTAAGCTCCATAAAATACAGGAATAATCCTGTATTTTATGATAGCACCTTTTCTTATGGCTATAATATTTATAGAATAAGAATAAGCGAATTAGAACCGGGAAAAACCGTAGATGTCGAGATTTCATTTTCGATCATTGGACCAGTTGAAAAAAACAGATTCATTTTAAAAAAAGAAATGGTTTTTCTGGATCCAAAAGAAGTATGGTTACCCATCCCTTTTCTCAGTTCACAGAAGTTCAACTATAATATCAAAATAAAATTACCAAAAAACTATTACTCCATAATGGGAGGCAGGATTGCTTATGAAAGTATAAGCAATGAATTCAAAATACAGCAATTTGAAAGTGAAACTGATGAGGCAGTTGAATCAGGTGCATTAATAATAACAAAACATTCAAGATATAATAAAAATAAGATTTTTTTGTACACTGAAAATGAAAATAATGCATCCGTGATTTTATCACTCGCAAACAATATAAATACATTTTTCGAGAAAAAGCTTGGCTTTCTTGACTTCTCACAACTTCACCTTGTAGATAACGTTTTTCAGTACAGTGACATGAACGTTTCAATAGAAGGGGAAACCTTTGCAAATATAATCCTGATTTCAAATATTTTCACAAATAACTTTTCTATAGAAAATTTAACTAATTGTGTGTATCAATATATAGATGAAAACTCAGAACTAAAATTTTATAAACTACTTGCACATGAGATTGCCCATTCTCATTTATCAGGAAAAATAAGATTTGAGTTGGCAGATTATATATTATCAGAAGCAATGACAGAATATTTAGCGATGACTTCAGTAAAGGAAATATCCACTTTATGCTATGAAACACTTTTACTTCAGAACAGATTTGAATTGATAAATCTTATTAACAATCCCGAAAAAAACGAACCAATCTTAAACTTTCTTTATAAAATCAATTATTTAGATGCTGTCATTTCCGGAAACAGGAATCTTTACTTTGAATTGCTAAAAACTCTGGACAAAAAATACAGATTTACAAAAATTTCAATAAATGAAATTATTCAAACCATTAAAGAAATGCCTCTTGAAAGCATTAAAAGTAACTCTCTTGACGACCTCAAAATAAATTCAATAGAAAAAATTGATCAAAACAAACTATATAATTCCTTTATCAACTGGAGCACGAAAACAATTACCAACAGGATATCTAAAAGAAAGAAAAAAATAGAAAAATTCATTAATATAACAATCAATGACAATTTTCCCTTCAAACTTGATGCACTTTTAATTCAGGAATACAACAGCTACAGCATTACAAATCAAATAATTTTAAATAATACTGAAACCAACATTCTGGCAAAAGAAAAGCCTGTTCTAATAAAGCTAACATCCGCATTTGATATGCTGGAAGAGAATCTTTATGATAATTACATATTTTTTGAAAAATCACCTGCTAAAACTATAGAAGAAAGCCTGAATTTCTACTATTCCGGTCAATCACTTAATATCCCGAAAAACATAAACTTTCAAAAAGAATCCAAAGAGTCCCACTTAAAATATGAAAGGAGCTTTGAAAAAGATAGAGAATTAAGCTGGGAATTAAAGGGGAAAATTAGATTTGCAGTTGATGTATTAAAGATAAATAAAGAAAATCTATATATTCAGGCATACAAACTAATAAACAACAAATTTTTTTCTTACTTGATCATTAAAGGGAAAATAGAGGGTGATAAAGTTTATTTAAACTCCATTATTGACCCAGTTCTTTAAAATCCGAACTGAGCAAGTTAGAAACTTATGTATAAAAAAGTAGTTAGTGCAGTTGAAGAAAACCAGAAAATATTTAAATATCTATTGAGAACAAGTGATGCCACAAAAATTTTTTTACATAAATTATTCCGAAAGAAAAAAATCTCTGTAAATGGTAAACCCATCACAAAAGATTACATACTGAAAGAAAACGATTTAATATATTGTAAAGATATTTTTGAGAAAGATAAGTTTATTATTACTAACGAACTCCCTGAAATAATTTACAACGATAAGAATCTAATCGTTGTGGATAAAAATGTGGGTGAATCAGTTTATGGTGAAAAAACCTCAGTAATATACAAAGTAAAAAATTTTCTTAAGAAAAACAACATAGATTCCAACTTTTTAGTTCCCGTTCATCGCCTTGACAAAGAAACAACGGGAATTTTGATTTTTGCTCTTAACTACAGAGCTTCTAAAGTAATCACAGAAATGTTTAGAAGAAAGAAAATAAAAAAATTTTATGAAGCCGTACTCTGTGGAAAAATTTACAAAAATATTTTCGCTGAAGCCGTAATAAAAAGAGAAAAGGATAAAAACCTTTCAACTGTAGAAAGTTTAAAGACTCAAGATGTAATACCAGAAAAGAATGAATGGATTAGAACAAACTTAAAAAAATCAGCCACTATCATAAGACCACTGCAGATAAATGAAAATTTTACCTTTTGTGAAATAGAAATATGGACGGGGAATCATCATCAGATAAGAGCAATATGTGGAAATTTGAATCATCCACTGGTTAACGACACAAAATATGGGGGGAAAAAAATTGATTTTTTAGATCACTATATACTTAATTGCAAAAGAATCGAAATACCAATTCTCAATCTAAAATTTGAAAGTAAAAAAAGAATAGACTTTGAAAATTTAATCAAACAGCTCAATGACCTCAATGGGGTCAGAAATAAGTAATTTAGCCCCACCAGCTAAAAGTTCATCCTTATCCCTGAACCCCCATAAGGCACCAACTGGAAACATTCCAGCCTGGATTGCTGTCTGCATATCTGTACCAGTATCACCAAGATAAACAAAAAAATCAGGTGAAATATTTAAATCTTTTGCTATTTGAATAGCAAAAAATGGATCTGGCTTTATGGGATACCCTCTTTTCTCGCCAACAACTTTCCTAAACTTTATATGGGGGAAATAATATTTAACCATAATTTTTGTAAAATAGTCTGGTTTATTAGAAAGAACAGCCATTTTTACATCTTTCTCCTTAAGAAGCTGTAATATTTTCATAATATTTACATATGGTTTTGTCTTTAGATTCCATCTTTTATTATATTCTTTTTTAAACTGCTTAATAATTTCCAGACTTTCCAACCGCCCAATATCTGCCCTTTTTGTAACTCTCTTCACAAGATTCTCCACTCCATCGCCAACATAAATTTTATAATCCTCAATACCCTGAGGCCTATACCCAAATCTCTTAATTACATTATTCATAGAATCAGCTATATCCTCAATTGTATCAAGCAAAGTTCCATCCAGATCAAAAATTATCCCTTTAAATTTAGCCATCGTTACTACCCTATTTAAAAAATCCATATATTAGCAATGCTTTATAAGACACATAATCTCAAAATTATATGATTATTATTTCTTTAGTTGTTTATAGATACTAAAATAACCTCAAGAGATACCCTTAAAAAAATTGTCAATTTAGGTAATTTATCAATGTGCTTCAGCCCAGTTTTTACCTTCTCCAACCTCCACAACAAGAGGGATATTTAGAGAAACGCAATTTTCCATAGTGTTTTTTATAAGCTTTTTACATTCTTCAAGTAAATCGACAGGACACTCAAAAAGTAATTCATCATGAATCTGAAGTATCATTTTAACTTCTGGCATTTTCTTACATAACTCCTCATTAAGCTTTATCATAGCAATTTTTATTATGTCAGCAGCAGTTCCCTGAATTTTTGTATTTAAAGCCATCCTTTGAGAGGCAGAAAGATTAAACCCATCCTGCAGGCTTTTTTTGTAAAGATCAGGGAAACATCTCCTTCTCCCATATAAAGTTCTTATTTCACCAGTCTCTCGAACTTCCTCAAGAACCTCTCTTACGAAATCTTTTACCTGTGGAAAGTTTTTGAAATAATTTTCTATAAACTCTTTAGCCTCACCGACTGGAATACCAAGTTGTCTTGAAAGCCCAAATGCCTGTAATCCATAAATTATACCAAAATTGACAGATTTCGCTCTTCTTCTCATCTCCTCTGTAACCTCATCCTCTCTACATTTGAATATTACAGAAGCCGTATGAGAATGAATATCTTTGCCATTCAAAAATGCCTCTGTTAAAGCCTCGTCCCTGCAAAAGTGTGCCAGAATTCTTAATTCTATCTGGGAATAGTCCGCTGAAACAACCAAATTTCCTTCCTCGGCAACAAAACCCTTCCTTACTTTTCTACCAACCTCATCTCTTATTGGTATATTTTGAAGATTAGGCTCACTCGAAGATAATCTTCCAGTAGCTGTAACGGTCTGATTAAAGCTTGTATGTACCCGCTGGGTTTTCGGATTAATAAGCTCAGGGATAGTATCAAGATATGTATTTTTAAGTTTGGCCAGGGTTCTGTATTTCAAAATCTCTGCAGGTAACGGGTGAACCCTTGCAAGAGTCTCCAAAACTTCCTCATCTGTGGAAGCTTTTCCTTTTTCTGTAAGTTTAACCGGCTCAAGCTTCAATTCATCAAACAAAATTTTAGAAAGCTGTATAGAGGACTGGATGTTAAATTCTTTTCCGGCAAGAAAATATATTCTTTCTTCAAGCTTTCTCAATTCTCCATCAAGTTCATCTGACATCCTTTTCATTATATTTTTATCCACTTTAACTCCATTTCTCTCCATCATTCCAAGAACCGGTATAAGTGGTATCTCTATTTCGTAAAAAACCTTCTCCAATTTTTCCCTTTCAATTAAAGGTTTTAGTTTCTCATTTAATCTCAAAGCAGCATCAGCATCGCCACAGGCATAATTAACAAGGTCATTTATATCAATGTCAAGGAGTGTTTTTTCCATCTTTTTTAAACCCGATTTTTTTAATGTTGCAGAATAATCGGCTTTTCTTATATTGAGATATTCAAGAACAAGAGACTCAAGATTGTTATGTGTTCTTGTTGGATTGAGTAAATATGCCGCAATCATTGTATCGAAGGCAATCCCTTTTATGAAAATACCATAATTCGAAAATACTTCCCACTCGTATTTTAAATTCTGTCCAATTTTTTTTATCCTTTCATCTTCAAGAATTGGTTTTATTTCCTTAAGAATAAAATCTAAATCAAATTCCTGACCACAGGAATACATGCAGGGAATAAAATATGCCTCTTTAGATTTTAAAGAAACTGAAATTCCTATTAAATCACATACGAAAGGATTTGGACTTGTGGTTTCTGTATCAATGGAAAGATAACCATTATATTTTATTTTTTCAATAAGCTCCAATAACTCAGACCTTTTCTTAATTAATTTATAGTCTCCTTTCAATTCTTCAGTAAATGTGTCATCAATATTTTTAAATAGAGTCTCTTCTACTACTTCACGGGTAAAAAGTTTTTTCCATTCAACAAGAAGGCTGTATAATTCATAATGCTTAAATATCTCAATAACACTCTCATTTAAAATCCCCCCTTTATCAACTACAAAATCGTCAGCAGAAAAACCGAGTTCTATGTTTCTTCTAATAGTAGCAAGGTCTTTACTTAGAAAAGCAGATTCTTTCCCTTCAATAAGCTTGCTCTTAATGGCTCCCTGTATTTCATCTATATGCAAATATATATTCTCAAGAGTCTGGTATTCATTCAGTAGCTTAACTGCACCCTTTTCACCAATACCCTTTATTCCGGGAATGTTATCCGAGGCGTCTCCCACTATTGCAATGTAATCCACAATCTGTTCCGGATATACACCAAACTCCGTTTTTACTCCCTCACGATCAAGAAGATTAATTTCATTTATACCCTTCTGGGGTTTCAAAACTCTTATCTTATCATCCACAAGCTGCATTAAGTCCTTGTCACCAGAGACAATATACGGTAGGTAACTTTCCTTTGATTTTGTGGCTACAGTGCCAATAATATCATCTGCTTCAAATTCTTCCATCTCAATGGTCTTTATTCCCATCTTTTCCAGAATATCAATTACCACAGGGATTTGGGCTTTCAAATCAGGAGGAGTTTCCTGCCTTTGTGCCTTATATAAAGGGTAAATTTTCTGTCTGAAAGTGGCTCTTGTAAGATCAAAAGCCACAAGCATTGCCTCTGGATTTGTTTCCTTAAAAATTTGAGATAAAACCTTAAAAAAGCCAAATATTGCTGAGGTATGTTCTCCCTTTGTAGTTGTAAGTGGCCTTGAAATGAAAGCATAATAGGCTCTGTAAAGAAGTCCTGTGCCGTCAATTAAAACTATTTTTTTATCCATTTTTAAAACCAGTTAACTCACCCGGGCACCGCTCTCTATATCTTTATCAACTGTAAGAAGAGCCAATACAGATTTATCCTCACTGGAAGCAGCAAGAAGCATGCCCTCGGATGTTTCTCCCATTAGCTTTGCTGGTTCAAGATTATTAAGCACAACTATCTTTTTACCAACAAGTTCTTCAGGTTTGTAAAATTGCTTTATTCCTGCAACTATTTGTTTTATGTTATCACCAACTTTAACCTTTAGCTTTATAAGTTTATTTGATTTCTCAAGTGGAATAACCTCAACAACTTCGGCAATCCTTATGTCAATCTTTTTGAAATCTTCAATGGTAATGTAATCCATTTTAACTTCCCCTTTTTGAATTTTTGACTTTTCATACAGTTTTTTCAACTGCTTTTCAATAACTTCATCATCATACTTGGTAAATAAAATTTCTGGCTTTCCCAATCTTTGACCAATCTTTATTCTTTTCTCAGCAAGATTATCCCATCTTTCGTTAAGTATATCACCATCTTCACCCAGCATATTCCAGAGTTTTATTGCACTTTCAGGAATAATAGGATAACTTGCAACTGCAAGAATTCTCAAAATGTTCAAGCATGTATTTATTACGGTCTTTAACCTCACCTGGTCTTTGATCGCCCACGGTTTTGTTTCGTCAAAATATTTGTTGCCAATTCTTGCAATATCCATCATTAGTTTTGAAGCTTCTCTTACAAAAAAATTCTGATATGAGTCCTTCAAGTTTTTAATTTTTCTTGAAATATCCTCAAAGATAGCTTTTTCCATATCAGTATAAACAGCTTCAGGAACAAAGCCACCAAAATTTTTAATCCCGAAGGTCAAAACCCTGTTCGCAAGATTACCATAAATATTTGCTAGTTCTTCATTGTTTTTCATCTGAAATGCTTTCCATGAAAAATCTGCATCTTTTGTTTCTGGGGCATTTGAAGCAAGAAAATATCTCAAGGGATCGGTTGGAAATTCCTCAAGATACTCATCAACCCACAGTGCCCAGTTCTGCGAAGTAGAGAATTTTTCACCTTCAAGCGTGAGATATTCATTTGCTGGAATGTCGTATGGCAAAATATAAGGCTCCTTTTGCCCCATAAGCATTGCTGGCCAGATAACTGCATGGAATGGGATGTTATCTTTACCTATGAAATGCACAAGTCTCGTTGTTTTGTCAAACCAGTAATCCTTCCATTTATCAGGCTGACCAATCTTTTCACTCCATTCAATAGTGGAAGAAATATAACCTATTGGGGCATCAAACCAGACATACAAAACCTTTCCTTTTGCATCTTCAAGGGGTACAGGAACCCCCCAATCAATATCCCTTGTTATTGCCCTCTCTTTCAGTCCTTCTTTTTTAATCCAGCCAAGCACAAAGTTTCTGACATTTTCTTTCCAGTTGACATTCGAGCTTATCCAGTCAATAAGCTTTTTCTCAAAATCCTGCAACTTAAAATACCAGTGAAAAGTCTCTTTCAATACGGGCTTTTCCCCAGAAATTACACTCCTTGGTTCAATGAGATCTGTCGGATTCAATAGCTTGCCACATCTATCACACTGATCTCCCCTTGCCTTCTCATAATCGCAATACGGACACCTGCCTTCAATATATCTATCCGGCAAAAACCTACCAGCTTTTTCATCAAAATATTGCTTTTCGGCCTTTTTTACAATGTGCCCCGCTTCGTAAAGGTTTAAAAAAAACTTTTGAGAAAGTTTATAATGTTTTGGCCTTGCTGTTCCAGAAAAATTGTCAAAATCTATCATTAACTTTTTAAAGCTTTCATACATATTTTTATGATATTTGTCAACAATCTCCCTTGGAGTAACACCTTCTCTGTCAGCCCTTAAAGTTATAGGAACACCATGTTCATCACTACCACAAATGTAAATGACATCATCCCCATTAAGCTTTAAAAATCTCACAAAAATATCAGCAGGAAGATATGCCCCAGCAATATGTCCAAGGTGGATAGGACCATTAGCATAAGGCAGGGCAGATGTAACAAGATATTTGGCCATAAAATTTCCTTAAACTAAACCATTTTTTCTTTCACAAACCTCGCAATATCTGTCAAACTCAATCTACCGACCAGTTTATCCTCATAATCAAGAACTGGTAGTGCGTGAATCTCCTTATCAATCATAAGATTTAAGGCATCTCTTAAAGTTACCTCTGTGTAAACAAAAACAAGCTTCTGTCCCTCAATTAGTTTTGAGACCGTAATCTCCTTTACACTTCCATTGAGAAAGGTTACCTTGAGCACATCCCATGCTGAAATTAAACCCACAGTTTTACCATTCTTGTCAATCACCACAAGACTGTGAACCTTTTCTCTTAACATTTTTTCCACTGCCATTGAAACAGGCAGATCATTAACTATTGTAGGCGGAACTCCATCTATTATCGCTCCTACCTTTACATCATCTAATTCATTTGGCATATATAACCCTCCACTGATTTTATTCAAATTAATGGGTAATTTTTGAAACAAGCCATATGAAAAAAAATGCACCCACAAAGCAGGCTACAAAATTTACTGTAAGCATATTATTTACCATAAATTCTATAATCTTATCAAGAAAAAAACCACCAAGCACACTTCCAATTATTCCAATTACCATTGCTCCCCAGATATGCCCAAAAACAGGTTTCTTGACAAACTTAACAAAATAAATAGCTGCAACAATTCCCACAAATACCTGAATTGAAATTGAAACCAGTTTAATCCACATTTTACCTCCAAAGATTTAAACCCTTTTTTCTTTAAAAATCTTTATAGCGACCCAATTTACCAGATCAAGAATAAATTGATAACCAAATGCCAGAAATAATCCTAAAAACAAAAAGTTCTGGATAAAAAACACTTCTTGAAAAAATGTAGTTCTTACATCCAGTTCAAAATTAATAAAAAGAACTAAAGCAAGATTTAAAAGAAACATTGCAACAAGGCTGAAGATGGACCATATTTTTTCCTTTAAAAAGAAATAAATAATACCTATACCTACGAATATAATCTGAATAAAATGAAACTGCTCCAGATGATATTTAAGTACCACGAGCCACTGTCCGAGAGGATAGCTTAACTCCCTGCTTCCCCCCACACCATATTGTTTTCTAAGCATATGATTAAATAAAATATCAAGTCGCTGGGTATCACCCCATGAAAGAGGCTTGGGGTCAGGTAGAGGAGCAAGGGCTTTTGCTCTCACCCAGAGATACAGATAGATTGATAAAGCAAAAATAAATAACCACAAGCCATAAGTCAATATCTCAAAAAATTTATCTACCCAGTTTCTTTCAGGTTTTATAACCTTCACAAAAATAGTATAAATTGTTAAGAAAGAAGGGACCAGAAATATTGCCGTCAAAACTTCCGGTACATCCTTTTGAAACAAAAGTCTTTTAACAAAACCAAAATCAATAAATAATACTCCTGTAATCAAAACAAGAACACCAAGTATAAAGAAAGCAAAAGCTCTGTTCAAAAACTCCTCTTTAAATTTTTTTGTTCTATCTAAAACTACAATAAGGACAGTAACAGGAAGCAGTACAATTCCATAAGCAACAACATACCAGAGAGGCAGCTGGTGATTGGTTAAAGACAACCCCATTACAAAAAATAATAACAAAGTTCTCCTTTCAGCAAAGTGGAGTTCGTCTTCCATCCGGAAGTAAACCATCTCTTCATACCACAAATACATAACAAAAAGCATTAAAGAAACAAGAAACACGTTCAAAGGATAAACCTCTCCCCCTACGGATTGTCCCCAGTGAGAAAGTGAAAACCCAAAAGAAAAAGAAGCTACAATAGCTGGAAAGTGAATAAATAAACTCATCTTGCCTTCATCTCTGTTGAAACCAAGAAGTTTAACCGTAAAAAGATACAAAAACAAAGAGGCAGCTGCTCCAAAAAATGCCACAAACAGGTTAACTCTATAGGCTATATCACCGAAAGGCAGAAAGGTAAAAAGTTTTCCCACTATTCCAAAAAAAGGATAACCCGGTGGATGTCCGGCCCCCATGTTATAGAGAGTTGTGGTTAATTCACCATTGTCTCCTGCTCCCACAGAGGGTGTCAATGTCATTACATACCCTATAAAAACAATTAAGAATAACCCCATGGCTATCAATAAATCAAAAAATTTCAATTTATATGGATTAAAACCATTCGGATAAACACTATTAAAAAACTTGCTTTCTATCCCTGAACTTGTGGAATAAATGTTATCAGCCATATAAAACAAGTACCTCCTTGAGTTTTCTAAAAATCTGCTACTTCAATAGAGACAATTTCCCATTCCTGTTTCTCCCCACCTATTTCTAGTAACAATTTCTCTCCCACCTTTTTATCAAGAAAAGTTTTGCCAAGCGGAGAATGGTAGGAAATAACATTTTTTTCTATGTTTACATCCCATTGTCCTAAAATCTGGTAAACCAGCTTTTCACCTTTTTTATTCTGAATGGTAACTTTTGTTCCAACATCAACAAACGTTGTTTTTATCTCATCTTTGTTTATAATTTTTGCCTGTGCAAGTTCTGCCTCAAGTCTCGAAACAGTGGCTTTAAGCTGATCCTGTTTTTCAAGAGCTGCTTTATATTCGGCATTTTCCCTTAAATCACCTTTTTCCATTGCCTCACCTATTGCCCTGCTATTTTCTGGAATTTCAACATTGATAATCCTTAAAAGTTCCTGTTTTTTAGTTTCGTAGGCTTTTTGCGTTACCATAAAAGGATGACGCATGGTTACAACTTTCTGTGTATCGCTGATCTTCTTTAAAGCTGGAAATTTTGTATATATCATTTCCACATACTTAAGCTTTTCATCCTCATTAAAATAATTTGAAGATTCAATCATTAAAAGTATCGACCTTACTGTAGTTTCGTCTTCATTCTCAATTAAATCCTTCAATTTCCCTTTTTTGAAAAGTAAATCCTCAACCCCATCAAGCACCCTCTTATTTCTTGCCACCTCATTTTTCTTCTCTATTTCTTCATTAAGAAAATCAATTAGAGAAATAATCCTTATGATTATCTCACTTTCTTTAATCCCGAATATTTCAATCAAATTTTTGTTTTCTTCAAAAAGTAATTTTGAGAACCATACAAAATATTCACATTTGTCTCTAAAATTATTCATTAACGAAAGGTATATATTGTTGATAACCTCATATTTTTCTTCATTTTCAAGTTCATCCAGCATATAGCGGTGCAATCTGGTAAGTGAAGAATTTACAATAAAATCTGCAAATTTTGTATCCCAGTCTTTTAGATTTTTCTTAATCATATCAAGAAATACCTTTTTTAACTCTATATCTATCTTTGTAAAAAGATCCGTAAGATTTTTCACTTTAAATAACTCTGAAATATCAAACTCGTAATTTGTTAACTCGTTATAACCCTCATAGTTTAATATCAGCCATGAAATGATTTTCTTCTCAGGTAATTCGTTACTTGATTTTACAATCTCAAGAAAGTAATTTACAAGAGCCGCAGACTTTTCACTATTAATATCTCCCCCCTGAAGTTTAAAATCTATTGCAAGCTTAACCTTGTTTTCAAAGTTAGTGCTCTTTTTAAACTTATTTACAATTTCCTCAGTAATAGAAAGTTCACTTTCTCTTAGCTCAAGTAAATTTTTCTTTTCAACGCTATGTACAATTTTATCAGAAGAAGATATAAGTTTCTTAGCCTGACTCCACCATTTATTCCATTCGCTTGTCGAAAAAATTTCATCAACAAATGTTTCTTTTAAATCAGTTAAAGATATCCTGCCATTGTGACTTTTTAAAACAATCTCTATAACCCTGAGTGGGTCATTCTGGAGCAATGTCTTTAATTCATCTTTCTTAAACTTCTTCCATATCAAAATATGGTCTTTATCAAGAACCTCAAGTGCCCTTAAAGCAATATCAAGCGACATTAGATGATCTTTTTTTTGCTCAAAATCCACCCTCACCCTTTCTCCATCGATATCAACAACAACACCAAGCCCCCACGTCCTGTGAAGAACATAAACGCCTTTGTCAAAAGCGATATGAGTTTCAAAAATTCTTATAGCATCCTTATGAGGTTTCCATGTCTGACTGATAGAAGAAAGTTTTAAATACTTTTCAAGTTGAGAATGATCTTTATAGATTTCTCGGTAACAATCTTCTATTGCCTTTCTAAAAGTTTTATCCTGCGGTTTCAAATCAAGAGCAAACTTCAGTACGCTTAAAGCCTCTCTATGTTTATTGTTTTTAATCATTCTTTTCACAAAATCTTCGTAAAGCATGGTAGCGGTTTTAGAATCTCCCAGAACTTCCCTTATTTTTCTTGCAAGATTTATAACAAGATCTGCATCATTTGGGTAAAGTTTTATAATTCTTCCCCACAAATCTTCTATCATTTTAGGTAATCTTGAAGCAATAACTCTTTCCAATGCAAGCCTGTAATAGAACATAGCAAGTTCTCTATCACCTTCCTTTTCGTAATATTCACCAAGTAGTTTTGCATTTATTGCATCCTTGTTATCAACAAGGACAAGCCTTTTCCTAATATTGAAAAGTTCTTCCTGATTGCCACTATTTTCATAAATTGTCTCAAGGGTTTTTAATGCAAACTTATGTTCACGATATGAAAGAATTTTATTGGCAAGAAACTCTGCAATCTTATATTTTTTATTATCCATAAATAGCTTTATTATTTGCGGAAGGTGAGTATCGTCAACAGAAGATTCTTCTAATGACAATATCCCAAATATATATAGAGAAACCACACTATTTGGTGAGTGCTTTAAATTTTCTCGACAAATATTTTTTAACTCTTCTTTATATCCTTCCAGTACCGCATTTTTAATAATATTATCAAGCTCAATAAAATTCTTTACAAGATAACTATCTATTGTTGCTCTTGTCCATTTTTCTTCTTTAAGTATTTCTTCAACTTTCAGCAAAACTTCACTTTTTGTCACAACATCAATTTTTGCCATAATATAACATCTCCTCGAAAATATTACCACAAATCAAAATTAAATCTCACCAACCAAATATTTAAAAAATTTACTTCTATAAAGAAACCATTCTTCTATAATGTTTTAATCTATCTTTAATATCCTTGTAACTTCGGTTAGCCAGCCCCATTACTCCAAAATCCTCAACAACAAAAGAAGCAAGAACAGTTGCATATGCTGCTGCTTCTTTAAGCTTTTCAAAGGTAAGTTTTTTTACTCCTGCATTATCAATATAACTCAAAAATGCTCCAGCAAAACTATCCCCCGCTCCAGTAGGATCAACTAAATTCTCAACAGGGTATGCTGGTAAAGATATAATTTCATCCCCATAAAAAATCATAACCCCATTTCCTCCCCTCTTAACAACAACAAACTTAAGATTAAAGGACCTTAGTTTCTTTATAGCGGGGAAAAAATTCTTTTCGCCAGTTAGCAAATACAATTCCAGTGCATTAATTATTACTCCATCCACAACTTGCAAAACATCAAAAAGTTGCTTTTTTTTATTATCAATCCAGTATTCCATCGTATCAAGCACTTTAAGAGGTAAATACCCCAGTTCTTCCGCTACCTCCTTCTGAATTACAGGATCAATATTGCCAAGAAATAAAATATCTTTTTTACTCTTTTTATACAGAGGAGGAACTACAGGTTTATAATTTTCAAAAGAATTCAATTCTGTTTTTACTGTTACCACATCAGCAAAATCATCAGTATAGTAACCCTCCCACCGGAAAGTTTTATTCTTAAAATTTATAGTAACTCCAAGGGTAATAGCTCTATCGGTCAAAAAATCCCAGAATTCATTTTTAAAATCACTTCCCACAACACTTATAAGTTTGGTTTTTGACAAAAATGAACTTGCCGTAACAAAATGAGACAAAGAACCACCCAAAATTTCTGTCCTCTCACCAGCAGGTGACCTGATACTATCTATAGCAAGACTCCCTACAGCTATAATACCCATCTACATCTCCTTAACTTCTACAGATTGTTTCTTTTTTAGAAGACTAGTAATCAGAAACCCTGCTCTTTCTTTTAATTTCTTTCCACTTTCTTTATTTTCTATAAGTTCAAAGAGTTCCAACATCCTGCTCAGGACACTTTTAACCGGTTCTATCGCATTTGCCTGAAATAAATAATAATCAATCAGCCATATATAATGATTAACAAGTCTTGGTATAATTATATAATTCAGGTTTTTACCGGTTTCTATGGATTTTTCATAATTAAGAATCTTCTCTCTCAACTCTACAAAGTCCGGGTACTCTAATTTTCTCCTTACAGTAAGAATATCATACAAATAACAATAAACTGGTAACCACTCCAGAATCTCCTCTTCCCTAACAAAGCCATCATTCTTTATATTTTCTTTCATTTTTTTTATTCTTTGATCCTTTATTTCCTCTATAGACACAAGCTGGGAAAAATAAAAAAAAGTATCATTATACATCAACTGTGAAAGCTCACTTTCTCCCAGTTCATAGTATAAATTTCCAAGCCAGAGAAAAGTTCTTACATCCCTTTCCCCGGGTAAAGATGAAAGATATTCAAAAGTTTCAAGAGATTTTTCAACCAACCCCATCTCATAAAATGAAATACCTAATTTAAAAAGTATCTCCTTTTCTTTAATGGGGGAAATTTTATAAGAATCAATTAAAAAATCTATCGCTTTCGAGTAAATATATATTTTAAAAGAATTAATTAGTTTCTTATTATCAATCTCATTTTCTTTTAAAAAGGATAAAAACTTATTCCACTCATCCAGCAGAAGTGGGCCACTATTTTCAGAAAATAAAAACAACTCCTCTCTATTTTTCCAGAATTTTATAGCCTTTAAAAAATCTTCATTTTCCCTGTCGTCTAAATCAGAATTCATCTGTTCTAAAACAATACTCTCAGCCTTATCTATCTCTCCATTCTTCAAAAGAGAATATACTTCAAACTTCCAATTAACATCAACAGACACATTATTCCTCACATTACTAATTTGAAGCAAAAAAAACATATAAAAAATTATAATTAAAAAAAAAAAAAAAATCAACTACCCTGTAATATTGTAATTGCTGAAACCACTAAAATATCCTCTGGTGTGGCACCTCTCGAGAGATCATTAACAG
>FWPU01009318.1_pt1 | contig 15611 bp, 9 predicted proteins | sample 2228361 | NCBI WGS metagenome assembly FWPU01 (sample SAMEA103939777, study PRJEB20133) | metagenome
TCATGCAGCGCTGACCATCGCCGTGGCAATTTTCCTTGCCGCCGCACTGGGTGGCGTCGATCGGCTCGTCCACCGAAACGATGATGTCGGCCACGGTGATTTCCGCCCACCTCCCGCGACGCTCCGCCGAAACGCGGATCGTCTTGCCCGGGTCGCTGTATTTCACCGCGTTATCGATCAGGTTAACCACGGCTTGTTCCAACAGGCGCCGGTTGGCAAAAGCGGTCAATTGAGAGTCGGCCGCCAATTCCAGCGTCATGCACCGCTCTTGAGCGCGGACCCGACACAGTTCCAAACTGTCGTGCAGGACTTCGTGAACGAAAAGCGGTTCCATCGGCACCGGCTCTTGGTCCTCGCGTTCCAAGCGGGCGAGGCTGAGGATGTCGTCCATCAGGGCGTCCAATCGCTCGGTCTGTTCGCGGATGATTTGGAGGAATCGCGCGGCGGATTCGCGATCGTCCAGCGCTCCGTCCAACAGCGTCTCCACGAACCCGTGGATAAGGGTCATCGGCGTCCGCAGCTCATGGCTGACGTTGGCCGTGAAATCCCGGCGCACGCGTTCCAGATAGCGGATCCGGGTCACGTCGCGGAAGAAGATGAGAAAGCCGGTGTTTTCGCCGTGTTGACCGCGCAAGACGGCGCCCTGGACCTCGAAGGCCCGGCCGTCCGTTTCGTCGGCGGCCAATTCCATGCGTGCGGCCAGGCCCGTCTTCATGAGCGTTCGCGCGTAATCCACCAGCTTGGCGAGGTGGACGACGGACTCGATGCGTTGGCCGCGCGGGTCCCCGGCCTCGAATCGCAACATGCGGCGGCCGACGTCGTTGTAGGCCCGGATTCGTCCCTCGGAATCCAAGACCAACAATCCCTCGGGCACGGCCTGGAAGACGGACTCCAAACGTTCGGCGCGGGCGCGGAGGTCGGCGTGCTCGCGGCGGAGGGCTTCGGCCGCGTCACGGACCGCATCCCACAGACCCTCGAGGTCCCGCGGGGCATCGGCACGTTCGGCCGGTGCGGGGGGCGAGAAATCGCCCCGAGCCCAACCGCGGAGTCGCGCTTGCAGCCCTTCGAGAGAGCGTGCGAAGCGGGCGGCGGTCCACAGCAACCCCGCCGCCCCCGCCGCCGGCATCAGCCACGGCACGTACTGCCAATGAGCCGACAAGGGCGGGAGAAGAAACAGGGCGATCACCGCGAGTTGCGGTACGATCACGGCCCGGAGAAACGCGCCTGCCGGCCGCAGTCTGGGTCCCACGGTGGGAACCGAAGAACGGGAGATCATGCCAAACGTCCTGGTGCCGGTTGTGCTTCGGGAGCGGAAAAACCTTAGGGTCGAGCGGCGATCGTCCCGCCCGCCGGTCGCCCCGAACGCGGCCGCCCTCGGCCGGTTGACCCATTCCGGACGGCGACTTAAAGTGAATGCTGGAGAGAGATTTTAGAACAACGGCCGTGCTTGGCGTTCCTGCGCATCAGTACCGTGCCTTTCCTCACCAACATTCCGCAGCGCAGCCGTACGGCCGCAGGGCTTCGCGGATTGGAAGATCGCTTCTTCTCATCATTGTAAACGACGCTCATGCTGGCGAAGCGCATCATTCCTTGTTTGGACGTGGACCGCGGCCGCGTGGTCAAGGGCACGAATTTCGTCAACCTGCAAGACGCCGGCGACCCCGTGGAGATTGCCCGGCGGTACGAGGCCGAAGGCGCCGACGAGCTGGTATTCTTGGATATCACGGCCAGCCATGAGGGGCGCGACATCATCCTCGACGTGGTACGCCGCACGGCCGACGTCGTCTTCATGCCTTTAACCGTGGGCGGCGGCGTTCGCTCGCTGGAGGACATCCGGAACCTGCTTCAGGCCGGGTGCGACAAGGTCTCGATCAATTCGGCCGCCTGCCGCAACCCCGAATTCGTCGCGCAGGCCGCCCGACGTTTCGGCAGCCAATGCATCGTCGTCAACATCGACCCCAAACGGGTGATCCGGGACGGCAAAGAGTTTTGGGAGGTCCATATCAACGGGGGGCGCATCGGCACGGGCTTGGAGGCCGTCGCCTGGGCGCGCGAGGTCGAGCGGTTGGGAGCCGGCGAGATCGTGCTCACCTCCATGGACGCCGACGGCACGCGCGACGGTTACGACCTGGAAATCACGCGCGCCGTCCGGGAAGCGGTCACGATTCCGGTCGTGGCCAGCGGCGGGGCGGGCTGCCCGGAACATATGGCCGACGCCATCCTCCTCGCCGGAGCCGATGCCGTCCTGGCGGCGGGGATTTTCCATTTCGGTGTTTACTCGATCCGCGAAACCAAGCAATACCTGGCCTCGCGAGGAATACCGGTGCGACTATGACTGCCATGCCATCGAGCGCGCCGCCTCGCAACGCCGGGGGGGACCGCCGCCGCCCGGTAACGCAGGGCGGCACCCGCTTGAAACCCGACGCCTCGGCAGGGGAAGATATAGGTTTCGCCGTCACGGCGGCGCCTCGGCCGCGACGCCGAGTCTCCCGGAAGTCGTTTCGCGAAATGACGACACGGATCCTCCGAGTTTGCGCCCATGACCATTCCCATCGAAGAAGACAAGAAGCGATTCGGCAAGCGCCCCTCGAACCTCGAGATCGACAAGCTCTTTCGCGCGCTGGTGAAACTGCAAGGAAGCGACCTGCACCTCAAGGTGGGCCGGCCTCCGTTCGTCCGCGTGGCAGGTACGTTGCGACCTCTGAACCGCGAGCCGATTGACGAGGACGAGATGGTGCGGCTCATCTTCCCCATGCTGGATGAGCGGTTGCGCCGCATTCTGGACGAAGACGGCGGCTGCGACTTCGCCTACGTCGTGCAGATCGACGACATCCGCTGGCGATTCCGCGTCAACGTCCTTCAGCAGATGGGGTACCTCGGCCTGGTGGCACGCAGGATCAACAATTACATCCCCGACTTCGAAAAACTCTTCCTACCCCCGATTCTCGAGGAGCTCTGCAAGTTCCACCAAGGGATGATCCTGCTGGCGGGCGTCACCGGTTCCGGTAAGAGCACGACCATCGCCTCCATGCTCAATTGGATCAACCGCAATTATCGCAAGCACATCCTCACGCTCGAGGACCCCATCGAATTCACCTTCACGGAAGACAAGTGCCTGATCAATCAGCGGGAAATCGGCATCGACGTGAAGGACTTCATGATCGGCATGAAACACGCCGTCCGCGAAGACCCGGACGTGATGCTGGTGGGCGAAATGCGCGACCGGGAGACGTTCGAGACGGCGATCCAGGCGGCGGAGACGGGCCACTTGGTGTTCGGGACCATTCACGCCTCCACCGCCCCCAGTACGCTGGGGCGCATCTTGGATCTGTTCCCCAGCGAAATGCACAGCGCCATCCGCAGCGCCATCGCCTTCAATATGAAGGCGATCATCGCCCAGAAACTCCTCCCCTCCATCAAGGAGGGCGTCCAGCGCGTACCCACCTGCGAAATCATGATCTTCAACCCCACCGTACGCAAGCTGATCTTGGAGGGGCAGGATCACAAGTTGCCGGACGCCATTCGCCTGGGTTATCAGGAGGGCATGCAGGACTTCACGCTCAGCCTGAAGCAACTGGTGGAGCGGCGGCTGATCGACCGGGCGACGGCCTTCGAGGTCGCGCCCAATCCGGAAGCCTTGAGCATGGCCCTCAAAGGAATCGAAGTCAAAGAGCCGGGAATCCTTTAATGCAGCCTTGGATGTTTCCTTCACGCAAGGTTTCGCGGCGGGCGTGGTCGCTCGCAGTCGCCGCGGCGGCGGTCGCCGGGCATGCCGTCCCCGCCTTCGCGCAGACCATCGCATCGACGACCTTACCCCTGGCCCAATCCGGCTGGTCCGGGCCGGGTTACTATTTCAGCCTGCTGAAGTTGACCGCCTTCATCGTCCTCTATCTGCTCTGGGTCAAGATCGGCGATTGGGTCAACCAGGACGTGCAGCGGCTGCACCTCAACGCCAAACTTTGGAATCCCTTGGTGTTCTTCGTCTTCGCGGTCTTTTTCGGCATCGGGTTCGTCGTGCCGATCTTCCCCGTGGGGATATTTCTGGCGAGCCTGGCGGTCTTCGTGCCGTTCATCGTGTACGTGGTTCATCGCAACGGCAAGGTCGATCGCGAGGACCGGGTCTTGACGCCGTTGCACATCCGCAAGGTGATCGGTCGTTTGTCGGGGAAGAAGGTCGTGGAGCTGGGGCCGGACGATCGCCCGCCCCCCATCCGCTTCCAAGCCGTGGGACCGAACGAGCAGGTCCGCAACCTGCGCATGATCCCGGCGCGGCAGCACCCGGGCTATCAGGCCGCCCGCGAGCTGGTGGCGGGGGCCGCGGAGCATCGGGCGGAAGGGGCGGCCTTCGATATCCAGGCCGCCGGCGCCACCTGCCAGTATGAGATCGACGGCGTGTGGATCAGCCGCCCGCCCTTGCAACTCCCGCAAATCCTCCCCGCCGTGGAAGCTCTCAAAATCCTCTGCGGCCTCAATCCGCAGGATCACGTCAATCGCCAGGAAGGGCGGTTCGAATTCCAATATGCCGGCGTTCCCCTCGCCGCCACGTTCCTTTCCCAAGGGGTCTCGGGCGGAGAAAAGGTCGTCCTTCGCATCCAGGAGAAGCAGACGCGCTTCCGCAAACTCGAAGACCTGGGCATGCGTCCCAAGCTCATGGAGCAACTTGCTAAGTTGTTCGACGAGCACCGCGGGATGCTGATCTTCTCGGCGCCGCCGGGCCACGGACTGCGGACCACCGTCACCTGCGCCTTGACTTCCGCCGACCGCTTCTCCCGGGAATGGATCGCCATCCAAGAGGAGAACGCCGTCTATCAGCCCGTGGAAAACGTCCACGTCCATACCTACAAGGCCGCCGAACGCGCCCTCCTGCCGGATATGCTGGACAAGTGGTTCCATTTGGAGCCGAACGTGGTCGTCTTCCGCGATATCCCGGACGGCGAAGTCCTGGAGCTGACCGCCCGGGAAGTGGAAAACGATCGCCTGATCATCACCACGGTTCGGGCCAAGGACTGCTGCGACGCGCTGCTCCGCCTGGCGGCCTTGCAGCCGCGTTCGCCGAGCTATCCCAAGGCGGTGACGGGCGTGCTGAACCAGCGGGTCTTGCGGCGATTGTGCGACGCCTGCAAGCAGCCCTACGCCCCGCCGCCGGAATTGCTCCAACGATTGGGCATCCCGCCGGGACGCGTGCAGGCCCTGTACCGCCCCGGTGCTCCGACGCAAGAGCGGCCGGAGCCGTGCCCGCAGTGCCAAGGGCTGGGCTATCTGGGACGCGCCGCTTTCTACGAACTCTTGGTGGTCAACGATACGATCCGCAAGATTCTGGCCGGCAAGCCGGACTACGCCACGCTCCGCAAGGCCGCCAAGGCCGCCGGCATGGTCGGCCTGCAAGAGGAGGGCGTCCTCTTGGTCGCCCAAGGAATCACATCACTGGAGGAGCTTCAGCGGATCCTACAGAAGTCCTAGAGTCGCAATAAACGTTGCAGCCGATCCCCGGCCCGATCAGAGGCGTTCGTCATGATCCTACTGCTCATCAACCTCGCCGTTCTCGCCGCATTCGTCGCCTTCGCCCTGAGGGACGGTGCTTGGGGCACGTTCCTCCGAGCCTGGAACCTCCTCTTCGCCGGACTGCTGGCGACCAACTTCTTCGAGCCGGCGGCACGGTTCCTGGAAGGCACGGTCGGCTCGGAGTTGACGTACTTCTACGACTTCCTGGCCTTTTGGGGGACGTTCGCGGTCTTCATGGTGCTGCTGCACTCCCTGACCGCCGTGATCTCGCGCGTTTCGGTCAAATTCAATATCTACCTGGATCGGACACTCACGGTATTGAGCGGCCTGTCGTGCGCCGGCACGTTCAACGCCCTCTTGCTGTTCTCGCTGCACTTCGCCCCCTTAGGGCCGACGCCGTTCGGCACGCCCCTGGTCGGCGACAGCGGTTTGCCGCTCGGTCTGCGATGGGGCCTGCTTGCGAACATGATGTCGACCGGTGCCTTGTCGCGGAGCGTGTCGGCGGAGGAGGCGGGGAATTACGGGGCCGAGGTCGCCGTCTTCCCCGGCAAGAACAACATTTTCCAGGTCTATCAGAAGCGGCAAGAGGCCTTGAAAAGTCAGGTCGAGAGCGGCGGCGGATACAAGGCTTCGGGGGTTGAAGCACGGTAGCCTTTCCCGGCAAGCCTGTCACGAACCGTTCCCACATCCCTTGCGTAGGGTTTGCAGCAAGGCCCCGGACGGCGCCTGGTCGGCCGCGGGGCGTCCGGCATCCCATCGGCAAAGCGTTGCAGCCTGTGAGGCCGCCGTATGAGCGCATCCCGTCACTCCGAGGCATCGTTTACCGCGGGCGAGACCGCCGAATACCGCCCTTTGAGCGGTGCGGCCGTAACCGCCCTGATAGCGGGCCTGCTGTCTGTTCTAGCCTTCTTCTCTCCGTTCCTGTGGTTCATTCCGGCCCTGGCCGTCATCCTGGGCGTTTGGGCCGAGCTGTCCATTCGCCGGCAGGACCCTCCGCGCTTGGGGCGGACGGCGGCGCGGATCGGGGTCGCCCTGGGCTTGTTTTTGCTGGGCGCCGCGCCGGCCCAGTGGTTCACCCATCGCGCGCTGGTCGACGCCGAAGCCCGGCGGTTCGGGCAAACCTGGCTGGAACTGGTGCGCTCCGGCGACTTGCTCCGCGCCCATCAGCTCAGCATGTCCGCCCCCTTGCGGCAGCCGTTGGATGACCGTTTGCCGGAAAAGTACGCGGTGGGACAGCCCGCCCGACGCGATCTGGAGGCCTTTTTGGGGCGGCAAGAGACCCAGGCCCTGACGGCCTTGGGAAAGCGCGGCGACGGTCGCATCCGCTTCTTCGACACGGAAAAGATCTATCGCGAAAACAACAGCGACGTGGTCGTGCAAAGCTACGCCGTCACCTATCACGACGATCAAGGAAAGGAAAAGACCTTCTTCATTGTCATGGCCATGACGCGATTGCCGATCCCCGATGCCCGCGCCTCCGACTGGTACGTGACGTACGTCCGCTCCGATGTGGCGCCCGCCGCGTTGGAGGACCGCAAGAGCGCCTGGGAGGAGGCGCGGCGTCAGGCCCGCGTGAACCGCGACGACGAAGGCCCGGAGCCTTCGCCGGACGCCGGTTGAGACGCCGGTCGAAATCCGGTCTCCGGCTCCGGCCCGCCTTGCGGCCGCAGTCTCCGCCGTCCGCCGCCGGAACAGCGTGGTGCGACAAGCGCGCCCGCGTCGCCACGCCGGCAGTTTTCAATACCGCGGGGTGGGCGGGCGGTAATGGCTGATGTCGATCGACCGGAACCAAGCGATGGTCCGCTCCAGCCCCTCTCGCAGCGGCATGGTCGGCTGCCACTGAAGCTTGTTTTTGGCCAGCGTGATGTCCGGCCGGCGGCGGGTCGGATCGTCCGGCGGCAAGGGTTTGAAGATCAGCCGCGAGCGGGAGCCGGTCAGCTCCAGCACCAATTCCGCCAATTCCCGGATCGTGAACTCCTCGGGGTTCCCCAGGTTGACCGGCCCGGTGAAGTCCTCCGTGACGTTCATCATCCGGATCATCCCCTCCACCATGTCATCGCGGTAGCAGAAGGATCGCGTTTGCGAGCCGTCGCCGTAGATCGTGATGTCCTCGCCCGCCAACGCCTGGCGGATGAAGTTCGAGACGACGCGGCCGTCGTAGGGGTGCATGCGGGGGCCGTAGGTGTTGAAGATGCGGACGATGCGGACGGGCACGCCGTTCATGCGGTGGTAATCCATGAAGAGGGCTTCCGCCGCCCGTTTCCCCTCGTCGTAGCAGGCCCGCGGCCCGATCGGGTTGACCGCCCCGCGGTAGGACTCGGGCTGGGGGTGGACCTCGGGATCGCCGTAGACCTCGCTGGTGGAGGCCTGCAAGACCTTGGCGCGGCACCGCTTGGCCATGCCCAGCACGTTGATGGATCCCATCAGCGACGTTTTCATGGTCTTGATGGGATTGTACTGATAATGACCCGGCGCGGCGGGGCAGGCCAAGTTGTAGATTTCGTCCACCTCCAACCAGATCGGTAGCGTGATGTCGTGCCGGATCAGCTCGAAGTTGTGCCGATCCAAGAGGTGCATCACGTTGGCCTTTTGGCTGGTGAAGAAATTGTCCAGACAGATCACGTCGTGGCCCATCTCGACCAGCCGCTCGCAAAGGTGGGAGCCGAGAAAACCGGCTCCCCCGGTGACCAGAATTCGCTTCAACATTCCAACCTCGTGCATTGCATGTCGGCTCGATGCTCGCTCGGGATTGCCCCGCCGCAAGACCGTCATTCTCGCAGCCCGAACCCCGCGCGGGGAGGGCGGCCCGGGCCGAAAACGCCTACACCCCGACCGGGCGGTCGGCCTCCCGCGGCCAACGGCGACGGATCTCGCGCCACAGTTCAGCCGACGTGACCGGCTTCACCAAGCAACCTGTGTAGCCCGCATCGACGAACCCGCGGAGCAGTTCCGGATCGCTGTGCGCCGTCAAGGCGATGATCGGCAGCTTGCAGCCGGCTTGCCGCAAGGCACGAACCGCCGAGGGGCCGTCCATCTCGGGCATTTCCACGTCCATCAGTACCAGGTCGAAGTCAGACGCGGCTTGGGCGTCGCCCCGGGCGGAGGGGACTACGGCGTCCACGGCCCGGCGCCCGTTCTCCACCGTCGTCACCGAGGCCCCGCCGCGTTCCAAGAGCCGCCGGATGAGCCGTTGGTTTTCCGGGGAGTCCTCGGCCAACAACACGCGAACCGGCGCGGACGCCTCGCCGTGGGGCGCGATGCCGTCTTCCACGTCCGCCGCTTGCTCGGCGTCGTTGGGACGGTCATCGACCTCGGCGGCGGATGATTCGGCCTTCGCGATCTCGCCTGCCACTTGAACGTGGAAGACGGTTCCCTGCCCCGGCTTGCTTTCCGCCCAGACGTCGCCGCCCAAGAGACGCCCCAAGCGGCGGCAGATCACCAGTCCCAGCCCCGTGCCGCCGTACTTCCGCGCGGTGTCGGCCTCGGCCTGGTTAAACGGCTGGAACAGACGCCCGAGCTGCTCCTCCGTCATGCCCACGCCGGTGTCGCGGACGCGCAGACAAAGCTTCGGCGCGTGGTTGCCGTCCGCCGCGAAGTCGGCCTCGATCCGCACAAAACCTTGTTGTGTGAACTTGATGGCGTTATCGGTCAGATTGGCGATGATTTGCCGCAACCGCAGCGGATCGGTAAGGATCCGTTCCGGCACGTTCGGCGCGATCTCGCTTTCCAGGCGAATTCCCTTGTCCCGCGCGCGAATGCCGAACATCGAGACCACCTGCGCGATCACGTCCCGCGGGGATACCGGCCGGATATCCAACCGCACCCGGCCCGCCTCCAATTTGGAGAAATCGAGGATGTCGTTGACGACTTGCAGCAGATGCTCGCCGTTGTTCAGGATGGCGTCCACCGCTTCGTAATGCGCGGCGGAATCGCCGCTCTCCCCATGACGGCCGCTGCAACCGCCCTGCGAGCGGTCAGGTGCGTCCCGGTCGGCCGCTTTTCTCGCACACCCTTCCCGCAACAACCTGGCATAACCGACGATCAACGAGAGCGGGGCGCGGATTTCGTGCCACATGCCGGCCACGCGGGCGATGCGTTCGCGGGAGGCTCGCTCGACCGCCTCCGAGTACGCCCGCAGTCGCGCGTTGGCCTCTTGCAGCGATTGCGCGGTCGCCTCCAGTTCCCGCCGCGCGGCGTTCTGCCGGGTGACGTTGTGAAAGGCCGTCAGGCATCGCCATCGACCGCGGATTTGCACGGCCGCCAGCGAGCCTTCGATTTCGTACTCGGTCTCCCCTGCCGTCCATCGCCACTCGGCGCACTCGGGCACGCGCCAACTCACGACGCGGCCGACTTGCCGACGGAGGGCGTCCGCATCCAAGGACACCAGCTCCTCCAATCGCCGCCCCGCGGCCTGCCTCGCATCGGCGCGGAGCAAGCGGGCGCCGGCGGCATTGATCTCGTGGATCCGCAATTGCTCGTCCAAGACCATCAGGCCTTCCAGGGACGATTGGAAAAGAACGTGATACTGCTGCCGAGACTCGGCCAGGGTTTGGGCCAGGACGCGTTGAGCGCGTCGCACGGCGGAGCTGATTCGCGTGCCGATGAGCGTCAAACCCACGGCGGCCGACGTGGCCAGCCCCCCGATCGCCCAAATAATGCCCGGATCGATCCCGGCCCAATCTTCTCCGATATCCCCGGGAGGGGCCAGGGCGAGCCAAAGAGGGCTTTCGTCCCACTGCACCGGCCTGCAAAGCAGGCGATCGCAGGGCGACGACGCCGGGCGGCCGATCGTTCTCGCCGAATCACGCCTGTTTCCTGTCGCCCCGCTCGATTCGCCGCGAAAGAACGGCGCATTCCCGGTCCGCGCGAGGCACCGACCGGTTGCGGGGTACCCCCAAAACAAAGCCGCATCACCGGATCCAATCACCGTTGAGCGGATGCGATCCAAAAGCTCGCCCGCATCGATTTCCAGCACGATGTAGCCCCACGGAGGAGGTAAGTCGCCTCCGTCCATGCGATCGCCGGCATCCGTTTCGCCGCCGGAATCCGAAGACCCGGCCACGCCGGCCCCGTTGCCGGTCCGGGATATGCCTTGCGCGGCCGCCTTATCGTAGATGGGCATCCCCATCCGCAGCCGCATCGGGTTCCCTTGTCCGCCGGTCTGTTCCCCCCATTGGAAAAGGTCGAGCGACGGATGCCAAGCAAGTTGATGGCGGCGGGAAAGCTCCACCCCGCTCGTCGCTTGCGATGTCGGCAGACACTGAATGCTCTTCAGGCCGGGCTGTTGGGAAACGGCGTTGATTCGCAGAAACGTCGCCCATTCCTCGGCATCCACGTTCTCGCTGGCCGCGTACAGCAGGCATGAGTTCTTCGCGATGCCGGCCAGCGAATCCAGTTGCCGGCGAAAGGCGGCGACCGCCGCCGAGGAATAGCGATCCTCCGCTTCCTGACGATGAAATGATCGCTTCAGTTCTTGGGTACGACTGACCGCGAGAGTCGTCCAAAGACCGAGAAAAACGATAGCCGTCCCGGGAATAAGCGGAAGCAAGCGAGAAAGGATGCGTCGCCGATCCACGCGAACCGGCCGCGGCTCCTCCGCGCACGTAGTACACATCGGGGTGTCACACATTATTTCAAGGAGTTCGTATTCGATGAGCTTCCCGGACAGATTCCTATGCCGGTCAGCCGGACCGATCGGCGCAAAAAAAGGATTATGCGCGCCGGTTGCCGGGCGGAGCGCTCAGCCGCCTGGACTGATGCAAGTACACCCGCCCCCATGACGCCGGATCAGCACCCGCCGACGCAGGGATGCATCCGATGGCGCCACGCCGTCAGAAGAAATCTAGGACAACCACATCCGCATTAACCGGTTTTTGTCTGCGATGAAAGAATTTCGCGTGGGGGGCCAAAGCCGTTCAAGCGATACAATCCCGACACCCGGACCGTCCCATACGCCGCGTGGGCGGGTTCGCGGCCAGTGCGCTGCGGGGCGATGGAGACGAAGCAGGGGAACGTGCCTGAAGAAACCGGCAACGTTTCCGCCGGGGGGCGACCCAGATGCCCCTCAACGGCTCTTTCACCGACGGCTCGACGCGGCAGCGCGCGTCCTGCGCTTCAGCATGGGGCGGCGCTTGCGATCACATCCGCCCCCTCCGTGGCGCCTGTAATATACACGGCGGGCCGATTTCCCGTCCGCCGTTGGTATTCCGTGCCGACCTTTTCGGCGAATTCGGCGGCCGCACCGGCCTCCACCAGGGCCACCGCACAGCCGCCGAAACCGGCGCCGGTCATGCGGGCGCCGTAACAGCCGGGTTGATCCAAGGCGATCTCGACCATCGCGTTCAAGGCCTCGCTGGAAACCTCGTAGTCGTCGCGGAGGCTCTCGTGGCCGGCGATCATCAAGCGCCCCAACGTCTCGGCGTCGCCCTTTTGCATGGCATCCGCAGCCTGCAAGGTCCGCGCGTTTTCGGTGACCACGTGCCGAACGCGACGCAAGGTCACGGCGTCCAACTCGCCGGCCCGTGCGGCCAAGTCGTCCAGGCTCAGATCGCGGAGGGCCTTCAGTCCGAATCGGGCGGCGGTCGATTCGCAAGCCTTGCGCCGCTCGTTGTAGGCCGAGTCCGCTAACCCTCGCCGCGTGCCCGTATCTAAAATCACGACCTTCACCCCTTGCGGCAGCGGCACGGGCCGGCACTCCAATGTGCGGCAATCGATCAGCAGGGCGTGTCCTTCCTTGCCGTTGGCCGAGATCAATTGGTCCATGATGCCGCACTGCACGCCGACCCAGCGATTCTCGGCTCGCTGCGCGACGAGGGCCATTTTGACGGGGTCCCACGGGAGGTCGGAGGCGACGGCGAAGGCCCGCGCGACGGCCACCTCCATCGCGGCGGAGGACGAAAGTCCCGCCCCGATCGGTACGTCGCCCAGCAGCACGCCCTCCCAGCCGCGCAGGAAAAAGCCTTCCTCGGCAAGCGACCAGGCCGTGCCTTGAACGTACTCGATCGGCTCGTTCCCCATGCGGCGCAGGGCATCGAGGTGGAATTCCCGCCGGCGCGATTCCGCCGCGATGTACACCCGCACCCAGCGGTCCGCGCGGCGTCTCAACCCCACCCAAACGGCGCGTTCGATGGCCATGGGCAGGACGAAACCCTCGTTGTAGTCGGTGTGCTCGCCGATGAGATTGACCCGGCCGGGCGCTCGCACCACCCCGTCCAAGTCCCCCCCCATCTGCTCCGAAAACAACCGTTTCACCGTCGCGGCGTCGATGCTCATATGCGGCCTTTACCCCGCTTCGGGGCCGAAAAATGCCGTGTTCGCAGCCATTCCCAAGGAATCGTTCATCGTGCTGATCCGGCGCCGGAAGGTCAAGAAGGGGGGCGACCGCCGACCGCGCCGACCCCGCCGATCTTGCGGATAAAGCGGATAAAAACGAGCCGTTCGACAATCGAGGCCGATTCGGCGACCCAGGCGGCGAGGGACGCCCTCCCGCCAAGGCCGCCGCCGCAGACACAACCTATAGTTTGAGTAGATTTTCGAGTGGGGACGGGCAGGAAGCCCTTACGGGAAACGATCGGGAATCGATTCTCGGGCAAACAACGAGGGACTCCCGATAACCGAAATGCCGTGCTTCCTCGACACACCTGGACGGGACCGATCCATGCCCAAACGCTCGATCATGGTGGTGGACGATTGCGAGATCAATCGCGATATCTTAGTGGAACTCTTGCAAGACGACTTCGAAGTCACCGCCTTTGTCAACGGCGAGGAGTGTCTTCGGCATCTCGTCGCGGTCGCTCCCGACGTCATCCTGTTGGACATCATGATGCCGGGTATCGACGGCTACGAAACCTGCCGCCAAATCAAGCAAAGCCCCATCGGCCAGTTCACGCAGGTGGTGCTGATCAGCGGCAAAGGATCCTCCACGGAGCGTCTAGCGGGCTACGAGGCGGGCGCCGATGATTACATCGTCAAACCGTTCGCGCCCGATGAGCTGCTCGCCAAACTCCGCGTGCTGTTTCGCCTTCGCGACATGATGGAAAAACTGTGGCAAGCCAATGCCCGCATGCAAGAATTCAACGAAAAACTGGAAAGGCTCGTGGCGGAGCGGACGCAGGAGGTCCTGAGCACCCGGGACTGCACCATCACGGCCTTGGCTCGATTGGCCGATTCCCGCGATCCCGAGACCGGCGACCACATCGCGCGGATGCGGCATTACTCGCGGATCCTGGCCGCCGAAGTCGCAGCCATGAACCCTCAGGCCGGACTCGGCTCCAAGTTCGCCGACGAAATCTACCGTGCAGCGCCCTTGCATGACATCGGCAAGGTCGCCATCCCGGACTCCATTCTCCTCAAGCCGGGCAAGCTGACGGAGCAAGAGTTCGAGGTCATGAAACGCCACACGCTGATCGGATACGAAACGCTCTTGGATGCGGCGGGGAAACAGTTGCAGGCAAGCTTCTTGAGTACGGCGGCAGAAATCGCCCGGCACCATCACGAGCGATGGGACGGTCGAGGCTATCCCGACGGACTGAAGGGCGAAGCCATTCCCTTATCCGCCCGGATCGTGGCCGTGGCCGACGTTTTCGATGCCTTGACCTCGAAGCGGGTTTACAAAGACGCGATCCCGCCCGATGAGGCGGCTTCGTTCATCTTGCGTGAAGCGGGCCGCCATTTCGACCCCACCGTCGTCGAGGCCTTCCGCCGCCGCTGGAACGAATTACTCGACGTTTATCACCGCTATCACTTCGGCGAAGCCTCGCAGGGCGACGACCCCGAGCTGCCCACCACCGAGCCGATCCGACCGGTCCTCGTCTCCGCCCCCTCGCTTCCTGACCCGGAAGGTCCCCTCCAATCCGTTCCCGTTACGAGCGACTGCTCGACTTGAGCGGCGGCTCGAGTTGTGTCGCGCGCTTCCTATGCCGGCCCTCCACGTTCGCCGCCCGCGGGGGTTGCCGTCGCCGTCGGAAACCTTCAGAATAGCCTTTCCAGGCACCACCCAAGGGTAATCCGCAACGCGGGGCGGGAGGCGCGACGCCCGGCCGCCCGTGACCGATCCGGGAGGGTGCCGCCGGTTGCTTTCGATCACGCGTTTGTTTGAACAAGAGGTCCCCGCCATGCCAACGGCACCCCGAGTGATCTTGTCGGGCTTCGCCGACGAAGCCGCGGTCAACAAGACGGCGCTGGAGCAGTTCGTGGCCTTCGCGGCCTTGGGTTTGCAATACTACAGCATCCGATTCATCGACTTGGGCGGCGGCGTCAAGAACGTCATGAAGCTCTCGCCCGAGGAGCTGAGCACCGTCAAGAGGCTCCAGGCCGACTTCGGGCTGCGCGTGTCCTCGCTGGGATCGCCCATCGGAAAAATCAAGCTCCGCGACGAAGAGGACGGCACGAAGAACGTGTACATCCCCTTCGATCGTTATCTTGCCGAGGACGTGGCCCGGGCGTGCGAGCTGGCCGAATTCCTCGAAACCAAGCTGATCCGCGGCTTCTCCTTCTATCACTCTAAGGGGACGGACCCCGAACCGCACGTCAACGAAGTCGTCGATCGACTGGGCCGGATCGCCGATCGCTGCGCCCGATCGGGCCTGATCTTCGGCCTGGAGGTGGAAGCGAATCTGGTGGGTCAAAACGGGCATATCTTGGCGGAGATTCATCGGCGTCTGGCACACCCGAACCTGGTCCTGGTCTTCGACGGCGCGAACCTGGTCGTGCAAGGATACACGCCGGGCGAGATCTACGAACAATACTTGGCGATGAAGCCCGGCCTGGGGTGGCTGCACATCAAGGACTATCGCCGACCGCCGCGCGAAGCCAAGGGCGGACACGTGGACGAGGACATGCTGAAGAACTTCGTGCCGTCGCATCTGGGCGACAGCGGGCACGAAGTCATCCTCCGCGATTTCGCCCAAGGTTTGCCGGAACTGGAGTCGCGACTGGCCGAGCGTGGGGTGCCGGGCGTGTTTCTGGATCTGGAACCGCACGTCAAGGGCGGCGGACAATTCGGCGGCTTCGGCGGTCCCGACGGCATGGGCGTCGCCCTCCGCTCTCTTGCTAGACTGCTCGATTACCTTGGCATCCGCTACCATCTTCGCGACTTCGCCGACATTCAA
>FWPU01009320.1_pt1 | contig 15608 bp, 13 predicted proteins | sample 2228361 | NCBI WGS metagenome assembly FWPU01 (sample SAMEA103939777, study PRJEB20133) | metagenome
AGAATGAATGTGGGACAGGTTCTTGAAGCTCATCTCGGTTGGGCAGCGATGAAAGGCTGGGAGGAAAATGGGAAGAAGCTGGAGGGTCCGGTGTATGTTTCTTCTCCTGTTTTCCATGGAGCTAGTGAAGAAGAGATCGCGGAAAAGCTCGAGAAAGCAAGACTTCCCAGAAGTGGTAAAGCTATCCTTTATGATGGAAAAACAGGAGAGCCCTTTGAAAGGCCCATTGCAGTGGGATACATCTATATAATGAAATTAATCCATCTTGTGGATGATAAAATTCATGCTCGCTCTACAGGTCCTTATTCCCTTATAACTCAGCAGCCTCTAGGTGGAAAAGCTCAGTTTGGTGGACAGAGATTTGGAGAGATGGAAGTGTGGGCACTGGAAGCCTACGGTGCTGCTTATGTTCTGCAGGAGATACTCACTGTAAAGTCCGATGATGTTATTGGAAGGGTGAGGGCTTACGAGGCTATTGTTAAAGGTGAAAACCTTCCTGAATCCAGTGTTCCTGAATCATTTAAGGTTTTAATGAAAGAAATGCAGAGTTTAGGTTTAAATGTAGAGGTGATTTCTAAAACTGGAGAGAGTGTTGAAGTAAAAGAAACTGAGGAAGATGAAGATATAATTATTCAAGCCCGCCGCCTTGGCCTCGATTTGAAAGGGAAGGTTGAGGTCGGTGTGGGAGGAGAAGATAGCGTCTCAGAATAGCTTTTAAAGGAGGGTATTTAGTTTGATAGACATAAACAGTATTCAAGGTGTGAAGATAAGCTTAGCTTCACCAGACAGAATAAGAGGCTGGTCGCATGGAGAGGTGAAAAAGCCCGAAACTATTAATTACCGCACGTTAAGACCGGAGAGAGACGGCCTTTTCTGCGAGAAGATTTTTGGTCCTGTGCGGGATTTTGAATGTTACTGCGGAAAGTACAAGCGCATCAGGTATAAAGGAATAATATGTGAGAGATGTGGAGTAGAGGTAACCCATTCTCGAGTGCGAAGAGAGAGGATAGGTCACATAGAGCTGGCTGCTCCTGTGGCTCATATCTGGTTTTTTAAGGGAATTCCCTCTCGTATGGCTTATCTTCTTGATATCTCCTCGAAGGATTTGGAAAGGGTAATATATTTCGCTGCTCCTATCATTATCTCTGTGGATAAAGAGAAAAGAAAGGAAGATCTCCCTCTCCTAAAGGAGGAGGTGGAGAAGGAGATAAAGGAACTTGAGAAGGAGAAAGAAGAAAGAGTAAAGGAGCTTAAGGCGGAGAAAGAGGAGAGATTATCAACTGCTGTGGGAGGAAACCCCTCTCCTCAAGCTCACGCTAAAAAAATTGAGAGGGTATATGAACGCCGCATCGAAGAGGTTAAATCAGAGATTGAAGAGAAAATAGAACGAATTCGCCAAGCTTTTGAGACATTCAAAAAAATTGAGGAAAAACAGGTTATTTTAAATGATGAAGTTTGTCGTGAAATGAAGTATCGGTACGGAGAATACTTCAAGAGTGGAATGGGAGCAGAGGCTATCAAGGAGTTGTTAAAAGATATTGACCTTGAGAAAGAAGAGAAGAAGTTAAGGAGAGATATAAAGAAAGCGAAGGGTCAGAAAAGACTGAAGGCGATTAAAAGGCTGAAGGTAGTGAGTGCCTTTACCCGTTCTAACAACAAGCCCGAGTGGATGATTTTAGAAGTTTTACCAGTTACCCCCCCAGAGGTCAGACCTATGGTGCAGCTTGATGGAGGAAGATTTGCCTCTTCTGACTTAAATGACCTCTATCGAAGGGTTATCAATAGAAATAATAGATTAAAGAAGCTGCTCGATTTAGGTGCTCCAGAGATTATCGTCAATAATGAAAAGAGGATGCTTCAAGAGGCAGTGGATGCACTTTTTGATAACAACAGAAGATCAAGACCAGTGGTGGGAGCGAATAATCGTCCTCTTAAATCTCTCTCAGATATGCTTAAAGGGAAGCAAGGGCGCTTTCGTCAAAATCTTTTGGGTAAGAGAGTCGATTATTCGGGTCGTTCCGTAATTGTGGTGGGTCCTCAGCTTAAGCTTCACCAGTGTGGTCTTCCTAAAGTTATGGCTCTTGAACTCTTCAAGCCATTTTTGATGAAGAGGCTGGTTGAGTTAGGGCAAGTTCCCAATATTAAGAGTGCAAAAAGAGTGGTGGAGAGAGCTAAGCCCATTGTATGGGATGTTTTAGAGGAAGTCATAAAGGACCAGGCTGTATTGTTGAACAGAGCTCCCACACTTCACCGACTGGGTATCCAGTCTTTTGAACCAGTTTTAGTAGAAGGGAAAGCTATTCAAATTCATCCTTTGGTTTGTCCTCCTTACAATGCAGACTTTGACGGTGACCAGATGGCTGTGCACGTCCCCCTCTCTTTAAAAGCGCAGGCTGAAACGAGGTTACTTATGCTTTCTACCAACAATGCTCTCTCTCCTGCCCATGGTGAACCTTTAATTGCTCCCACTCAGGATATGGTTTTGGGCACATTTTATCTCACGGCTGAAGGGGAAGGGGAGCTAAAAGGGGAGGGGACTCACTTTTCACACCCTGATGAAGCAGTTTTGGCTTATGAGAACGATGAACTTCATTTACAAGCAAAGATTGTGGTGAGAATGAAGGAGAAGGGCATCGAAGGGAGAATTACAACCACTGTGGGAAGAATTATATTTAATCGGGCTCTGCCTGAAGACCATCCTTTCATAAATGAGGAGATAAATAAGGAGAAATTGAAGAAAATTACGGAAGAGCTTTACCGTAAATACGATTGGGATAAAGTAGCAGAGGTTTTGGACAATTTGAAGGAACTTGGTTTTAAGTACGCTGCCAAACCTGGTATCACCATTGGAGTAGAAGATATGGCAATCCCTCCTGACAAAGAGAAAATTCTGGAGTTTCATGAAAAAGAAGCAGAGATGGTGGAGAAGCAGTATAAGAGAGGCTTGATTACTGATGATGAAAGACATCAGAGAATTGTGGATATTTGGAATAGAGCTACGGATGAAGTTACGGAATCTATGGAGAAAAACTTTGGAAAATTTAACCCCATCTATATGATGGCAACGTCAGGTGCAAGGGGAAGTATTAAGCAGGTGAGACAGCTGGCAGGAATGAGAGGGCTTGTGGCAAATCCGAAGGGTGAGATTATCGACAGACCTATTAAGTCTAACTTCCGCGAGGGGCTTTCAGTTCTTGAATACTTCATCTCTACTCACGGAGCAAGGAAAGGTTTAGCAGATACTGCTTTGAGAACGGCAGACTCGGGTTATCTCACCAGAAGACTGGTAGACGTCTCCCAAGATGTGATTGTAAAGGAGAAAGACTGCGGTACCACGCAGGGATTCGCTAAACCAGTCTTTGATGATGAAAGAAATCCAAATAGGAATCTTATAGGAAGAGTTGCCTTAGAGCCTATCACCCATCCTCAAACAGGAGAAGTTATTGTGGGCGAAAACGAAGAAATTGATGAAGAGAAACTGGAAAAGCTGGTTGCTTCTGGGTTGAAGGAAGTTGTTTTAAGGTCTGTTCTTTTCTGCCGCACTAAGCAGGGAGTTTGTCAAAGATGTTACGGGTGGTCTTTGGCGGATAGAAGAATGGTAGAGATTGGCGAAGCAGTGGGGATAATTGCCGCTCAGTCAATTGGTGAACCGGGAACTCAGCTTACCATGAGAACTTTCCACACTGGGGGAGTAGCGGGCGAGGATATTACTCACGGCTTACCTCGAGTAGTTGAGCTTTTTGAAGCTAGAAAGCCAAAAGGGCAGGCTATTATGGCTGAAGTGAGTGGAAAAGCTGAAATAAAAGAAGGAAAGAAGTTGCGAAGGGTAATTATCCATACCGAGGACGGTAAGCAAAAGATTTATCCTATCCCAAAGAGAGCAAGATTGAGAGTTTCAGATGGAGGTGTGGTAAAGGCGGGAAGCCAGTTGACCGAAGGCTCCTTAAAGCCTCACGATATTCTGCGGATTAAAGGGCTAACTGCTGTTCAGCAGTATCTTTTAAGTGAAGTACAGAAAGTTTATAAATCTCAGGGCGTGGATATTAACGATAAACACATTGAGGTTATTATTCGTCAGATGCTCAGAAAGGTGAGCGTGGTTGATCCCGGCGATACTGATTTCCTTCCTGGTGAGATTGTAGATAAATTTACTTTTGAGGAGGAAAATGAGAAAATAAAGAAGGAAGGAAAGCAACCAGCCATCGCAAAACAGGTATTAATGGGAATAACAAAAGCAGCTTTAGCTACTGAAAGTTGGCTTTCTGCAGCTTCTTTCCAAGAAACGACGCGAGTTTTAACAGAAGCAGCTATAAGGGGAAGAGTCGACAATCTAGTAGGGCTAAAGGAGAACGTGATTATCGGAAAGCTTATTCCAGCTGGGACAGGAGTTCAGCTTCATTGTTCAATCTCTCCCGAGATTGCCCTCTCTCGGGAAGAGCTTAAGAAGCAAGAAGCTTTACGTCTCCTCTCTGGGGAAGCCCCCGCTAGCGAAGAAAAAGCTGTTGACACAGAGTAATTTTTTAGTTATATTGTTGCGCCGTGGCTTTTGAAGGGAGTGTTTTTTGTGCCTACGGTTAATCAGCTAATAAGAATGGGGAGAAAAAAAGTTGGCTGGAAGCCAAAAACTCCAGCTCTGGGGAGTTGTCCCCAGAGGAGAGGGGTATGCGTCCGTGTTTCCACCACCACTCCCAAAAAGCCGAATTCAGCTTTAAGAAAGATAGCTAGAGTAAGGCTGACGAATGGAATGGAAGTTACCGCTTATATTCCGGGTATCGGGCACAATCTTCAGGAACACTCCATTGTCCTCATTCGAGGAGGGAGGGTAAAGGATTTGCCGGGAGTGAGATATAAAGTTATAAGGAACGTTTATGATACGGCTCCTGTGGAAGATAGAAAAAAAGCTCGTTCAAAGTATGGAGCAAAAAGGCCTAAGGAGAAGTAAATGCCGAGAAAAGGACCCGTTCCAGTAAGAGAAATAGAGCTAGATTTAATATATGAAGACAAGTTAGTAGCTAGATTAATAAATCATGTGATGAGAAGGGGGAAAAGGAGTTTGGCGGAGAAAATCGTTTACGGAGCTTTGGACATAGTGAAGAGAAAAACCAAAGAGAACCCTGTGGTTGTCTTTAACAGAGCTGTGGAGAATAGCCGTCCCTTGCTCGAAGTGAGGCCTAGGAGAGTGGGCGGGGCTACTTATCAAGTTCCCCTAGAAGTTTCTCAAAGGCGGGGGGAGACTTTGGCTATTCGCTGGATTGTTCAAGCTGCAAGGTCAAAAGAAGGGAAAGCAATGTATGAAAGATTAGCTGATGAGATTCTGGCTTCTGCGAAAGGTGAAGGTGACGCAGTGAAGCAGAAAGAAAACTTACATAAAATGGCGGAGGCTAATAGAGCTTTCGCCCATTATAGGTGGTAATGATGAGAGGATTTCCTTTAGAGAGAATAAGGAACATAGGAATAATGGCTCATATTGATGCTGGTAAAACTACTACTACGGAGAGGATACTTTACTACACCGGCCGCGTTCACCGCATAGGTGAAGTCGATGAGGGCTCTGCGACGATGGATTTCATGCCCCAAGAGAAAGAAAGGGGAATAACAATTACCTCTGCAGCTACTACCTGCTACTGGCGTGATACTCGTATTAATATTATAGATACGCCAGGGCACGTTGACTTCACTGTAGAGGTGGAACGTTCGTTGAGAGTGTTAGATGGAGCTGTAGCTATCTTCTGTGCTGTCGGTGGAGTGGAGCCTCAGTCTGAAACTGTTTGGCATCAGGCTGATAAGTACGGTGTGCCACGGATAGCTTATGTAAATAAGATGGACAGGATGGGAGCAGACTTTTTCCACGTGCTTGAGATGATGAAGGAAAGGTTAGGTTCTCATCCTGTTGCTATTCAGCTTCCTATTGGGGTTGAGGAAAATTTCGAAGGTGTAATAGATTTAATAAAGATGAAGGCAATTTACTGGCTTGATGAACTTGGAGAAAAGTATGAGTACCGCGAAATTCCAAAGGGATATAAAAAGCATGCAGAAGAGTACAGGCAATTGCTTTTAGAAGCAGCATCTGAATTTTCAGAAGAACTAATGGAAAAGTACTTAGAAGATAAAGAAATATCTGAGGAAGAGATAAGGAAAGCACTAAGAATAGGTACGCTTCAGGCAAGAATAAACCCGGTACTTGCTGGAGCTTCATTTAAGAATAGAGGTGTCCAGCCTCTTCTCGATGCCATAGTTGATTTCCTGCCCTCTCCTTTAGATTTACCTCCCGTGATGGGAGAAAACCCACAGACAGGAGAGCCAGAGGAGAGAAAGCCGGCGGATGATGAACCTTTCTGCGCCCTTGCTTTTAAAGTAATGGTTGACCCTTACGTGGGTAAGCTCACATTCTTCCGCGTTTATTCCGGTAGTCTCAAAACAGGCTCTCGCGTTCTCAATGCAACTAAGGGAAGAAAGGAAAGAGTGGGAAGGATTTTGCAGATGCACGCCTATCATAGGGAAGAGAGGGATGAAGTCTGGGCTGGAGATATTGTAGCGGCAGTAGGAGTTAAAGATACTACCACTGGCGATACTCTTTGTGACCCTAATCATCCTTTACTGCTTGAGTCCATGCAGTTTCCTGAGCCTGTTATTTCAGTGGCTATTGAGCCTAAAACTAAAGCTGATCAGGAGAAGCTTTCTACTGTTTTATCTAAACTTGCAGAAGAGGACCCCACTTTCAAGGTAAGTTATGACAGCGAGACTGCCCAAACTATTATTTCAGGTATGGGAGAACTTCATCTGGAAATAATTGTAGATAGATTGATGAGAGAATTTAAAGTAGGTGCTAATGTAGGAAAGCCTCAAGTTGCTTATAGGGAAACGATTACAAAGCCTGTTTCCAATGTAGAGGGTAAGTATATTAGGCAGACTGGTGGGCGTGGGCAGTACGGTCATGTGGTTATCAAAGTGGAGCCTGCTCCTGGAAGTGGCTTTGAGTTTGAAGACAAGATTGTGGGGGGCACTATCCCTCGAGAGTTCATTCCTGCAGTTGAGATGGGAGCGAAGGAAGCTCTGGAATCCGGTGTTCTGGCTGGCTATCCTGTAGTTGATGTTAAAGTAACTCTTTACGATGGTTCTTACCATCCGGTTGACTCTTCTGAGATTGCCTTTAAGATCGCTTCTTCTATGGCAGTGAGAGAAGCTATTCACCGTGCTCACCCTCTTCTCTTGGAACCTATTATGAGAGTGGAGGTTGTCATTCCTGAGGATTATTTAGGGGACGTGCTTGGTGATCTGAATTCTCGTCGAGCGAGAATTGAAAGTATGGGGAAGAGAGCAAATACGCAGATAATAAAAGCTCACGTTCCACTGGCTGAGATGTTTGGTTACGCTACTCAGCTTCGTTCCCTTACTCAAGGAAGAGGTTCATTTACTATGCAATTTGAGAAGTATGAGCCCGTGCCTGCTGGAATTGCCCGAAGCATCATTGAGCAGGTACAGGGGGAATCAACTGAAGTAGCAAGCTGAAAAGGAGGAGGTTCTAATGGCAAAGCAAAAATTTGAAAGAACAAAACCTCACATTAATGTGGGAACAATAGGACACGTGGACCACGGAAAAACCACTCTCACCGCTGCCATCACAAAGACACTCTCACACTATGGACTGGCTGAATACGTCCCCTTTGACTCCATCGACAAAGCACCTGAGGAAAAACAGAGAGGAATTACCATCGCCATTGCCCATGTGGAATATCAAACAGAAAAGCGCCACTATGCCCACATCGACTGCCCTGGACATGCAGACTATGTGAAAAACATGATTACAGGAGCAGCTCAGATGGACGGAGCCATCCTCGTTGTCTCTGCCGCTGACGGTCCCATGCCTCAGACAAGAGAGCACGTCCTTTTAGCCAGACAAGTAGAAGTCCCTTCAATAGTAGTCTTTTTAAACAAAGTAGACATGGTAGACGACCCAGAACTATTAGAACTTGTAGAGGTAGAAGTAAGAGACCTCTTAAACGAATACCAGTTTCCTGGAGATGATGTTCCTGTCGTCAAAGGAAGCGCTCTCAAAGCCCTAGAGTGTGGCTGTGGGAAAAGAGAGTGTGAGCACTGCAAAGCAATCTGGGAACTCCTCGACGCCTTAGATGAATACATCCCCTTACCAAAAAGAGATGTGGATAAGCCTTTCTTAATGCCCATAGAAGATGTCTTTTCCATCACCGGAAGGGGAACAGTTGTCACTGGAAGAATTGAGAGAGGAAAGATAAAAGTGGGAGGTGAAGTAGAGGTAGTAGGTCTTTCTGATGAGATAAGAAAGACAGTTGTCACTGGGGTAGAGATGTTCCGAAAAATCTTAGACGAAGGTGTGGCTGGAGACAACGTAGGTCTTCTCTTAAGAGGAGTAGGAAAAGATGAAGTGGAAAGAGGACAGGTAGTAGCTCAGCCAGGTTCTATTACTCCTCACAAGAAATTCAAAGCACAAGTATACGTCTTAACCAAAGAGGAAGGGGGAAGACACACTCCTTTCTTCAATGGATATCGTCCCCAGTTCTACTTCCGAACCACAGATGTGACTGGAACAATTGAACTGCCTGAGAAAGTAGAAATGGTCATGCCTGGAGACAACATCGAACTTGAAGTAGGACTCATTGCTCCCATTGCTATGGAAGAAGGACTGCGCTTTGCTATCAGAGAAGGAGGAAGAACAGTAGGAGCAGGGACTGTGACAAAGGTTTTGGAGTAGGAGGCAGTTGATGCGTGTGACCGTAACTTTAGCTTGCACAGAGTGTAGAAGGAGAAATTATACTACCACTAAGAATAAAAGGAATACTTCGGATAGGTTAGAGCTTAAAAAGTATTGTAAGTGGTGCAAAAAGCATACTTTACATAAGGAAACCCGCTAGTTAAACTGATAGTAGAGGTAAATTTTTCATAAATCCTTTTTAGGGCTGTAGCTCTAATTTGGTTAGAGCGCCGGACTCCAAATCCGGAGGTTGCAGGTTCGAATCCTGCCAGCCCTGCCACGCTCAGCGTAGGTGAGCTCGAGAATTGAGAATTGATGAGTTAATCCCCTTTAAGTATTCGGATTTTAGTTTAGCAATTTTGGTCCCAGGATTTAGGGAGCTAAGCTAAAAAATTATTTAAAGTTTTGCTCCTCGATAGCTTGAATCTCTTTTAATCTTCTTTTGTATTTAGGATTTTGACTCGGTTGAGTGTTAAGCCATGTTCTCACCATGTGAACAGCCATTCCCGGGTCAGTCCGCCAAGCTGAGATGCAAATGATATTGGGATCATCCCTTTCTGCTACCAGTTTTACCTGCTCTGCATCTTCCACTGCAGCTGCCCTTATTCCCTTAAATTTATTAGCCACCATAGCCATTCCGCTAGCTGTGCCTCCGACGAGGACTGCTCGATCGCACTCTCCAGAGCAGACCTTTTCTACAGCTCCTTTGGCAATGAGGGGGAAGTCATCATCCGGACGGCAGTCTTTATTGTAAATTAGGCACTTATGCCCATGTAACTCCAGAAATTTCTTTATTGCCTTTGAGATCCTATTTACTCTATCTGTGTGGTCGGAAGCAACAATAAATATCATCTTATTTTATCTTATCTTTAAAATTCGATTTTAACATTCTCTAATTAACTAATTTTAAACCTATAGGAAAGAAGAAAAAAGTGATGTTAAAATAAATAAGTGAATTAAGGAAGAGAAACGAGAATTTGACTCCAAAAAAGTGTATGTTATAATTCCCTTTTGTTCTCTTCAGAGCTTACGGCGGAAGACTTTCCAGGGAGTAGTTGTGGCAAAAAAGAAGAAGGAGAAGAAAAAGGGAAGAGGCGGAAAAATCGCACAGTATTTCCGTGATGTAAAGGCGGAAATGAAAAAAGTAAGCTGGCCTGGTCGTGACCAGGTGGTGGCTTCTACAGTAGTAGTAATTGTGGTGGTGGTTTTTCTGACACTTTTGGTGGGTATTCTTGATGTTATCTTTGTGCAGTTGGTTAAGTGGCTGACTTTTAATCTAGGAGGTTAGTAATGCCTAAGTGGTATGTAGTTCATACTTATTCAGGGTATGAACACAAAGCAAAGGCAAATTTAGAAAGAAGGATTCTTTCTATGGGAATGGAAGATAAGATTTTTGAAGTCATCATCCCTACAGAGGATGTCCTGGATTTTAAGGGTGGAAAAAGGACAGTGGTTCAGAAAAGAGTTTTTCCAGGTTATATTCTTGTTAAGATGGATTTAGATGAAGATTCTTGGTATGTGGTGAGAAATACTCCGGGAGTCACTGGTTTTGTGGGTTCAGGCACGAAGCCAATTGCTCTTTCAGATGAGGAAGTGCAGATTATTCTGGATAAAATTCGCACGGAGAAGCCCAAACCTAAGATGGAGTTTGAAGAAGGAGAAAAAGTGCGTGTTGTTTCCGGACCCTTTGCTGATCTTATTGGGACAGTAGCAGAGGTAAATTTAGATCAGCATAAACTTAAAGTTATGGTCTCCATCTTTGGGAGAGAAACTCCAGTTGAACTATCGTTTGAACAGGTAAATAAGTTGTAAGGAGAAAAAGTTGGCTAAGAAGGTAATTGCAGTGATAAAACTTCAAATTCCTGCAGGTGAGGCTACACCTGCTCCTCCAGTTGGACCTGCACTAGGTCAACATGGTATAAACATCATGGAATTTTGTAAAGCCTACAATGCTCAAACAGCTTCTCAGAAAGGGATGATAATCCCTGTGGAAATTACCGTTTATGAAGATCGTTCTTTTACTTTTATTACTAAAACCCCTCCTGCCTCTGTTCTTTTAAAAAAAGCAGCTAATATTGAGAAGGGTTCTGGGGAACCTCATAGAGAAAAAGTGGCTAAAGTTAGTAGGGATAAGATTAGAGAGATAGCAGAGTTGAAAATAAGAGATTTAAATACAGACGACATTGAAGCTGCCGTGAGGATTATTGAGGGAACAGCTCGCAGCATGGGAATAGAAGTTGAATGAGATTTTCAGTTGGGCTTTTTAGGGAGGTTGGATGGAGAAAGGAAAGAAATACGAAGAAGTTTTAAAAAAGATTGACAAGAGTAAGTTCTACTCTCCTCAAGAAGCTGTGCGGTTGGTTAAAGAAACCGCACCAGCAAATTTTGATGAAACTGTTGAGGTTCATATCCGTTTGGGAATAGATCCAAAGCAGGCTGATCAGCAAGTGAGAGGAGCTCTTAATCTTCCTCATGGCAAGGGTAAGTCTTTGAAAGTCATAGCTTTTGCTCAAGGTGAAAAAGCGAAGGAGGCAAAAGAAGCGGGTGCTGAAGAGGTGGGAGGAGAAGATTTGGCTCAGCGTATTCAAAATGGCTGGCTAGATTTTGAAGCCGTAGTGGCTACTCCTGATATGATGAAGATAGTCTCAAAGTTAGGGAGAATCCTGGGTCCGAGAGGATTAATGCCAAATCCTAAAGTGGGGACAGTAACCAACGACATAGGTAAAGTTGTTTCAGAGCTTAAAAAAGGAAGGGTAGAATATCGAGCTGATAAATATGGTATAATCCATGTGCCGCTGGGGAAAGTTTCTTTTGATGAGAAAAAGCTTTTTGAGAACTATATTGCTTTAATGCAGGAAATAGTAAGAGCTAAACCTTCCACTGCAAAAGGGCGATATCTGAAAAGCATTACCCTTACTTCAACCATGGGTCCTGGGATAAGAATTGATCCCAACAGGGCACTTGAAGTTATAGAAGAGAAAGTAGTTTGACATTTAGTAGAAAAATTGTTAACTTTGGCGCTACTAAATTTAAGAGCCGTAGACAGTGGGTGCTTAGAAAGCTTAAATTTGCCCACCGAGGTGTTATAGTATAAGTATATATACTTGAAGTCTCCTGTCTACGGAGGCTTTTTTAATGGAGGTAAAATGGCAAGACCTGAGAAAGTAAAGCAGGTGGAAAAGATAAAGGAGAAACTGGATAAAAGTGTAGCTTTTTTGCTCACGAACTATCAAGGGTTGACAGCGGGGGAGATTAATCTTTTGAGAAGGAAGATGAAAAAGGAAAACATGGAGCTTAAAGTGGTTAAAAATACGCTCTTAAAAAGAGTTTTGGGTGAAAAATCTCCAGATAATTTAAATGATTTTAATGATTTTCTGGTGGGTCCGACTGCCCTCGCATTTTCCTATGAAGACCCTATCAAGTTAGCAAAGCTTTTAGTTGATTTTAGCAAGGAGAATGAGGCACTAAAGATAAAAGCGGGCTTTTTAGAGGGAAGGAAAGTTACTTTTGAAGAGGTGAAAATGTTCGCTACCCTTCCCTCGCGGGAGGAACTAATGAGCAAGCTGTTGAGTATATTACAGGCACCAATTCAAAACTTAGTCTTTATTTTACATTCCCCTACCAGGGGTTTGGTTAATGTTCTTTCAAAAATTAAGAAGAAAAAAGAAACTCAGGGAGGTTAAGATGGCAGGTAAGAAACTTAGTAAGGAAGATATAATTGAGGCAATCAAGGGAATGACCTTGCTTGAAGTTTCTGAACTCGTGAAGGGGCTGGAAGAGGAGTTTGGAGTGACTGCAGCCGCTCCAGTGGCAGTCGCAGCAGTAGCTCCTCAGGCGGAAGGTGCAGAAGCTCAGGCGGAGGAGAAAACCTCATTTGATGTCATCCTTCAAAACGTGGGCGATAAGAAGATACAGGTTATTAAGGTGGTAAGGCAGGTCACTGGTTTAGGGTTGAAAGAGGCAAAAGAATTGGTGGATAATGCTCCTAAGCCTGTGAAAGAAGGTGTGCCAAAGGAGGAGGCAGAGAAAATAAAGAAGCAGCTGGAAGAAGTCGGTGCTTCTGTTGAAGTTAAATAGTTCACTCTCATTCTTCAGGCAAAGTTAGATTTGATTAATTCTTAATTTATTGTTATGATAAAGTTTTGTGTTTTTAAAATGAGGGGAGAGTGAGTTAAATTGGAAAAACCTTCCTCAAAGGTAAGGAAGAGGTATAATTTTGCCAAAATTCCAAAAGTAATGGAGGTTCCTCACCTTCTGGGAGTTCAGAAAGACTCTTTCAAATGGCTTCTCGAGGAGGGATTAAGAGAGGTATTTGATGAAATTTCTCCCATCGAAGATTTCACAGGTACTTTAGCTCTTGAATTCGGCGATTATTACTTTGATCCACCCAAGTTTTCTCCCGAAGAGTGCAAAGAAAAGGATATGACTTATTCTTCTCGTCTCTATGTTAAAACCAAGTTTATCAATCGCGAGACGGGAGAAATTAAGGAGCAGGAAATTTTCTTAGGAGATTTCCCTATGATGACGGAGAAGGGCACTTTTGTGGTTAATGGGACGGAGAGAGTAGTTGTGAGTCAGCTCATACGTTCACCAGGGGTGTACTTTGGTGAAGAGTTTGATAAAGAGACAGGAAGAGCTTTGTATAATGCTAAGGTTGTTCCCAACAGGGGAGCCTGGCTGGAATTTGAAATGGACAGAAAAGGAACTCTTTTCGTGCGCATTGATCGGAAGCGTAAGCTTCCAGCTACTTTACTTATCAGAGTTTTAGGTTATGGTACGCAAAAAGAAATTCTTGAACTTTTAGGTTCTAAGATTCCGGTAAAAAGGACACTAGAAAAAGATATTACTCATAGTGAGGAAGAAGCCTTGTTGGAGATTTACAAAAAGCTGCGCCCAGGCGAATTGCCTACAGTGGAGAGTGCTAGAGCGTACCTTGAAGCACTTTTCTTCAACAGGCACCGTTATGATTTAGCCAAAGTTGGTAGATACAAGATTAACAAAAAGCTTGGTTTAAATATTCCTCTTGAAGTTACTACTCTTACTAGGGAAGACATCGTTGAGACCATTCGTTATCTCATTAAGCTTTGGGAGGGAGACGAGGAAGCTGAAGTTGATGACATTGACCATCTGGGAAATCGGCGTGTAAGGACAGTAGGCGAACTTGTGCAGAATCAGTTTCGAATAGGTCTTTCTCGAGTGGAGAGAATCATTAGAGAAAAGATGTCCACTTTAGATCCTGAAGAGATTACTCCTCACTCTCTGGTGAATGTAAGACCAATCACAGCTGCTTTAAGAGAGTTTTATGGAAGTGGTCAGCTTTCGCAATTTATGGACCAGACGAATCCTTTGGCAGCTTTGACCCACAGAAGACGACTATCAGCTTTAGGTCCAGGCGGTCTTTCTCGGGAAAGAGCTGGATTTGAAGTGAGAGATGTTCACCCTTCCCATTATGGGAGGATGTGTCCTATCGAAACTCCTGAAGGTCCAAACATTGGACTGATTAATTCTCTGGCTACCTATGCTCGAGTTAACAAATTTGGATTTTTAGAAACACCTTATCGTAAAGTTAAAAATGGGAAAGTGACGGAGGAGATAGTGTATCTTACAGCGGATGAGGAAGAGAAAAAGGTTATTGCCCAAGCCAATGCTCCTTTTGATTCAAAGACTGGCAAGTTTAAGTCAGACAAAATCTTGGTGAGGAAGAAAGGTCGAGTGGAAATGGTTTCTTCTCAAGAAGTGGAGTATATGGATGTTTCTCCGAAGCAGATAGTAAGTGTAGCTGCTTCCTTAATACCCTTCCTTGAACACAACGATGCCAACCGTGCTCTAATGGGAGCTAATATGCAGAGACAAGCTGTGCCATTGATTAAACGTCAGGCTCCTCTTATTGGTACAGGTATGGAAAACAGAGCAGTGGTGGATACGGGAGAAGTGGTTTTGGCGAAGAGGGACGGTGAAGTGGTTAAGGTTTGGGCAGATAGAATTGAGATTAAAACAAGGGATGGAGAAATTGATAGATATGATTTGATTAAATACGGACGCTCTAACCAGGGAACATGTGTCAATCAAGTCCCTATTGTGAAAAAGGGAGAAAAATTCAAGAAGGGAGATGTAATAGCGGATGGACCCTGTTCTGACCATGGTGAATTGGCGTTAGGTGCTAATCTTCTCGTTGCGTTCATGCCTTGGGAAGGTTACAACTACGAAGATGCTATTGTCATCAGTGAAAGACTGGTAAAAGAAGATATACTTACCTCTATTCATATTGAAGAATACGAAATTGAAGCTCGCGATACAAAGCTTGGTCCTGAAGAAATTACCAGAGAAATACCGGGTGTTTCTGAAGAACTCCTTAAAGACCTCGATGAGAGAGGTATTGTGAGGATTGGAGCAGAAGTTGGGCCAGGTGATATTTTAGTGGGGAAAGTAACGCCTAAAGGTGAAAGTGAGCTCACACCAGAAGAAAAACTTCTAAGAGCTATCTTTGGTGAAAAGGCAAGAGACGTCCGCGACACTTCACTTCGGGTTCCCCATGGAGAGGGAGGAAAGGTTGTGGACGTAAAGATTTTCTCTCGAGAGCAGGGTGTTGAGCTTCCTCCAGGAGTAAATGAGCTGGTGAGAGTATATGTAGCACAAATTAGGAAAATTTCAGTGGGCGATAAACTAGCTGGAAGACACGGAAATAAGGGTGTGATTGCAAAGATTGTACCTGAAGAAGATATGCCTTTCCTGGAAGACGGTAGACCGGTAGATATTATTCTCAATCCACTGGGTGTCCCCTCCAGAATGAATGTGGGACAGGTTCTTGAAGCTCATCTCGGTTGGGCAGCGATGAAAGGCTGGGAGGAAAATGGGAAGAAGCTGGAGGGTCCGATGTATG
>FWPU01009323.1_pt1 | contig 15607 bp, 15 predicted proteins | sample 2228361 | NCBI WGS metagenome assembly FWPU01 (sample SAMEA103939777, study PRJEB20133) | metagenome
AGAAACATTAACCCACACCCAAGCTTTTGATATTAAAAAATGTTGAAGGTAGAAATGTTGAAGGTAGAACCTTCAACATAGTTAAAGGTAAAGTGTTGAAGGTAGAACCTTCAACATTGAATTCAACATAGAAAGAGAATCCCTACTTAATTTTATCTCATTTACAGCTGATTCTAGATCTTATTAAAGAGTTTTCTAATCTATATACTAATTAATTAAGTAGGGTTAATGCTATTTTTTCTGGAATGATTGAAACACCGATGATTAGCTCCGTAAAATCAGATCCCAAAATAATGGAGGCATTATTGGCTAGAGCGTCTATACATGGGGGCTAGAAAACCTGAAAAAGTTTTTCCAATTTAGTTTCATTTTTGGCTTCCAAACAAAAGCTCTTTATATGACTTGCTCAACCCTAGTTATTGACGGCGGGTGATTGGCAGAATAGCATTTTAACTTGACTATTCTTTTTACTTAAATTAAGGTAAAATAAGTTGTGGATTTGTTCCCACCTATTCTAATAGCCCCGCATTATTTAAAAGTTCAAACTTAATTATAGGGGAGATATATAATATTGACCGAAATTAACTATTAGCACGTCATTAAAAGAATAGGTGGGCGTAAAGGTCGCTTATAAACTACTAACACTAAGTGAATTTTTAATTATGGCCGTTCAAGCATATTGTGTAAAATGTAAAGCAAAAAGGGAAATGAAAGACGAAAAAGAGATTTCTATGAAAGGAAAAGGCGGAACTAAAAGGAGGGCGGTAAGCGGAGTCTGTCCAAAATGCGGGACGAAAATGTTCAAGATTTTGGGAAAATAGAACCTTCATCTTTTAAAGAAACAACCCAAAACTATAAAATGGCAGTTTTGGGTTGTTTGTTTTATGAGGGACACTGAAAATTATAGAACCGCTAAAAATTATGCTTTTTTAATTTTAGGGCTTCTTTTTTTCTTTAATATTTTAGCTTGGCTTGTTGTTTACCAATTAAAAGGAGTTCATTTTCTGCAGGTTAATTTTTTTAATGTGGGCCAAGGAGATAGTATTTTTATTACCACACCGCAAAGGCATCAGATTTTAATTGACGGGGGTCCCTCTTCCATAATTTTAGAAAAGCTGGGCAGAGAAATGCCTTTTTGGGACAGGACGATTGATTTAATAATTTTAACCCATCCCCATAACGACCATCTTAAAGGTTTGATTGATGTTTTAAAAAAATATCGTATAGAAAAAATTTTATGGACGGGCGTTTTTTATGATAGTTTATTATTTAAAGAGTGGCAGAAAACAATTACTAAATCAGGTGCCCAAATTTATATCGCTCAGGCCGGTCAGAAAATTATTGGCGGGGAAACTGTTTTTGAGATATTGTATCCCTTTGAATACTTTAAAGAAAAAGAAGTTGATAATCTTGACGATTTATCTATAGCTGCCAAGTTGATTTTTAAAGAGAACTCTTTTTTATTTACCGGCGATGCGCCCAAAGAAACAGAGCTGGTTTTGGTAAATAAATTAGGAAAAATATTGAAATCGGATGTTTTAAAAGTAGCTCATCACGGAAGTAATAAATCAAACGCTGAAGAATTTATTAAAAAAGTTTTACCAACGATTGCCGTAATTTCGGTAGGTAAAAATAATCGCTACGGTCATCCCCATCAGGAAGTATTGGATATTTTAGAAAGATATGGTATTAATATTTTGAGAACCGACAGAGACGGAGATATAAAAATAATCTCTAATGGAAAAAATTTAATAATTAAAAAATAATTTTTGTAAGGTTTCGCTAGATTATTAACAGTGATTTAGCAGATTGCTTAATAAGTAGATTCTGATGGCAGTTATTTTCAAATAAATTTAAATTTTTTTCCGCTCGCGCTTATTTCTTCGTCGAGTTAAAAAATTCCTTAGTAAAAATCAAGCTCTAAAGCGGCTTAATTGCAAAATTTTTCTTTCTCAATCTGTCTTTAATGTTAATAATATTTGAAACTTTACAGCCTTTTTTGTTTTATGGAGTTTCCTATTTTTAAAACTAAAATTGAAGATTTAAATAAGAAATTTAACCTAACCGACCCAAAAGAGCAAAAAGAATACTTTAAGTTAAAAGCAGGGAAGGAAATTGAAAAATTGAGAGAATACCTGAAAAAAAACACTTTTATTGCTTATTTTCTGGGTAAAAAAAATTCCGGCAAGGGCACCTATTCAAAAATGTTTAGTGATATAGTTCTGCCAGAAAAAATAGACCACTTTTCTATTGGTGATATGGTTAGAGAGGTTGATAAAGAACTTCAAGATAAAAGAAGAAAAAAAGAACTATATTTATTTTTGGAAAAAAATTATCGTGGTTGGCTGCCCTTAACTGAAATAATTTTGGCGCTGGAGAAGAGAAATACAAAAATTTTGCTGCCTACCGAGTTGATCTTGGCTTTGGTTAAAAGAGAGATATTAAGAAGAGAAAAGAAAACTCTTTTTATTGACGGTTTTCCTCGTGATTTAGACCAGATAGCTTTTTCTTTGTTTTTCAGAGATTTGGTTGGGCACCGTGATGACCCCGATATTTTTATTTTAATTGATGTGCCCGAATCAGTGATTGACCAAAGGATTAAATGGAGAAGAGTTTGCCCTATTTGTCAAACCTCTCGCAACTTAAAACTGTTACCTACTTCAAAAATTGGCTACAGTAAAGAAAATAAAAAGTTTTTTTTGGTGTGCGATAACTCTAATTGCCGCGGAGCTGAAATGCTTCCAAAAGAAGGAGATGAGCTCGGCATAAATCCAATAAAAGAAAGATTGAAAAAAGACGCAAAACTAATGGAGCAAGCCTTTTCCCTTTACGGAATTCCTAAAATTTTATTGCGAAACTCTTTACCCCTAAAAGAATCCAAAAAATACGTTGATGATTACGAGATTACGCCGGAATACTTTTTTAAATGGAACGAAAAAAACAAAAAAGTGGAAGTTACGGAAAAACCTTGGATTATTTTAGATGATAAAGGAGTTAAATCTGTTAGCTTATTGGCTCCGCCGGTAGTCATTTCTCTCATTAAGCAGCTAACCGATATTTTAGAACTTTAGATTAAAACATTGACAAGAATTTTTACGATAAGGTATAATGAAAGTAGAAAAAATATCAGCTGGCGGTGCCCAGCTGGGAATTAGTTAAAAATAGTTTCTAACTGGGCCCTGCTTCTTTAAGTTAGATTTTGGGACAAACGCTTTTTCAGGGAATTGGATATGATTTCCGACCCGTGGGTCGGAACTGGGATTCCCACTTGGATTATTTTCCAGAATTTTCTTGAAGTAAAGCAGGGCCATTGAAAAAACCGGTAATAACCGGTTTTTTTGAGTGGCCGCAATTATTAAACGCTGCCCAGAGTAGGTGTGCGAACTCCGAAGGCGCGGCAGGGGTGGGAAGCGGCTCGTCCTTGTTCAAGCAAGGAAGCAAAGCCCGCGAAAATTGATTCCTTAATTGAAAAAATCTTTTGCGCGCGCCCATTAAAAGAAAAAGAAATTTTTGCAGGTTTTGCCGACTCTCGTTAAGCAATGAACCGTTGGGTGATTCTGCGCCCTGCGGCCGCAGAATTTTACTCAAAGTAGATTCAAAAAGTAGTGTTCAGTAGTAATGCGACCAATTAAAATATAACGAGCGAGCAAACAAACCGCCAGCAAAATTCGCAATATCTATGTTGGTCGGGGAACCGGGATTTGAACCCAGACCGCATCCTCCCAAAGGATGTATGCTGCCATTACACCATTCCCCGTTTAAAAAAGACAGGGCATATTAACTGTTGTACTATTCCTAGAGGAGACCGCCTACTATTCGGCGTAGCTTGACTGAGTTATTTTATACTTACCACCTTTTTATTTATTTTTCAATATGGTATAGTAAAGTAATGAGCCCCAAGAAATTTATCAACCAATTAAATATTTTCGTTCAGTGCAAAAAATATAATCTTTCTCTTTGGCAGTGTCCTTCTTTTTTATTTTTGATAATGGGAATAATAATTCTTGGTTCGGCTTTAATTGCTTATACATTGGGCACTCGTTATATTGAAGATCCGCAAGCTGTTGTTTTAATTGTTTTGGGTTTGACAGCTATTTTGTTTATAATGGCCTTTATTATCACACGAAGCTTTGAAAGATTGGCCGAGGCATCGCGGATGAAATCAGAGTTTATCAGCGTGATTTCTCATCAATTAAGGACTCCTCTTTCTAATTTAAAGTGGGCAATTGAAATATTGATGTCGGGGAGGCTGGGAAGGATTGAAGAACAACAAACAGAATACTTTAGAATTTTAAAAGAAAACATTAGTCGGATGACAGAATTAGTTTCAGATTTATTAACGGTTTCCAGAATTGAAACGGCCACCCTTCTTTTAGAGAAAAAAGAGGTTTTTCTGCCGGATTTAATAAAAAATTTAATTTTGAAATTTAAACCCTTTGCGCAGGCTTCAAATATTGAGATAATATTCCGACCCCAAGAAAATTTACCAAAAGTTTTAACCGATATTTCTCAAATTAAGTCGGTAATGGAGAATCTTTTAGATAATGCCATTCGTTACATTAAAAATAGCGGTCAGGTTGAGGTATTGCTTGAGAAAAGAGGAAAAAATCTTTATTTTGAAATAAAAGATAATGGGGTGGGTATTCCAAAAGAGGACCAAAAATATATTTTTCAAAAGTTTTTTAGGTCGGGAAATGTTTTAAAATATCAAACTCAAGGATCGGGTCTTGGTCTTTATATTTCAAAGGCAATCATTGAAAAGTTGGGCGGAAAAATTGGATTTCAATCAAAAGAAAACAAGGGGTCGACGTTTTGGTTCACCCTACCAATAAAATAAAATGATTAACATATGATGAGGGCGCGATGATACTTGTTATATATCTTGGGTAAATCGTGTTTTAAATCATATGTTCATCAAACATGAAATGAAAAAGATTTTATTTATTGAAGACGAATCCGCTCTTCAAAAAACTTTTAGCGATCTTCTCGGTCAAGAGGGCTATGAAGTTATTTCTGCCCTAGACGGAGAAATAGGCTTGAGACTGGCTAAAGAGAAAAAACCCGATTTAATTTTGCTTGATCTTATTCTGCCGCGACTTCATGGCTTTGGAGTTTTAAAGGCATTAAAAGAAAATCCGGAGACAAAAGAAATTCCGGTTATTGTTTTGACTAATTTAGAAGAGCTAAGAGATATAGAGAAAGCCGTTGAGTTGGGGGCGGTAACTTATTTAGTTAAAGCTCAATACACATTAGAAGAGGTGGTGGAAAAAGTTAAAAAAGCTATTTCTTACTAAGGTATATTTTTTACCGAGACAAACGAATTAACAGTTAATACAAGTGAGTATTTTATATAAATTCGTTTTCAAGTTTGTTTAGATTCACCATGCGTGTGGAACCCCAACAATTAAAAGCTTTTTTACTGGATGCCGGCCTGGTAAGCCAAAAACAATTTGACGATTGTTTAGCAAAAGCGAAAAAAACCAAGCAAAAAGTGGGTGATGTTTTAATTTCCGAAGGTTTGATTTCCCAAGAAGAATTAATAAAATTAGAGGCCTATATTTTAGGAATTCCCTTTGTGAACCTTGAGAAAGAAATTTTATCTCACGAAATTTTAAAAATTATTCCTGAACCCATTGCCAGGTCTTATAATATCGTTGCTTTTAGAAAAAAGGGGAATAATCTTGAAGTAGCTATGTTAGACCCCGAAGATTTAAGGACGATTGAGTTTATTAAGAAGAAAGAGCCGGGATTAAAAATCTTACCGAGATTAACCACATCCGAATCAATTAAAAATGCCTTACGTCAGTATCAAAAAACATTAGAGGTTGAATTTGGAGATATTATTAAAAAAGAAGTCGAGGGAATTCAACCAATAAAAACAATAAAAGAGGAAGAGATGGTTGAAGAAGAAGAAGAACTTTTAAAGGCAGCCGAAGAATTGCCGATAATTAAAATTGTTGACACCTTAATGAAGCATGCCATTTTACAACGAGCTTCGGATGTTCACATAGAACCGATGGAGAAAGAAGTAGTGGTTAGGTATAGGATTGATGGAATTCTCCACGATGCAATGGTTTTGCCAAAAACAATTTCTTCGGGAATTGTGGCTCGGATTAAAGTTCTTTCAAATCTGAAATTAGATGAACATAGATTGCCTCAAGATGGCAGATTTAAAATTGAAACCGAAGAATATAAATATTCCATAAGAGTTTCCATTTTACCGATTTTTGACGGAGAAAAAATAGTTATGCGTCTCTTGCCGGAAACAACCAAAGCTCTTACTTTAGAGGGTTTGGGATTAACCGGCACGGCTTTAGAAAGAGTTCAAGATAATTTAAGAAAACCTGTGGGAATGATTCTAGTAACCGGTCCTACCGGTTCTGGAAAAACAACCACTTTATATGCTATGATGGAAATTTTAAATACTCCTGGCGTTAACATTTCAACTATTGAAGACCCGGTGGAATATCGTATGCCCAGAATCAACCAGACTCAGGTTAATCCTAAAATTGGATTAACTTTTGCTGCCGGACTTAGAGCTTTGGTAAGACAGGATCCAGATATTCTTATGGTTGGCGAGATTAGAGATGATGAAACGGCCAGTTTAGCCATCAATGCGGCTTTAACCGGTCATTTAGTTTTATCAACCCTCCATACCAATGACGCCGCTGGAGCAATACCACGGTTGATTGATATGAAGGCAGAACCATTTTTAATTTCTTCCACTCTGCAGGTTGTTTTAGCCCAAAGGTTGGTTAGACGTCTTTGTAAGGAAAAAGAAAGATACACTCTAAAAGAACCGGAATTAAAAAATTTAGCAAAGTATTGCGATTTAAAACGAATCTTAAAAATTTTAAAAGAAGAAAAAATTGTAGGACCAAAAGCCACTTTTAAAGATATTGAATTTTATCGGCCCAAAGCAACCCCGCAATACCCGGAAGGTTATTCGGGTCGGATTGGAATTTTTGAAGTCCTGCCAGTTACCGCCACCATTAAGGAATTAATCGTTAAAAAAGCCACCTCAGATGAAATTGCCAGGCAGGCTCAAAAAGAGGGAATGAGAACAATGATTGAAGATGGTTTTATCAAGGCGGCTCAAGGAATAACATCAATTGAGGAGGTTTTGCGCGTTATCATTGAATAGTTTATGTCAAAGTATTTTTACACCGCCAGATCATTAAAAGGAGAATTAAAGTCGGGTATTTTAGAGGCAAAAGATAGTCATGAGTTAGCCAAAGTTCTTCGGCGGGAAGGGTATTTTTTAGTTTCGGCAGCCTTGGAGGAAAAAAATAAAAAAAGAAAACTTGAAATATCATTACCTTTCTTAAGCAGGGTGGGATTGAAAGAGAAAATGTTTTTTACCAAAAATCTACAAACGATGGCCGCTGCTGGTTTACCATTACCGAGGGCTTTAAGAATTTTAGCCCAACAGAGTAAAAACAAAAAATTTCGGGAAACCCTTGAAAACATAAGAGAAGAGATAAATACAGGAAAAAGCTTTTCCGAATCTTTAGCTCGTCATCCCAGCGTTTTCCCTGAGTTTTTTCAAAATATGATAAAAGTTGGAGAGGAATCTGGAACATTGGAGGATGTTTTAAAACTTTTAACCTTGCAAATGGAGAGGGAAAATGAATTAAAATCTAAAATTAAGGGAGCAATGATTTATCCGGCGGTTATAATAGCAACAATGATTGGCATAGGGATTTTAATGTTGGTAATAGTTGTTCCAAAATTAGCTGAAACTTTTAGGGAGCTGAATGTACAACTTCCTCTTACCACAAAATTTGTAATTTTCCTGGGTACTTTTTTAGCCGAGAAATGGTTTTTAGTTGTTTTGATAATTATTGGTTTTTTAACTTTATTAAAATTGGCTTCAAAAACAAAACTCGGAAAGATAATAATAGATAATTCAGTTTTAAATATTCCGGTTATTTCAACGCTTATTAAAAAAACTAATTCTGCCCATACCGTTAGAACCCTTAGTTCTTTAATTAGAGCCGGAGTACCCATTGTTAGAAGTTTAGAAATTGTTTCTGGAACACTGGGAAATGTTTATTTTAAAACAGCCGTAAGTCAGGCAGCCGAAAAAGTAAAAAAGGGGGAAAGATTAGCCGAAGCTCTTAAGCCCCACACAAATCTTTACCCCGATTTGGTCGTACAGATGATTGAAGTGGGTGAAGAGACAGGAGAAACTTCTGGTGTTTTGGAAAAATTAGCCGATTTTTTTGAAAATGAAGTAACCAGCGCTACTAAAAATTTGTCATCTATCATTGAGCCGATTTTAATGCTTTTAATCGGAGCAGTTGTCGGTTTTTTTGCCGTTTCAATGATTCAGCCGATGTATTCTATGCTTCAAGCCATCAAATGAGAAATTATGAATAAAGAATTAGAAAAAAGGAAGATTGTAAAGTTTAAAAATCTTTCTACTCCTCGCTTTTTAATTTCTAATTCCTTCACGCTGATAGAAGTTTTAGTGGGCGTAGCATTGATGTTAATTGTTTTTCTGGGAATTTTTGGAGTTTATCAACTGGGGTTCAAAGTTGTTGGTTTGAACGAAAGAAAAATTACTGCTACTCAAATTGCTCAAGGAGAAATTGAGAAAATCAGGAATATACCCTATTTAAATGTGGGAACCATAGGTGCTTCTTTGCCGAACGCTTCGGGAACTTTACCAGCCGATGAAACAAAAATTTTAAATAGAGTTGAATATAAAATTGAAAGAAAAATTCAGTATATTGTTGATTCAGCAGATGGTAATTTTCCAGAAGATATTTGTGATTTGGATTACAAAAAAGTGGAAATTTTGGTTTCTTGGACAGGTAGCTTTGAAGGAGAGATAAAAATGGTTACTGATATTTCTCCCAAAAACGAAACCGAGGAGACTCAAATATGTTTCCAGGAGCCGGTTGGCGCTTTAAAGGTTCTTGTCTTTGATGCTTTGGGAAATTTTATTCCTTCTCCTTTAATTGAAGTTTATAATCCCTCAAGCGGTTTACTGGAAGCCTCGGCTATTCCCTCAGATGGTATTCATAGTTTTCCTTTGTCGCCTGGAAATTATAAATTGGTTGTTTCAAAGAATGGTTATTCAAAAGAAGAGACATTTACAATTGGCGATGTTTATCAAGGAAAGACAATTTCTACTCCCCAAAACTCAAATCCGATTGTTCTTGAGGGTCAGACAACGCAAATTTCTCTTCAAATTGATAAATTAAGCTCTTTTTTAGTTAAAACTTTAACTCCTTGGGGAACGGAATATTTCTTTGACTCTTTTTTGGATGAGAGCAAAATTTCCGAAAAAACTAATTTAGCGGTGTCTGACGGAAAGGTGGAATTGGCTACTACTAGTGGCGGATATTTATCAGCGGGTTATTTAATTTCCACTGAGATTTTTCCGACAAATTTAATTAACTGGGGCGAGTTTTCTTTCGCTGACCAAGAGTTAGAAAATACCGATTTGAAATATCAAATTTATTATGCTTCGGGAACAGAATGGATTTTAATTCCAGATTCAGATTTGGGGGGAAATTCAATCGGCTTTGATTTGTCCCCGGTAAATTTATCAAATTTAGCCACCACCACTTATTCAAAATTAAAATTAAAAGCCAATTTTTCGACAAATGCGAGTTCTTCCAGTCCCACTCTTTTTGACTGGCAAGTTTTCTGGAAGAACGGTCAGGCAACCCCAATTTCAAATGTCCAATTTAATTTAAGAGGAGAAAAATTAGTTGGAAAGGATATTAATGAAGAGCCAATTTATAAATTTTCAACTACCACCCAAACAAATTCTTCGGGTCAAATCCAAATTCAAGGTTTAGAATGGGATATTTATCATTTTTCCAATTTCCAAAAAGATTCCCAAGGATTAGAGTTATCAACCTCAACTCCCGACCACCCCATTTCTTTAAGTCCTGAGACTAATTTAGAGGTTTTACTTTATTTGGAGGCACAAAATTCCCTTTTGGTTACTGTTCAAGATTTTGATACTTTAGAGCCAATTTTTTCAGCCACCACCACTTTGTCAAAAAATGGTTATCAAAATAATCAGTATACCAATGAAAGAGGTCAAACATTATTTATCCCACTTGATGTCGGAAATTACAACCTTTTAGTTGAGGCCCTAGGTTATTTTTCAACTTCAACAACGGTTTATGTTTTAGGAAAGAGCACAAAAGAAGTTAAATTACAGATTGCAGATTAGTTACAATTTTACCCATTAATCTTCAGAGCAAAATAATGCTTTAAATTTAAAGATAATTTACCAATGAAATCTTTTACTTTAGTTGAAACAGTAGTAACTATTTCAATTTTTATTATCTTAATAGTTGGTCTTTTGGGGGCTATTTTACTTCTTTACCAGACCCACGGTTATCAATGGGAGCAGTCTCTGGCGATAGAAGAAGCCAAGCGAGGAATTGAAGTAATGGCAAAAGAAATCAGAGAAGCAAGAGAAGGAGAAAATGGTGCTTACCCAATTGAATATGCCGGAGACAAAGAATTCATTTTTTATTCTGACATTGACAATGATGGTAAAGCCGAAAAAGTAAGATATTTTTTAGGGATGACAGGTTCTGGCAGCCAAGCTCAAGAATGTGTTAGTTTTGCTGATGGAGGTTCTTGTAGTGTTACTTTCTTTGATTTTTTAACCGGCATCCTTAAGTCGTCTCAGGTAACTGTTTCATTGGAAGGGGATTTTGGTTCTAACCAAGAATATGCTGAAATTTATGCTGACGGAGTTTATCTTGGAAGAATTTGTCAGGACGGTTGTTTAGATTGTGCCGAGATTTGGCAAGGAACTCAAATTTTTGATGTAGCCACTCAAGCTGCTGATGATTCTATTCAATTTATAGTGGATACCTCTTCGCGAGTTGATAACTTTTGTGATTGGGAGCAACCAAACCATTCAATGAAGGCCAAATTTGAATTTTCCTGGACCGAAGAATTAGTTGATCTTGCCCATAAACTTAAAAAAGGAGTAATAAAACCGGTAGGCGACCCTCCAACTTACCCCTTAGAGCAAGAAAAAATTTCAATTTTGAGTTCTTATGTCAGAAATGCGCCGCCGATTTTTGAGTACTTTGATAGTCAGGGAAATAAAATCACAGATTATCCAGCCAGATTAAAAGATACAAAAGTAATAAAAGTATTTCTGGTGGTCAATGTTGACCCAAACAGACCGCCGATTGAATATCAATTGGATTCTTATGTTCAACTCCGCAATCTTAAAGAATAATAAGGCAATAATCACAACCTATGTTTTAGTCTTTGGCGCAATTTTTCTAATTTTATTGGGAGGTCTTTTAGGTTTTGTTTTACTTCAATTAAGATTGGCAGAACAAAGACTTGCTTGGCAACAATCCTTAAACATTGCTGAAGCTGGAATGAATTATTATAAATGGTGTTTGAATAATGGGGTAACGCAAAATTGTACCCTGGAAAAAGAATATAAAGATAATTTAGGAAATACTATTGGAAGATTTCAAATTCAAATTGATACAAATTCAAATTGCGGTTTAACTATTTCCCAAAAAATAATTTCTACTGGCTGGACTTATAAATATCCGGATATCAAAAGAAAAATTTCTATTTTTTACAGTAGAGAATCAGTGGCAAAATATTCTTACATTTTAAATTCAAATGTCTGGGTTGGTTCTGACCATCAAATTAGGGGTCCATACCATTCAAATGGGGGAATAAGATTTGATGGAGCAAATTTATCTTCTGTTTCTTCTAGCCAAGAAAATTGGGTTTGCACCAACTCTTTTGGCTGCGGTCCCGAGGGAGTAGGTTATGGTCTTGGTCTTTGTCCGCCAGAATGCCAGATTATTAGTCAGCAATGTGTCTGTCCCGGGGTGTTTTCCACAACTCAAAATTCAAACCGAGATTTATTTTTCTATCCTATTTCTCCTTTTGATTTTAATGCTATCACCACTGATTTAGCCCAAATAAAAAATGTTGCTCAAAATTCAGGCGGAATTTATTTGCCGCCCTCAAAAAATATTGATTCCCAGGGCAAGGGCTGGCATTTAATTTTCAAAAATACCGGTGAAGTAGAAACCAGAATTATTACCCAACTTTCCCCCACGCAAGCTTACTCTTTACAAGAGGACTGGCACTATGACTACTTTACCATTGCTAATGAGGTTCCTTATCAAACCTTTACTATTCCTTCTTCCTGTTCAGCCATTTTTGTTGAAGATAATTTGTGGCCAGAAGGACAGATGAAAGGAAAAGTTGTTTTGGTTTCGGCAGATTTAATTGATTCGAACAAAGATACCGATGTTATTTTACAGGGAAATTTAGATTATACAACTACCACTGGTTCAGATGGACTAACTTTAATTGGTCAGAAAAATGTTTTAATCGGCCCTAATTCGCCAAATTATATGACCTTGCGAGGAATTTTTGTTGCTCAAAAGGGGAGATTTTCAAGGAACCATTATCCAAATAATATTCAAGAAAGCTTGAAAATTTATGGCTCAATAGTTTCTAATGACCGAGTTGGCACTCAATGGATAAATCAGGGCGGTCATATTATTTCTGGCTATTTAGAAAGAGAAACCTATATTGATCCTTACTTGCTCTATAATCCACCGGTTTTTACTCCTTTTCTTTCATTGGAATTTAAAATTGTGAAATGGGAAGAATTATAATATAATTTAATTATGGATTTTTTAACCTTAAAACCAGAAGCTTTTGGATTAGATATTTCTGATTTGTCTTTAAAGTTAGTTAAACTTAAAAAAAGGCATAGAGGGTTGGCTTTAGCTTCTTTTGGCGAAAGCGAGATTAAACCAGGAATAATAAAAGATGGAGAAATTAAGGATGAAGATAAATTGGCAGAAATTATTAGGGAGGCAATTAAAAAAATTAAAGGAGAGAAATTAAAGACAAAATATGTGATTGCTTCTTTACCCGAAGAAAAAGCTTTTTTGCAAGTGATTCAGATGCCCAAGATACCAAAAGAAGATTTAAAATCAGCGGTGATTTACGAAGCTGAAAACTATATTCCTTTGCCCATTGAAGAGGTTTATTTAGATTCTCAGATTATCAAGCCCGTTGTTAACAGCTTAGACCATTTTGATGTTTTAATTGCCGCATTATCAAAAAAAACAGTTGATCCTTATTTAAATTGTCTTAAGAAAGCCGGTCTTTTGCCTTATGTTTTAGAAATAGAATCTCAGGCTATTAGTCGGGCATTAATAAAAAACGAAATCAGCCTCTCGCCAGTTCTTTTAATAGATTTGGGGGCAACGCGAACTAGTTTTATTATTTTTTCTGGATATTCTTTAAGGTTTACCGCTTCTGTTAAAATTTCTTCTCAAAAATTTACTGAAGTCATTTCTAAAGTTTTAAATGTTGATTTTGAGAAAGCCGAGCACTTAAAAATAAAATATGGCCTTAAAGAAAAAAAATTTTTTGAATATTTAATTCCAATTTTGACCGATTTAAGTGAACAAATCAAAAAATATCTTAATTATTATCAAACCCACACTAACCATGAGCATCTTCCTTCTAACATGAGGGGGGTGGCGAAAATTTTTCTTTCCGGTGGCGGAGCAAATCTTAAGGGATTAGCCGGTTTTCTTTCTCAAGAGCTTAAAATTGATGTTGAGATTGGCAATCCCTGGACTAATATTTTACCCGAACCACCAAAGAAAATACCTCAATTACCTTTTGAGGAGTCTTTAAGATATACCACTGCCCTAGGCTTGGCTTTAAGGGGGATAAAAAAATGATTAATTTATTGCCTCCGCGCTACAAACAAGAATTAAAACAAGAAGAAAATTTTAAGATAATTTTAATTTTGGGAGTGTTTTTTTTATTCTCTTTGGTTTCATTAGTTTTAATTCTATTTTCAATTAAAATTTATATTCAAAGCCAACTAGAATATCTAAAAATTATGGTAGAGTTAGAAGAAAAAATTTTTCAAAAAACAGAAATTCAGTATTTACAAAAAGAAATTACTTTTGCAAACCAAAACCTTTCAGAGTTAAAGACTTTTTATCAACACCAGATTAATTTAACGAATATATTGGAAAAAATTTCCCAAATTCTTCCTCCAGGAATGTATTTAACCACGTTTTTTTGGGAAAAAAACAGTTCCCAGATTTTCCTGACCGGTTTTTCTCCCAGCCGAGAGATTTTATTTGAATTTAAAAAGAATTTAGAACAAGAAAGGTACTTTACCGAAATTAATTTTCCGCCGGCTAACTGGTTAAAACCAAGCGATATTGATTTTCAGGTGAATTTTAAAGTAACTGGCGAATTATGAGCCCGCGTAAAAAAATCTATATTTCTCTGGTAATTTTTGGAATATTAAACTTTTTATTGGCTGCGTTTGTAATTCCTTCTTTTTTAAAAGGAATTAGAGAAAATTCCCAAGAGTTGTTGTTGGAAAAAAAGAAAATAATTCTCTTGGAAAAACAAAGAAAAAACCTTCAAAAATTGGACGAAATTTATAAAACTTACCAACCAGAGTTTAAAAAAATTGAAAATTTATTTATTGACGCAGAAAATCTAATTGAATTTGTTAATTTTTTAGAAAAAAATGCTTCCGATTGCAACGTTCAATTAAAAATTTCTAACTTAGTTAAAAAAACAGAAAAAGAAAAACCTTGGCAGAGTTTTTCCCTTCAATTGGTGGTTAGCGGTTCCTTTCCTAATTTTTTAAAATTTTTGGAAAAACTGGAAAACGGTCCTTATTTAATTGAGATTATTGATTTAAACACCAGAAGATTGGTTGGGGATGAAATTAAAAAAGAAGAATTTTTGATTGATACCCAAAATACTTTGTCAATAAAAATTTTTGCCAGGTGATATACTATTGAGTTATTTTAGATTTTTTTAGAGATTTTCTAAAAAAGTTATATCAAAGGGGGAGACATCTTGGTTATTAAAAACTTTTTATGTTTAAGTTAAAAAAAATAAAATTAAAAAAAATTAAACAATTTTTTCAAACATTGCCTTATCTTTTAAGAGAGTATTATTTTTTAACTTTTTTAGCATTTATTCTTTTAGCTTTTATTTTTAGCGGTTTAGTTTTTTATAAATACACTGTTTTAGTCCAACGCAAACAAGCAGAAATTCCAGAAGGTGCACTAGCCTTTAATGAAAAAAACCTTCATGAAATATTAAAAATATGGCAGGAAAGAGAAAAAAAGTTTAAAGAAACAGATTTAAAAACCTATCCCAATCCATTTAGATAAAAATATTCAACTTTCTGCTTTTAATACCTTGTACAAAACATTAAAACACATTAAAAACTCCATAGGTTTTGGAGGTATGGATTTTTTTAATTATATTCATTGCGATTATAGTGGCATTAAACATTTCATTACTCTTTATAAAACATATAATGAACTTGCTGCTTTTGGTTTTAATTCAGAGAAAGCCATTGAATATTTAATAGAATTTAAACCAGAGACGATAAAGCTTCACATTACCTCTCTCAAAGAAGCTGGCTTTGAAAATCCTGTCCAGTTAAGAAGGAGACTCCAAAACAATACCTGATTAAAAGATATTGTAAAAAAGATAACAAAAATAAAATGAAAAGCGTGAACAATTAAAAATTAAACAAAAAACAATCAAAACTATTAAAATTAAAACT
>FWPU01009326.1_pt1 | contig 15603 bp, 14 predicted proteins | sample 2228361 | NCBI WGS metagenome assembly FWPU01 (sample SAMEA103939777, study PRJEB20133) | metagenome
GCGGACAATCAGTGCCTCTGTTGGTATCGGATCAACCACGATCGGATGGTTTACTCTTTGGCGACCGGTTTGCTGCTCGGGATTCGCCTTCAACCTTTGGAGCGCCCAATCGTACCCCTGTCGCGCCCGCGTGCTATTGGGGTTCAACTCCAAAGCACGCTGCAGATACGCCAGGCTGGCTTTGGGGGTGGAGAGAGCCGCTAATAGCAGCCAGGCTTCTTCGCGGTCCGGCGCCAGTTCAAGCGCTTTTTGCGCCAGATGGCGCGCCGTTGTGCGTTCCCCTTTATGTAGCGCAACTTGAGCCTGGAGCAGGTAATTGGCGTAAGAAACAGGCGCTTCGCTCATGGAGTGGAGGTGATATTCTCATTATTGAGGAAGCAAACAATCCCGGCAACAATCCCCTGGGCGATGATATCCGGCTTCTGAGTCAAGATTGTCCGATCCAGGTTGAGAAATCCCACTTCGATAATCGCCGCGGGGGTATTTTCGTCAATCTCGCTAAAGGCATGATAGCTGGTCATGTCGTCAGTGATGCTGTTATGCAGCGTCAACCCAGTGATCTGTCCGTAGCGGCTGCGCAGGCACGCTGTCAACCTGGCAGCCCGATCAGGATGGGGGTTGGCAAGCGGAGCAGAGACCTTATAGCCTGTTGCCAGATCGTTGATATACTCGCACGAGTCGGCATGAATCGAAATCAGAGCAGACGCCTGATAGCCATTTAGCCGCTCATCGAATTCTTGCAGAACATCGACATCATAGCCCTGCTCCACCAGGTATTGCTTGACATACGCGGCGATCGTTTCGTTTACGTTCCGTTCTGTCAGTCCATCGACGCATACTGCTCCAGAATCGCTCCCTGAGTGTCCGGATACTATGCCGATTAAAGGTTTGCTTCGTGGCGTTGGCGTAACCGCATCCAGAACTTGAAGCGTTGCAGCGGGAGCCAGACCAATGGTTAAGTTTTTCCTGAGATTACTGGGAAAGGTTCCAGGGTCGGTCCATAACGTGAACAGGGTTGCCAGGATAAAGGCAACGCTGACCACCACCTGGAGAATATACAACGTGCCACGCTCCGGACGTCGAGGCGCTGCGGGCTGAGACGAGATGGTTGAATCTTCCATTGCGCACCATACTACCGTATTTAGCCAAAGATTGCAAGGATACTCTGGCTTGTAATTTTAATAGCAAGATTCATGCCGGATTTTGATTGAAAGAAAAAATCCCGCTTGCCAGTCGGATGTGCCAGGCAATGCGGGATCGGCGTGGGAAGATGGGGCAATCAATAAAAACCCCAGTCCGCCCCGGCTCCCTCCTCCATCATCGAAAAATCCCACATTTCCATACCCAGTTCGATGGTGGTAGGCCGATTGAGGGCGTTCTCGGCTTTCTGTCGGGTCATGTCGAGCAAAGCCGGTCCGTACGGGCAGAATGGAGTGGTCAAAATCATATGCAGATGTGCGCTATCGTCTTCGATTACAACATCCCGAACCAGCCCAAGCTGAATAATATTCAAACCAAGCTCGGGGTCCATAACCTCCCGCAGGGTTTCACGCAATTGCTCAGCAAGCTGTGGGTGGGTGCTATCGGCTTGCCAGATTAACTTGGAGGGAGCATCATCAGTCATACGTGTCTCTTCAATGGTTTGTCTGCTTCAAGATCAGGGATCACATACGTGCAATGGGCATCTCCATGCAGGAGGCATTGAACCTTTTCTGCCGGCACCGAGAGCAGTTTGGAGATCAGAGTCTGGTCAACTGAACAGACTTCGGGATGGTTTTGACCCACATGGTAATAAGGACAGCCAATTTCACGAATGATGTACTCCTGGTTCCCCTTTTCCCATTTGACATTGAAACCTTCTGCTCGCAACAGGTCGACAACCAAATTCAGGCGCTCTTCCAAACTTAAATCAGTGAGTTGAGCCTGATGCTCGGCAGCTACGTCTTCGGCCATCTGGGCAAATAACTGACTCACCACCTGGCTGGAGAGGCTTCCTTTCAGTTGATCCAACAGGCGAAGCGTCAGGCGAAGGTAGCGGGATGGAAACCGCTCAAAGCCATCTTCGGTCAGGAAATACACGCGCCGTGGGCGCCCCACCCCATGCCGCTCTTCTTCAGAGTCCACCAACCCTTCTGCCTCCAGCCTGGTAATATGGTGCCGGACAGAAATCGGGTTGATGTCAACAGCCTCAGCGATTTCGTTGATTGTACAACGCTGCCGATTGAGCAAAGTTTGCAGGACGCGATCCCGCGTGCTCTTCGATTGTTCGTCCAGGTAAATCCTAGTCTCCATAAGGTTCGCAGTAATACATTCGATATAAACCAGCGTACGATGGGTTGAGTATAGCATAACGGCTTATATTTGTCAATATTAAGATTATTATCGTAAATATTATTGACTTTCCAATAGAAACCTGCTATAATGTCGCCTAATTATTTAGATTATTATGCTAAAAATTGACCAACAGCCAAGCTCGACGAATACCTCGCCTTCGTAGCCAGGCTGTTTCTCAATATAAACTCGAAACCGGACTTGTTCCGCATCAAGATAAAGGAGCTTTGAAACACATGTCTGAAATTTCTATCCGCAACCTGCATGTCAGCATCAACGGCAAGGAAATCCTCCGCGGAGTAAATTTAGATGTCCGCCAGGGAGAGGTTCACGCCTTGATGGGTCCCAACGGCACTGGCAAATCCACCCTGGCTTATACCCTGATGGGTCACCCGGCGTATGAGGTGGTAGCGGGCGAAGCGATTTTCAAAGGGGAAAATATCCTCGAGCTCGAACCGGATCAACGCGCACACCTTGGCTTGTTCCTTGCGTTCCAATATCCCATCTCAATCCCCGGCGTGACTGTCGCCAATTTCCTGCGCTCAGCGGTGAACGCCAAGCGGCGGGCGATCAATCCCGAAGATAAGGGTATACCGATTCCGGAGTTTCGAAAGCTGCTCAAAGAGAAGATGGATTTGCTCAAGATGGATCACTCCTTTGCCAGCCGCTATCTGAACGAGGGATTTTCCGGCGGCGAAAAGAAACGCGCCGAGGTATTGCAGATGGCAGTGTTGCAACCGGAAATAGCTATCATGGATGAAACCGACTCCGGCCTGGACATCGACGCGTTGCGGATCGTCTCCGAAGGTGTCAACGCCTTGCGCGGACCTGAGCTTGGCGTGTTGGTGATCACCCATTATCAGCGCATCTTAAATTACATCAAACCTGACTATGTGCACATCATGCTTGGCGGTCGCATTGTCGAGTCGGGCGGTGCAGACCTGGCATTGCACCTGGAAGAGCATGGCTACGATTGGCTGCGTGAAAAAGCAGAAGTTTCCGCTTAACGGTATGGAAATGATTGGAGGCGCACAATGAGCTCCGACGCAACCATTTTGGAAGGTATTGGTGAATACAAGTACGGCTTTCGCGACCCGGAAACCTATGTGTTCAAATCCCGTAAAGGATTGGATCGCGAAGTTGTCGAGCAAATTTCTTACATGAAAGGCGAGCCAGCCTGGATGTTGGAATTTCGACTGAAGGCGCTCGACCACTTTCTGAAACGACCCATGCCCACCTGGGGTGGGGATCTATCAAAACTCAACCTCGATGACATCTACTATTACGTCAAGCCAGCCGAGGCGGAGAGCAAATCTTGGGATGACGTTCCCGAAACCATCAAGAACACCTTTGACAAACTGGGCATTCCAGAGGCTGAGCAGAAGTTCCTGGCCGGTTTAGGGGCGCAATACGAATCCGAGATGGTCTATCATAAAGTTCAGGAGCACCTCGAAAAACAAGGGGTGATTTTCCTCAGCATCGAGGATGGATTGCGCCAGCACCCCGATCTCTTCCGCCAGTACTTTTCTACGGTCATCCCGATCGAGGACAACAAATTTGCCGCGTTGAACAGCGCAGTTTGGTCAGGCGGTTCTTTCATCTATATCCCACCTGGGGTCAAAGTCGACCTGCCGCTGCAAGCCTATTTCCGTTTGAATGTGGCAAATATCGGGCAGTTTGAGCGCACCCTGATCATAGCTGATGAAGGCTCCCAAGTGCACTATGTGGAAGGGTGTACGGCACCTATCTACTCCACCGATTCCTTTCACAGTGGAGTGATCGAAATCGTGGTCAAGAAACACGCTCGCGTGCGCTACACCACCATTCAAAACTGGTCCACCAATGTCTATAACCTGGTGACGCAACGGGCACTGGTGCACGAGGGCGCGACCATGGAATGGGTTGATGCCAACTTGGGTTCCAAACTGACGATGAAATATCCATCTTGCTATCTGATTGGTCCCGGCGCTCACGGAGAAATCCTCTCGATGGCATTTGCGGGCAAGGGTCAGCACCAGGATGCTGGCGGCAAAGTGATTCATGTTGCGCCGCATACGAGCAGCAAGATAACCTCTAAGTCCATCAGCAAAGCTGGCGGCCGCGCTTCCTATCGCGGCTTGCTCAAGGTCTATAAGGAGGCTGAAGACTCGCGCTCGAACGTCGTCTGCGATGCCCTGCTGTTGGATTCGACCTCTCGTTCGGATACCTATCCCTACATCGAGATCGATGCTGAAGATGTCACCATTGGCCATGAAGCCACCGTATCCAAAGTTGGTGAGGAACAGTTATTCTACCTGATGAGCCGTGGATTGAGCGAAGAGGAGGCAACGACCATGGTTGTCTCGGGCTTCATCGAGCCGTTGGTTAAAGAACTGCCGATGGAATACGCCATCGAGATGAATCGGCTTATTCAACTTCAAATGGAAGGCTCCATCGGTTAGGGATGGGCTGGCAAAATCGGAACAATACAGGAAGAACAACAGACATGGCAACCAGAACCGTAATCACCAGAACCAGACGAGAAGAACGGCCGATATCCAGAACCTTTAACTTCACCGGAGAGATGATACCTATCGTCTCTGGCGAAGGATACTCATCCCAAGTGTTGCGCAACTACCGCGCCAGGGGCTGGGAGCTCTTCAATACCCTGCCAATGCCAACTACCCAGGACGAACCCTGGCGACGAACTGACCTGCGCGGCCTGGAGCCAGGTAGATTTCGCCTGCCGGATGCCAATGAGGCGCAAACTTACCCACAGCCGCCAGACGCCCTGTTGCGACCACTAGCCGGAGATAAACACGCCGGGCAGATCGTACTCCTGCCTGGAGGGGTCAGTGTGCAAGAGCTCGACCCAGCGCTGACCGCCCAAGGGGTCATTTTCACCGACCTGAGAACAGCGGAGCATCAACACCCGGATATCCTGGCCAACATTCTTGGCAAAATCGTTCGCCCGGAAGAGGGCAAATTCGCTGCTCTGGCGGCAGCCCTGGCAAACACTGGCATCCTGGTGTATGTGCCAAAAGGCGTGGAATTGGAACAGCCGTTGCATTCCGTTTTATGGGGTCCGGGCGTTGACCTGGCGTACCTCTCGCACATCCTGATCTGGGTAGATGATGGTGCCTCACTGACGTATGTGCACGAATCCGCCTCCCCAACCGAGTTGGTCGGCCAGAGCCTGCACGCCGGGATTGTTGAGATCCATGTAGGCGAAGAAGCCAACCTGCATTTTGTTGAGCTTCAATCCTGGGGAGAGCATGTCTGGAACTTCACCCACGAGCGCGCCCGGGTTGAGCGAGACGGAAATCTGGATTGGATTTTTGGCGCTATGGGCAGTCATCTGACCAAGAACTTTTCAGACCTGGATCTGGTTGGCGAGGGAGCTGTAGGTCGTATGTCTGGTTTTTACTTCACCGATGGCATACAGCATCTCGATCATGACACCCAGCAAAACCACCTGGCGCCGCACACAACCAGCGACTTGCTTTTCAAAGGCGCCTTGAAAGATCGCAGCCGCTCGGTGTGGCAGGGGATGATCTACGTTGCCCCTGGAGCGCAAAAAACTGATGGATATCAGGCTAATCGTAATCTAACCCTCAGCCCCCATGCCCGGGCAGACTCGAGTCCGGGTTTGGAAATCCTGGCTGACGATGTGCGCTGTACCCATGGTGCCACAGTCGGGAAAATCGACGCCGAGCAGGTTTTTTACTTGCGCAGTCGAGGGATACCCAAACACGAAGCAGAGCGCCTGATCGTGGAGGGTTTCTTTGATCCAATTATGCAACGCATCCCATTTGAAGAGGTGCGCACGCGTTTTCAGGATGCAATCTCAGAAAAAATGGGATAAAATTAATATATCAAGCCAGAATGCATGAACCTATTCAGAGGCGAGTGGAGGGTGAGCATGCCTTACCGGCGAGCTAGCTGATATGCGGCTCGCCTCTGATATTATGGTTATGAAAAAAGCGGGAGGTAGATTTGACAGAGCTATACTTTACCTCTGCCCCAAGTACAGAGGAGATGTACAAGGTTGGGGATCAGGTTGAAGTTTATTGTGATCACGACCGGAACGGCAACCGCGTTCGAGATTGGGTTGTAGGAACTGTGGTTCAAGTTGATCCGAAGATGATCGCGGTGCAGTTTCAAGAGAACGTGTATCTGACAGACGGATGGATGGTGCCCGATCATGTGCTTTGGTTCCCCAAGAACTCGAACCTGCTGAGGCATGTCCGTAGGAAGCATTTGAAGCAGCGGGCGAAATAAACCGAAGGCTTCAGACCGCTCTTGAGACTCTTTCGAGAAGCAAACAGGATGAATTCCGCCCATGCGCCTCGCGCAGCCCTTGATGTAGCCAAAATCCGGGCTGATTTTCCAATTCTGGCACGCGAAGCCTGGCCGGGAGTGCCGCTGGTTTACCTGGATTCGACCGCCACCAGCCAGAAGCCCCTGACGGTTATTCAGACAATGAATGACTTCTACAGCCGGGCTAACGCCAATATCCATCGCGGTATACATGTGTTGGCGGAAGAGGCTACTGCTATTTACGAATCGGCGCGCGAGCGAGTGGCGAGATTTATCAACGCGCCCTCTGCCAGGCAGATCATCTTCACCCGGAATGCGACCGAGTCGATCAACCTGGTTGCCTCGAGCTGGGGAAGAGCCAATCTAAAAGCCGGCGACGTGATCATCCTCACCGAGATGGAACACCATTCCAACCTGGTGCCCTGGCAAATTCTGGCTGCCGAGAAGGACCTGCAGCTGGAATTCATCCCCGTCACCTCCGACGGTCTACTGGACCTGGAGGCATACACCCAATTGCTGAAGCTCAACCCGCGCCTGGTGGCTTTTACCCACATGTCTAATGTGCTGGGTACGATAAACCCAGCCAGGGAGATCATCCACTTGGCGCATCAGGTTGGCGCAGCTACGCTGGTGGACGGCGCCCAGTCGGTGCCCCATTTCGCAGTTGACGTCCAGGATTTAGACGTCGATTTCTTGGCGTTTTCAGCGCATAAGATGTGCGGACCAACCGGCATCGGTGTGTTATATGGAAAGAAAAATCTGCTAGAAGAAATGCCACCGTTTCTAGGCGGGGGGGATATGATCAAGCGTGTCCGACTGCGCTCTTTTGCACCCAACGAGATTCCCCACAAATTCGAAGCCGGCACTCCTGCCATCGCCGAAGCAGCGGGGTTGGGTGCCGCCGTGGATTACCTGAGCGCAGTGGGTATGGATGCCATCGCCAATCACGAACACCTCCTGATCGAGTACGCACTGGATAGGCTGGAAGAAATCCCCGGCGTGCGCGTCTTTGGACCTGCAGCCCGTCATAAAGGCGGCGTTGCCTCATTCATCCTTGACCATATCCACCCTCATGACGTATCCCAGATCCTGGACCGCGATGGCATCGCTGTGCGAGCTGGTCATCATTGCGCCATGCCTTTGCATGAGAAATTCAATCTGGTCGCCACCACCCGAGCCAGTTTTTATCTTTATAACACCATCCAAGAGATTGACAAGCTGGTTGAAGGAATTTACAAGGTCAAGCGGCTGTTCGGCTCATAAATTTGATGCTAACTCCCCTGCGCCATGGATGACCTGTATCGCGAGCTCATCATCGATCGATATAAAAACCCCCTCTACCGAGGCCACCTGGACCCCTGCGATATCACCTTTGCCGATGACAACCCCTTATGCGGCGACTACATCCGCATTGACCTCCGCCTGGATGAGAACAATCGCATCTGTGAAGCTGTATTTGATGGACATGGATGCGCAATCTCGCAAGCCTCCGCCGACCTGCTCGTGGAATCGATTCAAGGTAAGTCCCTCGACGAGGTCAAAGCGCTGACCAAAGAGCATATCCTCGACATGCTTGGCATCGAGCTTGGACCGGTTCGGCTGAAATGCGCCTTGTTATCCCTCAAAGTGCTGAAAGCAGGCGTCTATGGCTTGAAGCAGGCTGACGATGATCTGGTGGAATAAGTATCATGTATAACTATAACAAACTTGACCCGGCAACGTGTGAATTCATCACTGTAGCTACAACCCGGGATTTACCCAACGGCAAGCGGCTGTTCCTGGAGATCGATGATCAAACAATCGTCATCTTCAATATCGCTGGCAATTATTTTGCAATTGCTGATCTTTGTTCGCATGATGACGGACCACTGGGGGATGGCGAACTGGACGGAATGGAAATCATCTGCCCCAGGCATGGAGCGCGCTTCGATCTGCGCACTGGCAAAGCGCTCAGTTTACCTGCCATCGTGGATATCCCCGCTTATCCGGTGCGCGTGGTCGACGACGAAATTCAAATCGGATTGCCCACAGAAAAGTGAGATGGCTGGTGCCATGCCAGCCGCAGGCCATTTATGCCTGTTGCCGAAGCGCAAAGATCAGTCTGGAGCGATGGTATCGCGCTCGCTCAGGTTTGCCCCCCAAGGCGCGGATAACTTCCTCTGGCCGACCTGTGGCACCTTCTTTTGCCGATAGGAGCATCCGAATCCTGGGAAACCCGTGCATATCATCCGGCAATCTGGTCAGTTCCAGGATAAGCGGACGAAGATCGTACTCCCGATCCCGCCAACGACGCATTAAGGTCCTCGCCGCAACGATTTCGGCGATGCGCATTTCAAGATCGGGGATATCCTCCAGGAGCGTCACATGATACTCACTTGCCTCCAGCTCCTGTTGCAGAGCAGGTCTGCCCCTGTAAACTGCTTCGACACTTATAAGCTCAATCCCCGGCGGAAGAGCTTGCTTTAATCGAAGCTGAATCTCGTCGGACGTAAGCTCGTTGTTTAGCCACATATCCAGCACTTCGCATTCACTGGTGACCCCTAGCGGCAATGCCGCCGCCAGGTTGAGGCGGGGATGCGGGCGATAACCTGCCGAATAAGCCAGGGGCAGGCCTGCGCGCCGGATTGTGCGCTCCCATGTTCTGAATAAATCCAGGTGGCTGGTGTAGCGCATCGCCTCAGTTTTGCAAAACGTGATGCGGTATCTCAGCGGAGGATCACCGGCAGAGCCCAACCTCTCAATCTCCCATGGCGGCTGCTTCGCTCAATCGTGCAATTTCCTGGAACGGCACCTTTTTCGATTTGACTTCTGGACATTGCCATACATCCCCAGGGTGCAAGCGACGCAAGTCGGCAAATTGAGGCAGGATGCCGCATTCGAAACAATGCTCGCGACAATCGATGCGCGTTTTCCCCCGCAGGCTCCACAGATAGTCTTCGGCAAGAAATTTTTTCCTCACCGAAGAGCTGATGTGCTCCCAGGGAAACACCTCATCGATACGACGTTGCCGGTGCGTGTAAAACGCTGGATCCAGACCCGCTTCCTGAAAGGCAGAAATCCAGGCTTGATAGTTGAACTGGTCGCCCCAGCCGTCAAATCTTGCCCCGTTGCGCCAGGCTGAATACACTACTGCTGCCATTCGGCGGTCTCCTCTGGACAGCCAGGCTTCCAGCATAGTCACCTCAAGGGGTGTCCAATTTAACTTCAACCCCGGGCCGCGCAATTGCTGCTTCAATAATTCTTGCTTGGCCAGGATTGCCTGCGGTGTGACGCATGTTACCCACTGGAAGGGTGTATGCGGTTTTGGAATAAACGTACTGACCCCCGCGGTTACCTGAGCGCGCATGCCAATCAACTTGCGTCCCTCCGCCAGTACTGCCTTGCACAGATCGGCAATTGCCTGGACATCCTCCATCGTTTCTGAGGGATGACCAATCATGAAGTAAAGCTTGATATTCGTCCAGCCACGGGCATAGATAGCCCTGGCGGTTTCCAGAAGTTGCTCGGTTTTGACGGGTTTGTTGATGATCTCGCGCATGCACTCAGTGGCAGCTTCTGGAGCCAGGGTAAAACCGCTTCGTTTTGTGGTGGACAAGGCATCCATCAATTCCACCGAAAAACTTTCAATGCGCAACGAAGGCAGGGAGATTGCCAGGTGCTGCGACCCAAAGCGCTCACTGACAGCGTGCACCAATTCCAGGATGCGGCTGTAATCCGACGATGAGAGGGAAAGCAAGCCCACCTCCTCAAACCCTGTGTGGCGCAATCCAGTCTCAATCGCCGAGAGGATTTCTTCTACGGGCCGTTCCCGCACTGGCCGGGTGATCATCCCTGCCTGGCAGAATCGACAGCCGCGCGTGCACCCACGCATGATCTCGATCGGAATCCGATTGTGGACAGTATCAATGTAGGGCACGATCAGCCTCGTCGTTGGCGGCGGCAGCTTGGCGACAATTCGCTTGATCACCCGAGTCGGCGCTGTCTCAACGAGTTTCTCGAGGTGTGAAAAAGTGCCATCAGGATAGTAATGATCCCGATACAGTGATGGCACATACACCCCCCAGATCCGTGAAAGCTGATTGAGCAGCTCTGCCCGCTCTTTCCCTGTCTGCTTCCAGGAAGCATATGCATCAATAAGCTCCAGAATCACTTCCTCGCCCTCGCCAATGACAAATGCGTCAATGAAGGAGTGCATTGGCTCTGGGTTATACGTGGCATGACCGCCAGCAATGATCAAAGGATGGGTTTCGTCGCGCTGATAGCTGTACAATGGAATACCAGCCAGATCCAGCAAATTCAACGCGTTGGTGTAGAGGGTCTCATATGGCAGGGAAATTCCGATGATATCGAACGCCGCCAGCGGATGTTTGCTTTCCAAAGAGTAGAGCGGGATGCCTGCCGATCGCATGGCTGCTTCCATATCAATCCATGGTGCGTAAGCGCGCTCGGCCAGCGCCTGCGGGGTTTGATTGATCACATCGTATAAAATTGCCAGGCCAAGATTGGACATCCCCAAATCGTAAATATCTGGAAACACCAACGCCACATGAATGGGAATCGCATCCCAGTCTTTGACGACTTGGTTTAACTCGCCGCCAACATAGCGGCCGGGTTTTTCTACGGTCGGCAAGAGGAATTCGAGGCGGGCCTGGATTTCAGCGGGTGTGAGCATCCTGATTCACCATTAAATATGAGCGACTTCAACTGATCGCTATTATAACCAAAATAATTGGAGAAATAAGCTCTAATTTAAAGACGGCAAACCTCCCCAGAAATAAGAAAACGCCCCCGGTCAGCTTGTTGTGAGCGGGGGTAGTACTGGCAAGACGATAATTGTCTATCCACCGAAGATCCAGCGATCGGTCGATCTCTCCCAATCGATGATCTCGTCTTCACGGAACCAGAGCGCCACTTCCTTTTCCCCGTTCTCCACCGAATCGGAGGCGTGTGTAAGATTGAAACTCACCTCAAGCGCAAAATCGTGGCGCAGCGTGCCTGGCGCAGCTTCTGTGGGGCGCGTTGCTCCCATAGTCTGGCGGACGGCGGCAACTGCGTTTGGCCCCTCCCAAACCATCGCCATCACCGGGGAGGAAGTAATATAGCGGATCAGCCCCTCGTAAAATGGCTTGCCGTAGTGAATGGAATAATGTGTGGCCGCCAGTTCGGGACTGACTTTGACAAACTTAGCGGCGGTCAGACGCAAGCCGCGCCTCTCCAGGCGGCTGATGACTTCTCCGATGAGACCGCGTTGGACTCCGTCTGGTTTGACTAATACGAGCGTGCGTTCCAAATCTTCCTCCTCAGATTGATTCATGCAAATATTCTTCTGCCTTTGTATACGCGTCCAGGGCATCTTGTAAATGACCGGCGCGTACGTGCGCATCGCCAAGCGCCTCCCAGATGGCAACATCAATCGGAAAACGATACAAGGCTTCATTCAGATCGGCAATGACCTGCGGAAGCATAGCCCTTTGATCAATGAGGACCCGATAGCGCGCCAGGGCATCCTGAATGTCTCCGGCTACCAGGGCGTTGCGCGCTTGCAAGAGGATGATCTCGCGCTCATCGCCCGGTTGTACAGCTTCCGCATAGGCTTCAATCCTGCCCACCTGTACCTGATCGCGGATCATCTCCAGGTCGTCGGCGGAGATTCCGGGAACGTTGAGTAAATCCTCCACATTTTGAAATGGACCATGTTCCTGGCGATAGTCCAGGATCGCCTGAGCTTTGATAAAGCCCACACCCCACAATCGTTCCAATTCAGCCAAACCAGCCGTGTTCAGGTCCAATGCTGGTTGGGTAGTCAGCTCACCCAGCATTTCTTCGGCGGGAGGTGCAATCGGCGCGGGAATGGTTTCAACCTCAGCTACGCTCTCTGCTTCAGCAGGCGTCCAGGATTCTTCCTCTGCTCCCAATGTCTCCACGTCCGCCAACCAGGTGGGTAACTCAGGAACAGGGGGCGCTTCCCCGATCTGCCCCGCAAGCGGTTCTGCTGTTTCGGCTGGTTCAATTTGCCCAATCTCTGGTTCAGCTTCGGTGACCTGTTGAGAAGCCTCTTCCAGCACCCATTCCGGAGGAGCCTCGCGCCTCTCCTCGGGTGTCAGCAGCAAGGCCTCTTCAGCTCCCTGGCGGGCAGCCAGGCTCTCCAGCCAGGCAAACGCTTCATCCTCAGCCGCAGGCGCTGCTGCTACCTCTTCGGCTGCTGGCGCCGCCGCTACCTCTGCCGCCTCTATCGGAACCTCCACCAACATCTCCTCCGAGGGCAAAGTTTCTTCAGGAACAACCGCTTCTGCTACCCCAACCTCCTCCGCAAAGGGTATCTCAGGCACAAAAGGCTCCAACTCCGCAGGTAGCGGTTCTTCTGCAAGTTGAGGCGCGGCTGTCTCGCCGAATTCCAGCCCAGCAGGTTTTCTTGCAGCGGGTTTGGTATCTTCTTCAAGAATCGGCGCTTCTTCGATGAAGAGTTCAGCTTCCGGTTTAACCTCCTGCTCCTCAGCAGGCACTTCGAGCGGGTAAAACAAAATTTCTCCTGGCTCGGAGGCTTGGGTAACTCCTTCGGACGGCTCAGCAAAAGCTTCTGGGGCTGCAACAGCGAACTCCGAAGGTTCTGAAGCCTCAACTTCTTCAAACTTAGCCTCCCCCGCTGATATTACCTCTGCCAATGGCGGTTGCTGGCCCTCCTCCAGGGCAGCTTCTTCGAGAACCCAGGCTGGCGGTTCTGCTCTGCGTTCTTCAGGCGTGAGCAGCAGGGCTTCCTCCGCCCCCTGCCTGGCAGCCAGGCTTTCCAACCAGGCAAATGCATCTTCCTCTTCTGGTTGCCGGGCAAGGGGGATTGCCTCTTCTTCTAATCGTGGCGCCTCTGTCTGTTCGGCAGCCTCCTCTTCGACACCGAGGCCACGCAACCACTCGGGGATTTCGGCCGCCGCCTCAACTTCCTCAGGTTGTGCGAGAGGCGGCAATCTGCCTTCCGCTTCTTCATCGGCTGCTGCGGTAGACGCTTCCACAGGCTGCGGACTGCTCGACCACTCCGAAATCACCTCCGCAGCAGCTTCCTCCATCGGTTGTTCAGCCCCGATCTCAACCTGAGCGTCCTCGACCATAGCTGGAGTGGCAATCTCCCCGCCTACTGATTCAACCGCGGCGGGTTCTCCTAATTCCTGGAGCCAGTCAGGGATAGTCGTCGGCTCGGTAGCCTCTAATTCCAGCTCTGCTTCCACATCCGGGGGCGGTGCTTGGGATTCCAGCCAGACGGCCACGCTATCGGTTGGGCCAGGCGGCGTTTCTTCCAGCCATGGATGCATTCCCACCGAAGTCTCTTCGCCGGTCAGGTCTTCAGCCCCCGCTGGCGAGATGGGCAACGGAGCTGGTGCAGTCTCAACTGGAGCAATCGACTTCAGCCAGTCCGGCATTTCACCTGGAGCCAGTTCCTCTTCCACCGGAGATTCTTCCAAAGGCAAGTAACCCCCTTCTTCGCCCGATTCGCCAGGCGCGCTCCATCCAGCCTCTTTCATCCAATCCGGGATGACATCCGCCGCCTCACCCGCCACCACCTCCGGCGCGGCTGCTGGCTCGACAGCGGCAGGTGGCTCGACAAACGGTTTGACCGCTTCCGAAGGAGCCGCTCGCTCACCAATAGGCTCGCCAGCCAGCCAATCAGGGATGCTTTCTTCCGCAGCGGCTGCGCCTAGCTCAATGCCAAGCGAACTTGCCCATTCAGGTTGGCCAGGTAAGCCGGCAAACTGAGCGCCAGGCCTCCACTCCAGTTTCTCGAGCAAAACCGCTGAATCCGGCACTTTATCCGGTGTTGGGCTGGCGGGATTTATTTGCGCAGCATACGGATCCAGGCTTTCCCACCGATTGGCATATACCCGCGCTTCCTCCGCGCGCCCGCTTTGCATCAGGATATTAGCCAGGATTCGATTGGCTTCCAGGCAATACGGGAGCGATTTAAGCAATTGGGCAGACGCTTCGACCGCGTCGGCGCGCTGACCAGCCCGGTTATACGCTTGAGCCAGAACCACCTGAAGGTCATGACGCCCGGGATCTTCTTGCAATCCGGCGCGCAATTCCGCGATGGCTTGAGGATAAAGCTCACCTTTCAAATACATGCGCGCCAGCGCGCCGCGCGTCAGACGGATTTTCGGGGGTTCAACCCCCTCGCGCCGACCGTGCAGACGGCGCAATTCCGCCTGTATCGCGCTGTTTGCTGGCTGGGTTTCGAACGCCCGCTCCATATGCCAGATCGCCTCATCAAGGTTCCCCTCATCTTCTCGAATGATGCTCATACCAACATGGGACACGAAGTCATCGGGTATGGATGAGAGCACGCGCAGGAAAATATCAGCGGCGTCTCCGTACCGCTGGCTTTCCAGAAAGGCCTTACCCATCAGGCGATACGTATTGACACTTTTCGGGTAATAGTTCAAGATGTGGCGGCAGTGAGCGATTGCCTGATCATATTGGTGTGTTTCGATCAGGTCCTCGATCTCATTATGGTAAGCGCGCAGAGATATTCTTGCCATTTCTTCTCCCTTGCCCTCAGGTACACGTCAGACTATTCAACATCAGGTTACAGAAGGTGCGCTTTGAGGTCATAGTCGGAAAAAACACGTTGCATCAATTGTGCCCGGTTCTAGTATGCCCTATTCTGCGCCAGGTGGCAAGGATTTTGGTTCTGGTGCTACAAAATCGTAAGTTTGTTCAGGAGATTGAAGCCAATGCTCCCGGCTTCAAGACACCGGGAGCACGCTATACAATACCGGAACCAGCAATCTGGATTAGTCGCCGGAGCTATAGGCACTGCTGGTAACTGGCGGTGCAACCCTCTTGCTCTGCATAATTGCCCATGCCAATACCGCAATAAGCAAGATCACCGCCAACCATCCTCCCCAGGATAGGGTTTTAAAGGTGACCACAATCGGCGCAACAATCAACGCCACCAGATTGACAACTTTGATCATTGGGTTCAATGCC
>FWPU01006549.1_pt1 | contig 15602 bp, 14 predicted proteins | sample 2228361 | NCBI WGS metagenome assembly FWPU01 (sample SAMEA103939777, study PRJEB20133) | metagenome
TTCTTGAAATAGGACGGCAATGATACCAAATGTTGTAAACACCGAAACCAATGCAAAGATGAAGATGATTGCGATAACGATCTTTTTCTCTAGAATTTTAAGATTTAGCGACATCATCGTCTTTATCCCTAACGTAATTCGAATATTTTGAGGATTTTTATATCATCGACTCAACCCAAAAAGTGGGGCAGGGAAGGCTTCTGCCCCACTTTTTGAAAACACAGGTGTTAATTATTGCTGTTCCTTGGCAAGAAGATCGGCGAGCGAGACACCAATGGTTACTCCCTCAAAAACCGTACCAGTAATGCGCTTGTCGTAGCGTTGTTGGGCGAGCTGATAGATTTCGTCGGTTAGAGGGATGTAACCTACATCTAGCACCAGAGTAGCCGCATTTTGGAGATAGTAAGCAACAAAAGCGCTGATTTCATCCTTTTGATCCACGCGTTCGCGATTGATGTAGATGAAGAGAGGGCGGGAGAGCGGTTGATAGGTGCCATTGGCAACCGTCTCGACGTCTGGTAGGACACAATTTCCGTCACCGGCGTCGATGGCAACCAATTTGAGTTTGTCTTTGTTTTCTTCGTAGTATGCCAACCCGAAGAACCCTAAGGCGTTGGGATCACCAGCAATACCTTGAACCAATACATTGTCATCTTCACTGGGGAGAAAATCTCCGCGGCTAGATTGGGCCTTCCCGACAATGGCTTCGGTGAAGTAATCAAACGTTCCAGAATCTACACCGGGCCCATATAGAGATAGCGGTTGGTTGGGGAAGCCATCGCGAACCTGACTCCAATTGGTGATAACACCTTCCGCCTCAGGTTGCCACATTTTCTTTAGTTCTTCTACAGTGAGACATGATGCAAACTCATTAGATGGGTGAACCACTACAGCTAAACCATCAAACGCCACAGGTAGTTCGATGAATTCGATACCGTTCTGTTGACAGAGTTCGATTTCAGACTGCTTGATCGGCCGTGAAGCGTCAGAAATATCTGTCTCACCATTACAGAATTTCTTAAACCCACCACCTGTTCCAGAAATACCAACCGGGACACGAACTTCCGGATTAAGCTTCTGAAACTCTTCCGCTACAGCGATCGTAATTGGGGCGACCGTGCTTGAACCATCGACAAGGATTGTTCCTTCAATCGGTCCAGGCGTGGGGGTGATAATGGTTTCGACTACCTTCTCAACGATTTGGGTTTCAACCACCTTCTCAATCACTTTTTCAGGGGTGGGGGTTGCTGCCGGCGCGCAGGCAGCAAGGATTAGGCTCAAGACTATTGTTGCAATGAAAATATTTCGGATGTGTAACATATCTCTTCTCCTTTTTTTCAAGATTTACTCCCCAAATATAACAGGTCATGATTAACGATCTTCAAAAAAGGAGTTAAGAATCTTTGAATTCGAGTAAAGAATTGTTAAGCACTTTAATAAAACGCAGAATTAGGCTTGCGGGATCAGGAAAAAGAACTTGCTCCCCTGAGATTCAACCGATTCAGCCCATATGGTACCCCCATGCGCTTCGACAACGTGTTTTGCAATGGCTAATCCTAAACCAGTACCCCCGCTAGCTCTAGCTCGGTCGGTCTTGTAAAAGCGCTCAAAAATGCGGGGTAGATCTTCTGCAGGAATTCCAATCCCTGTATCAGAAACGCAGAACATGACTTTGCCATTTTGCGGTTTTGCTGAGAGGATAATTTGCCCGCCAGCGGGTGTAAACTTAATCGCATTATGAAATAAGTTTCCTACTACTTGCTCTAAGCGGGATGGGTCGGCAAACACTTGGGGGATGTTGGGGTCGCAATCAATTTCTACCTTCAACCCAGCTCTTTCAGCTTGGATACCCAAACGTTCAACCGCTTTTTGAAGGATTTCGTACGGCGAAGCTGGCTTCAACCGCAGAGGAACCTGACCAGACTCGATGCGCGAGAGTTCGAGCAATTCGGAAACCATGTGGCTAAGCGAATCAACTTCGTTTTCAATTTGCATCAAGAATTTATGCGCTGCAGGAGGATCATCTAATGCGCCTTCCTGAAGCGTTTCTGTTAGAGCTTTTAGGGAGGCTAGCGGCGTACGCAGTTCGTGTGAGATATTGCTGATGAAATCACGGCGTACGGTTTCCAAGTAACGTTGCTTGGTTAAGTTATGTAGGAGCATCAGAACCGCCCCTGAAGCGATGGTCTCCAAAGGCGCCGTGATGCATTGGATGTATAACTTTTTTGGCTGGATTTCGATCAAAGATGTTTGAGTTTCCTTCGTATCACGGGTGCGTTGCCAGCTTTCGATAAACTGGGGGTGAGGTAAAACTTGAGAGATTGTCTTTTCAATGATATATGAGTCGGATAAGTTTAACATTTTAGCGATTGCCGGATTGGATAATTGAATGACTCCATCCCGATCAATAATCAAAACGCCATCGGTCATTTCTTGAAGTACGGCGGAAATTTTATTGCGTTCCTGTTCGAGGGCTCTAATTTGAGCTTGAATCTGTTCGGTTAGAAAATCGAAAGCTTCTATTAGACGATCAACTTCAATAGAATGTTCTGCAGGAGATAACTTTGGTTTCCAATCAGAAGTGAAGCCGGCTGCGGAAAGCTTTGAAATCGAATTGGTAATTTCTTCTATCGGTCGAGTCGTATGGCGGGCGACGTTGAAAACCAATAAGGTGATGATGGCTAAGATCAAGATTAATGAACCTATCAATGTCCCTAGTAAACTTCTTTGTTCGGAGCGCAGTTGTTGTAAAGGGAGTGCGACTCTTAGATATCCGATCGTTTGTTGGTTATCATTTCGAATCGGAACTGCTACATAAACCATTTCAATACCTAACGTTTGGCTAAAGCGTTGGGCGAAACCAGCTCCTTCTTGCATGGCTTGCTGAATTTCTGGGCGACTTAGATGGTTATCCATTTTCAAAGGATCAAAATGAGAGTCCTGAATAACTGTTCCACTGATGTCGATAATGGTGATCCTTTCCTCCAAGATAGCCGACCAATTTTGAATGTCCTGTTGATCTAGTTGAGGGCGCTGATCGGAAAGCAAAGAAGCGATGAGCTTTGCGTTGGATAACAGATTTTTATAAATTGAGTCAAGGAATAGGTGATTAAAGTATAGAGTAATTGCTCCCCCTGCTAATGCCATGACGACGAGTAGCGAAGTGACAATTGGGATAGCAATGCGCGAACGCAAACTGCTGCTCATGCGATCCGATTATCCTTCAAAGCGATATCCTGATCCTCTAACAGTGAGAATGCGACGCGGTTGGGCAGGGTCGTCTTCGATCTTTTCTCTTAACCAGCGGATATGCACATCGACTGTACGGCTGCCACCACTAAAGTCCCATCCCCACACTCGTTCAAGGATCAATTCTCTGGATAGCATTTGACCTTTATGTCTGACAAGGAAAAGTAAAAGATCAAATTCTTTTGGTTTCAGGTTTAGGGGTTGATTGTTTCTATAGGCTTCACGGCGAGTCATATCGATTGTCAAGTCGCCAAAATTGATGATTTCCTTGGGGATTTGAGCTTCGGTATCAATTTCGGCACGGATCAGACGCACCCTACGCAAGTGAGCTTTGACCCTTGCCATTAATTCTCGCATTGAGAAGGGTTTGGTAACGTAATCATCTGCACCCATCTCTAAGCCAATGACGCGGTCAATTTCCTCGTCTTTTGCTGTCAACATGATAATTGGAATATTCATCTCTTGTCGAATAACCCGACAAACCTCAAAACCATCCAAAATTGGTAGCATGATATCAAGGATGATAAGATCGGGTTGAGTTTTGCGGGCTATTTCAATTGCTCTTTGTCCATCATCTGCGGTTTCAACTTGATATCCTTGTTTTGACAAGTTATACGCTAGTGTGTCCCGCAGGGCAATTTCGTCTTCCACTACAAGGATTTTATCTGTCATTTTTAGCTCCGATCGGGTCTTAACAACCATTTCAATCTGATCAATCCATATCGTTTCGATTCTCTAACAATATGGAGGATATTAATCTTTCTAAATTATAAAAGGACTCTTGAATCTTGTTTATTAAATCATAACAACAAGATTAAGATTTGTTGACGGTTGATCTTTGTGGATGAACGATAGCTGTTCAGACATTTTGGGCGATCGAGTATAAGGAGCGGATATTGGTCTTGTTTAACTCAGAAATGAGGTTAATCAAGATATAATTTGGAACTGTCTTCAATGTTCTTGTTGGGAAATGTCCTTTTGATTGTTTTAGATTAAATGTCCTTAGAACCTTATCCGAAGGAGTTCTCCAGTTGAAGAAATTCTCGACTTATGCCGTGTTTATTCTGGTCCTTAATGTGTTCGTCGTCTTATGGGGCGCAGTTGTACGTGCTGCTGGTTCTGGAGCGGGGTGTGGTAGCCATTGGCCACTGTGTAATGGTGAAGTGATCCCTCTCGCTCCTGAAGTCGAAACGATGATCGAGTTTACCCATCGTTTGACAAGTGGTCTTGCTGTACTTGGTGTGATTGGCTTGGTCATCTTATCACGTAGAACTTTTGAAACTGCACACCCCGTTCGGCGTTTTGCGGTACTTTCACTGGTTTTTATTATCATCGAGTCCTTAATTGGAGCGGGATTGGTTTTGTTTGAATTGGTAGGAATGAATACATCAGCGGAACGAGCGGTTGTGGTGAGCATTCATTTGCTAAATACGTTGGTTTTATTAGGTTTTCTGTCGTTGACTTGGTGGCGTTCGCGGTTTCCTGAGGATTATATGGAACAAAAACTTGATGATCAGCGATATCGAACGACAATGCTGATCTTTGCAGTGGTGATCATTTTAGTGGGGGTAAGTGGTGCTATTGCCGCTTTGGGGGACACCTTATTTCCTGCCCAAAGTCTTATGGAGGGAATCCGTCAGGATTTAGATGAATTTGCCCATTTTCTCGTAAGACTACGAGTTTTTCATCCCTTCTTTGCGGTTCTGGGTGCTATACTTGTTTTTAGCTTGATATATCGCTCGATCGAGAATGACTCGCGAAGGCTTGTCAAACGCTTGGGATGGCTGGTTTTGATCTTGGGCACGGTTCAACTGCTGGGTGGGTTTGTTAATCTCGTTCTTCTTGCGCCAGTTTGGATGCAAATTGTTCATTTATTCATTGCAGATTTTTTGTGGATTGCTTTTGTATTGTTCATAGACACGAAACGGCACACACCCATCAAGGTAAGTTAGGCGAAAATGAACACAGATAAAGCAAAGCTGTTTATTCGTTTACAAGAATTGCGCAAGCAAATTCAATATCATAACTACCGCTATTATGTTCTGAACGATCCGGTAATCAGTGACTTTGAGTATGATCAACTCTATGCGGAATTGGTGAAAATTGAACAAGAGCATCCGGAATGGATAACTCCCGACTCGCCAACTCAAAGAGTTGGAGGAACGATTGCGGAAAAATTCGACAAGATTCGCCATCCTGTACCGATTTTAAGTTTATCCAATGCATTTACAAAAGAGGAAGTCAAGGAATGGTATGAGAGAATTGGCAAACTTGACGCACGGGTGAAAGACGCCGATTTCATCGTTGAGCCCAAAATTGATGGCCTAACCGTCGTTCTGCACTATGAAGAAGGTGCTTTTGTTCAAGGGGCAACTCGTGGAGACGGAATGGTTGGCGAAGATGTGACTTTGAACTTAAGAACCATTAAAGCATTGCCATTGAAGATTCCAGTTTCGCCGTTATCCTCTGTTCAACCCCCTCGGTCATTAATAGTGCGTGGGGAAGTTTTTATTACGATTAGAGACTTCGAAGAACTTAACCGCCGTTTAGAAGAAAAGGGTGAGAAAACCTATCTAAATCCGCGAAATACTGCCTCGGGAAGCTTACGCCAGCTCGATCCACGCATAACGGCGACCCGTCCTTTGACTTTGTTGACGTACGACATTGTACAGATGGAAGGTAATACACCAAAAACCCAAAGTGAGCTGTTAGAGCGGTTGTATGATTTGGGGTTCCCAGTGGTTAAAAGCCGATATTGCTCTACCCTCGCTGAGGTCTTTGATGCATACGACGACTACCTTAACCGCAGGGATGAATTGGGTTATGAAGCTGATGGTATCGTCGTTAAACTTAACGATATCTCTCTAGCGGATCAATTAGGTACCGTTGGGAAGGACCCGAGAGGGGCAATAGCGTTCAAGTATCCTGCGCGGGAAGTCTCGACCCAATTGATCAATATTGGTGTCAATGTTGGACGCACGGGGGTGCTAACACCTTATGCGATCTTAGCGCCGGTTGAGATTGGTGGCGTGATTGTAAAACAGGCAACTTTACATAATTTTGATTTTATTGCCCAAAAAGACATCCGCATTGGAGATTATGTGTTGATCAAAAGAGCTGGGGATGTCATTCCTTACGTAATTGGCCCGATCGTTGATCGACGTCGGGGTAATGAGCAAGTTTTTGTACCGCCAAAAATTTGTCCGGTTTGCGATCAGCCAATAGAACATATTGAGGGAGAAGTGGCTTGGTATTGCGTCAATGCAGCTTGTCCTGCCCAAGTAGTTCGCAATATAGAACATTTTGTGTCTCGCTCTGCGATGGATATTGTGGGTGTTGGGATCAATTTGGTTGAGCAGTTTGTTCAGGCTGGTCTTGTGAGTGATGCAGCAGATTTATATCGTCTTACTAGAGAAGATCTCTTAAAGCTGGAAGGATTTGCAGAGAAAAAAGCCGAAAATGTACTTCAAGCCATTGCTAACTCAAAAAACCAATCCCTGACTCGCTTAATCATCGGCTTGGGAATTCGGGGAGTTGGGGAGGTTGTGGCAGCAGACTTAGCCAAACGATTTAAATCCTTGGACGCATTGATGACTGCAACAATGGAAGATTTAGAGTCTATCGAAGGAATTGGACCAAATATCGCCCAAGCAATAGTCGATTGGTTTCACCAACCTCGCAATCGCGAGCTGTTGGAAAAGTTACGCTCGGTAGGAGTTTGGCCGGTTGAAAGTGAAGTAAGAGCTGCGGAAGGGAAACAAGTCTTCAATGGCTTGACTTTTGTCGTTACGGGTACATTAAAGGGGTTTACGCGTGAGGAGATAAAATCCTTTATCGAAACTAGGGGTGGAAAGGTCACTGATTCTGTCAGTAAGAAAACGAATTATCTGGTCGTGGGCGAAAACCCTGGTTCAAAGTTGGATAAAGCCCGAGCTTTGAATGTACCGATCATTGACGAAGCGAAGCTGATGGAGATGGCAAACCTTTAGGGGGTGGATTGATTAATGTGGTTAACGAAAACAATTTGAGGAAAACGGGAGTGAACATGGCTAATCAAGTGATTGATTCGATCCAAAAACGAATTGAGGCGATGAACCGGCGGGTTGAGAGCATCTGCCAACAAGACCTCTATTTTTATAATCAGCCTGTGCAAGAGCTGCGAGGCGGGTCAAAGGTTTTGGTGAATGGACGTGAAATGGGGATGTATGCGTCGTATTCTTATTTGGGTTTAGTTGGGCATCCGAGGATTAATCAAGCTGCTCAAAAAGCGATCGAGCAGTATGGGACCGGAACTCATGGTGTGAGAACGTTAGCCGGGACGTTAACTTTACATAGGGAATTAGAAGAGAGGATCGCTGATTTCAAGCACGCTGAAGATGCCATTACGTACTCCTCCGGTTATGTGACCAATTTGACCGTTGTGTCAACTTTGGTTGGCAGGGGGGATTATGTGATTTCGGATAAACTAAACCATGCGAGTATTGTGGATGGATGTTTGATGTCGGGAGCAAAATTTTTGCGCTTCCAACACAACGACATGGATGCTCTCGAAAATCGATTACGACAAGTTCCAGAAGGTTGCGCAAAACTGGTCATTGCAGATGCGGTCTTTAGTATGGATGGTGACATCATCGATTTCCCAAGAATGGTCGAATTGTGTAGAAAATACAATGCTTGGTTGATGATTGATGAAGCCCATTCGGTGGGGGTTTTAGGTGAAAAAGGTACTGGAATTGAGGAGCATTTTGGGATGCCCAATACGATCGATATCAAAATGGGAACCCTCAGTAAAACGATACCTTCTGTGGGCGGATACGTTGCTGGAAGTAAAGACTTGATCCGTTACTTACGTCATGCTAGTCGAGCTTATATCTTCTCAGCAGCATTACCCCCTGCTCAAGCGGCGGCAGCCAAAGCGGCCTTTGAAGTTATCCTAGATGAGCCTTGGAGAGTCGGAAAATTACGAGATAACGCTGCACTCTTTATTAGTGGGCTAAAAGAGCGGGGCTTTGATACCATGCTCACCGAAACGGCAATCGTTCCAGTGTTATGTGGATCCGATGAGGCGGCTTTTGGGATGACCCGCGCTGCCCAACATCGAGGACTATTTGTTTTGCCGGTTGTTTCCCCTGCAGTGCCGCCCGGTTTGGCTCGGCTGCGTGCAACGGTAACCGCAGCTCATGAACCAGATGAAATTCGAGAAGCAATGGATCTCATTGAAGAAGCAGGCCGAGAAATTGGAGTGCTTGTAGAGTGAGCTCGTTGAGCAAGGTATATCTGAAGGCTGGCAAAGAGAAATCCGTTCTGCGCTATCATCCGTGGATTTTTGCGAGTGCAATTGAACGAGTTGATGGAGAAGAAAAGGGTGGGGAGATCGTGGCGGTTTATTCCCATCAGGGGGAGTGGTTAGCTTGGGGAGTATTTAGCCCGACTTCTCAAATTCGTATTCGCTTATGGAGTTGGGACCGTGATAGACCCATTGATCGGTCGCTTATCCGTGATAAGCTGGTCAAGTCAATAAAACTGCGTAAGGGTTTGTTCCATTCCCAAAATACCAATTGCATGCGCTTGGTTCATGCCGAATCAGATGGCTTGCCGGGACTCATTGTCGATCGCTATGCGGATCACTTGGTTGTGCAATTCCTGAGTTGGGGGGTTGAAAAATTTCGCCATTTAATCGTGGAAGAACTTGTTGACTTAACCGGCATCGCAAATATCTTTGAGCGATCCGACACAGAACAACGTGGATTAGAAGGTTTACAGGATGAGATAGGCTGTTTAGCAGGGGTTGAACCTCCTGCCACCATTCCAGTGGTTGAAAACGGTCTAGATTTTGAGGTCGATCTTTGGAAAGGACATAAAACGGGTTTTTATTTAGATCAGCGGTTGAACCGACAACGAGTGATGCAGTATGCGATGGATAAGGAGGTTTTAGATTGCTTCTCGTATTCGGGGGGAATGGCAATTCCTGTTTTGCTGGGAGGTGCCAAACGTGTCACTTGCATCGAGAACTCTGTAGAAGCCCTCACCTTGCTAAGAAGAAACCTTTCTCTCAATAAAATAGGTGAACAAAAAGTTAAAATCGTCAATGGGGATGTTTTTCAAAAATTGCGTGAATTTCGCGATCGAGGTAGGTCTTTTGATATGGTTATTCTCGATCCTCCTAAATTTGCCCCTACGGTTGCTCATGTCTCGAAGGCTTCGCGCGGGTATAAGGATATTAACCTGTTCGCTCTAAAATTACTGAATCGGGATGGAATATTAGTTACCTTTTCGTGTTCTGGTGGCGTTGATCTCGATTTATTTCAGAAAATTATCTTTGGCGCTGCTTTAGATGCTGGAAGGCAAGTCAGGATCTTGGAGCATCTGCATCAAGCTCCTGACCATCCGATTCGATTAAGTTTTCCTGAAGGGGCGTACTTAAAAGGATTTATTCTGGCTGTGGAATAATTTTAGCTCGGTTGAGTGGAGTGGAGATGGCGGGAATCGAACCCGCGTCCGAAAGATTCGTCCCTCGAACATCTACGAGCGTAGACCCTTGATTCTCTCGTCGGGCTAACCTCAAGGGACAAAGGATAGACCGACCAGCAACTGAAGCCCGAAAGCTTCTCTTTCGCACATTTAGTTGCATCCTGTGCGGCACTCCAGCTTTTTTACGCCCACTCTACCTCCGGCTGGAGGACGGGGTAGGTGAACGTGGTCTTGCTACGAAGACCATCCGCTTTCCACTCGATTATGCAGCGAGCGGAAGAGCAGCGTAGGATGTGCGATTGGCACTTTTTGTTTGCGCTGATTTATCGAGTTCGGCGCCTCTCGGCTCGCAGTTCGGGGCCAGCCTCTCCCGTCGAAGCCTATCATCCCCGGTTTGTTTTTGATTATACCTTAAAATTACCAATTTGAACGTGATATACTCTGCGTATCGACTTTATCAACACGGGGTTTTGATTTTATGGAGACCCCGTGAATGTACGGGTGTTTCAGTGGAAGAATATCGTGAGGATCAAATCTTGAGCTTAGCCGCTTCAGGCGATGAAGAGGCTTTTGCATGGCTTTATCAGAAGTACGTAACCCGAATTTTCAACTATGTGTACTTTCGAACGGGAAGCTCAGCCGATGCAGAGGACTTAACCGCCAAGGTATTTATGCGGGCAATGCGTCATATCCGAAATTATCGAGATTTGGGGTTGCCTTTTTCGGCATGGTTGTACCGAATTGCACATAATTTGGTTGCTAACTGGCATCGCGATAATGGAAGGAGAAAGGAAATTCCCTTGGACGACGCGCTTCCCTTGCCGATTCTCAGTAAACATCCTGAGAGCGAGCTGGTCAAGCGCGAGGAAACCGAAAAACTGCTCAGAATCATCCGTAAATTACCACCTGAAAGGCAACAGTTGATCATTTTGAAGTTCGTCGAAGGGTTATCCAATGCAGAAATTGGACAAATCATGGGGAAGAGCGAAGGGGCAATCAAGAGCTTATATCACCGAACTTTGTTATCCCTGAGAAAAGAATATGAACAATACTTCGATGACGGACTTGAAGTTTTGTAATCTATTTAGAGATGGAAAATTATGAAAGAAGATGACAACCCTTTTATCAATAACTACCCTGAAACATTAGAACATCCGATTGAAATTGCTCTCCGTCAATTCTTGCGACCCGTTATTCCACGCCATGAGTTCGTCGATCAGTTGCGCTGGAAGCTCAAGCAAGAGGTTTTACCGATACAAAAAAAGAAAGTCATCACTTTCTATGCTCTGTTCGAAGTCTTCTTAAGAACAATGGCAATCGGTCTTCTAGCCATCTTGACTCTTCGTGCTGTGATGATCATCATTGGCAGTTGGAAACTCATTCGAGCATCTAGTGGTAGGTGAAGGTTCGTTGTTTGCAAAAAGCACCTTCATCAGGTTATAGGCATCCTGAATAAGGTCTACATGCTTTGGAAAAGAAAAATCAGGGTTTACTTTATGCAACAGATGACTCAGATTTTGTTGTGCGGGATGGTCGATCGGTAAAGAATTTTGGAGCAAACAAAAGTTTTGGACTGCGCTGCGATAAGGTGTCTTACCGATGTACCGTAGATATTCTTGGATAATTACATTAGCTGCCCTACGGGCACAGACGCGTGCCATGCCTTCATTCCCTCTCTGGCGAGCTTGTTCAGCAGTTTTGATTTCCTGATCAAAGAGTTGTTGCCAATTCATCTAAACCTCCGAGTAAACCACCATGCGTGACCTAAGAAAGTATGCTCAACAAACATTGATCCGTCTGGTGATTGGGGGATTAATTGTTATTGTAATTGTAGCAGAAATCCTCATTGCGATCTTTTATGGCCGTGAAGCGGCCATCGCCGGAGCTGTGTGTCTGGCGATCGGTCTGATGCCTCTTTTGCTGACTTGGTTATTTTTAGTTGGGTTGGAATGGATTGTGAAAAAGCGCGCCTAGAGAAAAAGGTTGACCTAATGATCAACCTTTTTTTTTCGTTGGCGTATCGGAGCCAGTTAGTGGATAAGAGAAGATTTTTGAGCAAGCGGTGTGAGTTGATTTTCTTGTCTTAGCTGGTCACGTAAGAAAGAGAAAAAAGCAGAAAGTGGATGGTGCCTCGGGCAAACCTGATCGCACATTCCACAACCGGCGCATGCCTCTGCCCATCTGACGATCTCCTCGAGTAAATATTGACCTGATGCTGATCGGATGGGCATGTGAACGGCGCAGATAGGGCAAACCTGCATACATTTTTCACAGTCGCCGCACTCAAGAAATGAGGCAACCATTTGGTCAAAATTGGACGGGAAAGCGTCTGCCATACCTTGTCGAATTCGTTCCCTAACCCGATGGTTACGCTCATTGATTTTTGCGACCATTGTGAAATGGTCATTAATCAAAGTTTGAGCAGCCTTCTTGACACCTAATCCATCGCCCTTTAATAAATCTTTATATTCAACTTTTTTTAGGATGAGCAGGATATGCTGTCGAATGGGGACTCCAACAACGGCGATATTGACATCTGCGTCGTCGCTAGCCGGGGAATGGCAGACTTGGCAAGCTGAGCGAAATCGGTAAGGGACAATCCCACCTTGTTTTGCGAATTGGAGGGTTTCTTGGGCTAATTGGTCAACAGAACCTTTGCGTTCTGTCCGCCAGTAATAATCTTCAAGGGGGTAGGTGCCTAAACAATCAAATGATACAGTAAGAAGTCCATTGGTACTTAATTGGAAATTCTTTTCTAGTCCTCTCAGGGCGCGCATTTCGCAAGGGCGTAGAACCGCACCAACTGTTTGTGATTTGTCCCTCGATTGAAGCAAACCAGGGATAAAGCGGGCAGTATTGGAGGTCATGAGAGGTTTGAAAAGATTTAGAGTATCCATTTCGTCAGGAGAATAAAGTAGAAATGGTGAATCTTTGACCTCTACTGAGCCATTGGTTGGGACTAGTAAAAATTCCAGATTCGCGTTCCGCCAGATCGTTTTTACAATTTGACGTACCGTGCCTAAAGGATCACCGTGAGTTTCAACCATTAAGTATTCAGACATCTCAGACCTCCAAGCCAATCGAATATAAATAAACGGTCATTCTTGCAATTTTCATGCTACCTTTCTGTGCTGATGCTTTACATCCTTAGAGCGATGATTTCGGCGATATCCATTACTTGAATTTCTTCGCCGAGACCTTTCGAGCGAATCGCATCATCGAACATGTTCAAACAATACGGACAAGCTGTGGCAACGCAATTTGCCTTTACGTCGATGACTTCCTGTAATCTGCGATGGTTAATACGAGTTTCGGCATCGGTTTCAAGCCACATTTGTCCACCACCTCCACCGCAACAAAAGCTATTTTCATAACGGCGGGCAAGTTCAACTGTCTCGACCTTTGCATTTTTTAGCAATTGGCGAGGTTGGCGATAAATATCATTGTATCGCCCGAGATAGCAAGAATCATGGTAGGTTACCTTTTCCAGAGAACCTTTACCATTGGGGGTAATCTTATCCCATGGAAGGTCTAACTCAGCTAAGAATTCGGTATAGTGCTGAACTTGATAGTTTCCACCGAACTGTGGGTACTCGTTCTTAAGTGTATTAAAACAGTGAGGGCATTGGGTTACGATGCGATTGAATTTGACTTGATTCAATGTCTCTATGTTTTGTTGGGCAAAAACCTGAAATAGATACTCATGTCCCATGCGGCGAGCCGTTTCTCCGCAACAGGCTTCATCGAGTCCCAATATCGCAAAGTCAACCCCTGCCTTTTGTAGGATGCGAACAAAGGATTGCGCTACCTTCTTGTTTCGATCGTCATACGCAAAGGCACAACCGAGATAGAGCAGAACATCTGTTTCCTGGCCCGGAGCTAACTCGCGTACATTAAGCCCTTCTGCCCAAGCAAGACGATCATCGGCCGGCATTCCCCATGGATTTCCTTGCCGTTCCAAGTTGCGCATTACATCGCTGACGGACTTTTGAACATTGCCGGTTGTCAATACCTGATAGCGACGTAAGTCGATCACTTCATCGACAGGATTTACAAAGGTGGGACACTTTTTGAGACAAGCTCCGCAGGTTGTGCAATACCAAGGGAAATCTTCGGGAAGTACCTCCCCAAGCAGCTCATGAGTTCCATTCCCGTTGCCATAGATGAGTGTAGTGTACATGGTGGAGCGAAGCGTTTGGATGAGAGTTTTAGGAGAGTACGGCATCCCACTGGATGTGGCTGGGCAAGCTTCTTCACAACGACCGCAACGAACACAGGTCTCAAAAGCTAAGAGCTGGGGGGAGGTAAATTGATCGATCGTCCCGACCCCTAAGATCTCGGTTTCTTCAATATTTTCAATTTTGGTCAGTTCGCCTTCTTTCTTGCGTGGGCGAAAGAAGACATTGACAGGCGCGAGCACCAGATGGCGCAATTTGGTAAAGGGGATTGTAGCTGCAAAGGTCAATCCCAAACCAACATGAACCCAAAACAAAGCGTCATGAAGGTTGGCAGCTATTGCAGGCGTTACGCCCATCCCAGTCAGTCCTGCTGCCCAAAGATTACCAAAGGGTGACCAATTTGCCCAATCAACGGGGTTGGCTATTAGACGAAAAGCCTCGGTGGTGAAGCCAGCAATCGGGATGAGAGTTAGGATGACAAGCGCATAGATATCATCCCATTTTGTTTCAAGGGTTTTGGGTTTCCAGATGAAGCGTCTGAGACCAGCCATGATAACACCAACGATAATAAAAGCGCCGGCGAAATCCATGATCAATTCGTAGAATAAATAGGCGAAATTGCGCGGGAAATTGGTCAGTTCAAAAGGGGTAAATAACTTCATTTGCATTAAGTTAATTGCTGTCCCAATGACTTGAATTGTTACGCCCCAAAAGATTAACCCGTGCATAATGCCGGCATAAGCTTTTTTGTAAATTCGCACCTGAGCGATGGCGTGAACGACTAGGTCACTGAAATTGGAGCTATGCTCCTTCAACCAATTCCAAGAACGAGCAAGCCAATTTACGGGCAATGTTGAGTTGGAGATAGATGAGGTTTCGGTTGTCATTGCTGATCGCCTCCGATATAAATTTCACCATTAATAACATTTACCGCATAAGATTTAAGCGGAATTGAAGTGGGTCCATGAATAACATGTCCGTCGATTGGGTCAAATGCGGCATCGTGGCAGGGGCAGATGAAAGCATTTTGATCCTTATCCCACTTGACCAAGCAGGCAAAATGCGTGCAAACAGCGGAATATGCCCGCAACCCCTGTGGTGTATTTACCACTAAGGCAGGATAACGACCGAAGCCAACCGCTTTGCTTTCATTGAGAGGAATTTCTTCTTCTTTGCCAACGAGCACTGGCTCAGAGGGTTCTTCTTCCAATTTGGGTGGATAGAAATAAGCAACGATCGGTGCTGTCAAGGCGGCTAAGCCAGTGATGGCTAAGAGGCGTTTGACCAATTTCACAAATTCACGACGTGTGATGTTGTTTTCCATCATTTAGCTCACTCCTCCCCAGATCGTTAGGGCAATCAAAATCAACATTCCAATGGTGACGACGATTGCTCGAACTTTGGTTGGTTTTCGGTCGGTCTCTTTTTTACGGTCGATGAATGGCCACAATGCAAGAATAGCCAACCCAATAATGGGAATCATTACCCCGGTTGTTGTGGGGATGAACTTTAACAGTTGGTATAGCCCTAAGAAGTACCATTCGGGTTTTACATGGGCTGGGGTATTGAATGGGTCGGCTGGTTCTTCCAATCCAACAGGGTTAATCAGCCCTGCAATGCCAATCATCACCGCAATGACGATGATGCCAATCATCACCTTGAATTCTCGCATGAATTGATCGGGAAAGAAGGGGATAGTTTCTT